>Ga0131853_10007174_pt1 | contig 20139 bp, 12 predicted proteins | sample TergutLab28metaG_FD_92764 | JGI IMG/M metagenome (GOLD analysis project Ga0131853, IMG submission 92764) | Labiotermes labralis P1 segment gut microbial communities from Petit-Saut dam, French Guiana - Lab288 P1 (version 2) (version 2) | ecosystem: Host-associated > Arthropoda: Insects >... | reverse complement strand
GTGACTGTTCAGTACGCAGCACTCAGGCTTATTGCAGTGACTGTTCAGTACGCAGCACTCAGGCTTATTGCAGTGACTGTTCAGTACGCAGCACTCAGGCTTACTGCAGTGACTGTTCAGTATGCAACACTCAGGCTTATTGCAGTGACTGTTCAGTACGCAGCACTCAGGCTTATTGCAGTGACTGTTCAGTACGCAGCACTCAGGCTTATTACTCGTTAGGTCTCGGGTTCAATTCTCAGAAAATTTATGGGCTGTAATAATGTCTTCTTCAGTCTTTCCAATCAAACTCTAAAAAAAAAAACTACGACAAATCAGGACAGGAGCGCCACATTCCACGTCCTTCCAAATTCGTCTTGCACTGTTATCCTGTGACTGGACGTTCCTAGCACACAGTCTGGGCTACTGATGCTGTAGGTAAATAAACCACATACAAATACAACGAAAGATGCAGGATTCATATTAAACTGTGTAATTTATTATTCAGTTACATCGTTTTATGAACGCCATTTCATAAAATTCAAAAACGTTACTCTAACATGGTGCATAAATTTATTTTTATTCAGCAAGTTAATTGAAACTTATACAGGTAAAACGTATTGATTTCATGAGATAAGCCAAAATTCAACCAATAACACTTCAAGGATAAAAATTAGAATAAACTGCACTTAAAACATTCAGTTCTTATCACGCTGTAAACACACACTGTCTCGGTTATAAAAGCCAGTCACTTAAGGCTGTATAGGGTAATAATCTCCCTATTCTCAGACTCATAAAAATTACAGAAGTACACTCTGTGAGCAAAATATAGAATTTTTAAATGTTCAAGATATTTATAAGCTAGTGGTTTAAACATGATATGAAATTTTTCCTCTTTCAAAGCACAATATTATCAGTCTCTTAAGAATGAAAGTAGCCCGGCTATGGATATTTATAGCTTAATAAGTGTTTACTAGTTTATGTCTAAAATAAACGTTTCATTTCACGTATGTAAATAACACAAAACCTACTCCAGTGACACTTTTAATTTCGCTTTGAAGTTATAAATAGTTTACGTCTTTTTTAAAACAAAAATTGTATGTATGATTCTGTGATGTGATATCTGTATATAAGCTTTGAATTCTGCAGCCATCTTCAAGATATCTTTGTGTAATTCAAGCATACATTCAGTTTTATAAATAGGGCTTCCGTGAAGCTGGATGATTATGTTATGTGTCGAATCGACTAGACAGGAGGAGCGCCCAATTCTTCTGCCAAATAGCTCGGTCGAGGAATTCTGTGTTTTCTTAAGTCGGGGAATGTGAAATATTTATCTAATACTTGTTCTGGTCACAGTTCTCTTCTTTACATATGGGTTACGTGAAACTGAAATAATATCATAGCCACCAAAAAATAATACAGATTTACATTGTTTTAACCCTCAAACGGGGGAAGCTGGTTGACACAAAAGTTCGGATTTTTCCTCATAGCGGACACATCGCAACGAATAAAAATCAGCTAATAATAGTATTATATTTTGGCGAAACTCTGAGTGCTGAATTCACATCAGGTGGCGTATATCATTACCAGTACTCATAAGGGTATTAAAGTTTCCATTACTACTAATAACGGTAAATATTTGGATAAATAATGTGTCATATAAAAACTTGTATATATATGCATATCTTTTGGTTCTTTCTCTCCTATGTATATTCTAGCACGAGTAATAAAACTGATGCACAGTTCAATTGGGCTCGACTGTAAGGCTGTTGCCAGAACACCGAAAAAAAGAGCACATTGCTTCCTGCGCACCAGATTGCAATTTTTTAAAATGAAATTTTATTAATATGAATTCTAATTTTATTTTCCTAGCTCGGAGGGTCCATAGCTTAACACGAATTGCTCACGCACAGAACAAGAATGTAAATGCTCATGCGCCCCCCCCCCAAAAAAAGCATGTGGGTCTTTCTAAAAACTGATAGTTTAATTTTGTCTGACCTAAACACTAACTGAAATGGAACAACGACTGCTGGTAAGACTCCAGTATCCTATGTCAAGAAAATCCGCCGTTGCAAGAGATTTAGCAAGAATACGGATGGAGAGACACACTGCTATTTATAGGCGATCCGCTGGGAAGCGAACGTGCCCAAAAACCACACAAACAGAGGCAAAATAGCAGGGTGTTAAATGCACAGACACATTGTACGTTTGGGAATCGTTCACTCTGTGAACTACCCATTATCCCCCGTTTAGAATAAAATTAAAGCACGATATTTCGGGGACAGGATCGAGGATTCGTTAGGCCCCACCATACAGTGTATTCATCACTCTGATGTCTAAGGACGGCGACCCGTCCTGGCCATGTAAAGTTGTCTGTTAAGTTTTAAATTAAACGCGAGGCGATGGACGAAGTTGAAAGAGCGTATGGCCCAAAATGTGACACACATGGGTCAAAATTCTTGTAATTATATCACATTACTGACTTCCTAATTATAAGATACGCCACTTTTCTTATCGGACTTCCGAATCGATTCTGAATTTTTTATGGGTACTAAAGTGTTTAAATCATTCACAATTTAAAGTGATTGCAATGACAGTGCTAAAATATTTAACGTTCAAAATTTTAAGATGACTCTGAAGACAAGTGAATTTTCTACATTATCTCATGTCTTACTGAAACATGTTTCGGAACCTGTACCTACTTCTGTCTTCAGTTAAAAACATAAATACAACAAAAATTCTTTCAAACTGAACCTGGAGGGAATGGAATGTTTAGCATATAACTTTGGCAGTCCTGAGGATCTTTAATACATATTTTCGTTGTTACACCGTGCATGTTGTCGAGTTACTCAATTATTATACCAACCACTGCACATATATAAAATGTATAAAATTTTATATAAGTGTAGCGGTTGGTATAATAATTGAGTAATCTTCAATACAGTTTCCACAACACGTCTTAAAAGAAATCTGACTGCAATGGGGGAAAAAAATCCGATCTCTTTTGGTTCCGCTAGAGGCGGGATTCACTGTCCTAGACTTAACCTGTCTCCGCGGATATACATCACCTTGATTCAATGCACGCAGTGTGGTAGATCATACATTCATTTTTGCGTGATGCCGGACGTAGAGTATGTCTAGTTTTCGAAATGATGTGTTTTCGCAAAGATGAGACGACACAAACAGCCAATCTTTGTGTCAGGTCGAGTTTTATTTATTTTGAAACAATATATAACAGTTGACGCTCATTAAAGACTAGTTACTGCACATTTTCTGTTGTGTGCTAAATCAACCTAGCAACGTAATAAATAAATAAATAAAACTAAGAGCTTCGCAATTCTTTAGTGCGTAATTATTACAAAGATGTCTTGAAGGGCTGATATCCATGTATGTTCTAAATAGTCAGCCCCCACATTACATTAGTTATAACAATCTCATGTAAATATTGTACACAAATGCACAGACACATAAGCAAAATCGTCAGCAATATCTCACGCATCAAACTCAGTAAATATATCGACTCATTTGAAACAGATGTAGCGAAAATAGTGTCCCTGTTATCGTGTCCTCGGCCACGGCAGCTCTATCGCATAGGAAGCCTGCATCTTTTGGAACATGGCGCTAGACTTCTCGCGATCAAGGACACGATAAAAGAGGCACCAGTACAGTGAGAGTGATCCTGGTGAATGTGTTGTTACTATCACAGCAAAAATAAGTATCAAGGTAAATCTCTGTCGAGTAATTAAAAGGACTTTACTTAAAATAAAGTGTTTATTTATTATACATTCATTGTATTACTTAAAAACATTCGTGCGTGAAAGCATATAGTCCTATACAATTTATATCGTAATGCGATATGAGTTGACCTTATTACAAGTTGGTGACATCATCTTGAAGTATATCCGTTCCCATAGTAACCCATTGTTAACAGGGTCTCGTAGCAAAAGCTAATTTTACAGGTTTCGTACCTTCTTTAATGGCGAAACCTACGAAAATGTGTCAAAAATTTCGCTCCTCTTTGAAATAAATTCTGAATTAAAAAAAAAAACCTGGGTATTCTGTCTTTAACCTTAACCTTATTGTAAGTAAGTGCCATTAGATTTTGTTATTAAATGGGCAATGTGTTTATTTCTTCATTTAAAAAAAAAAGAGCTGTGGATTCTCTTCATGTATTTTACGAACATAAGCCTTCACCACAGTCCAAGTTGATAAAATAAACAAATATCTTTCGTTCTAAAATATCCAGTCGAGGTGTGAATACAAAAATACCACGCATGCCTGTGTTTATATTTGATGTTTGTATTACTGTGCATCATTGATACAATAATATAAACAGCCAACTAGATGCAACAATAATAATTTTATTAATAATTTCAATCAGCTCAACATGTTTCGGGCGACAATTTCGCCCATCCTCAGGAGCACTAGACTGTGTTTACAGCTTGTGGTACAATGCACCGAAGAAGTTGCCTGCTGGTGACAAGGTCACGCGCGTGGGTGTTCCTGAAATATTCGAAGCAACTCACGGACTTCTACCAAATTCGTATGTGCATCTTGCTGCATTCTATGTGTCAGAGTACCCTTCCATAATAATAATTTCACGCCTTGCGACCATACGAACTTCTGAAGTGGGAGCAACAAGAGCATCTCGTAGGTCTAATAAGAATCTATAATTTACACGTGATAGGTCCAGCCTACTGGAAAAAGAGGTCAAGAAAAAAGGGCTAACCCGGAAAAGTCCATCAACGACAACGAGGAGAAGGTCCGCATTGGACTGTAGTGCCATCTAAGAAGCAGAAGAAGGCCGAACACATATTCGAAAAATAGACACTATGCAAATTTTAAGGCATCATTTTGGCACACTCTAAAACAACTGCGTGAGTGTTGCAAGCAATATATTCGAATGTTATTATGCGTCTTTGACAGCAACAAGTGACGACAAACTTTGGTTATGGATACGGATATGCAGATTGTTCGTAAACATACCTAGATACGTTTTGTACGAATATGTTCAAAACTTATAGCATCACAATTGTGAAGTCCTTGAAAGTTACGTACTGGAAATTTCCACCTATTGCGCGAATTACAGACCAATAAATAAGCAAGTCGTACAATTCGTACAAGACTCTTTGTAAGCTGAAGAACAAACAATTTGAAGCAGTGTAGGTGGACACTAAAAGTTTGTTTACGATTATGGCCGTCAAGTGTGTGGCGCCATGTGCTTTTGTAGGCAGGGTGGGTAACAAAGTTCCAAAGAAACCTGCTGCCCCCGTCTACTCTGAACAGAAAGGCAGCACTTTCTCCCAAAATTCACTTTACTCTGCATAAGTTAACAGGACATCACTTCGCACAAGCATGTGATCTAGACAAACACCACCGTGACGACTTCGAATCTTAAAAACTGTTATAGAAGTTTACATTTATTTGTTCACTTGATTCCATTCTTACCATTTTAAGTCCACGAGGTGAAGAAACGCACACCCCTGCAAAGTGTCCGTCCCGAACTGACCACAAGGGCATCTATTTGTCTTCTGCCTAAGGCTCTGGCTTGTTAGTTGGTGCAGCGCCTCAGCAATGCATTAAGCTATAATGGCAAATAATTTGACGTCAGAACACTGGTGAAGTCCCATTCCTTTCTAAAATTTACGCCTATTAGTACTTTGGCTTTAAGATTGTTTTATTTCTCTCCTGCAGAATTGCTGTTGCGCACTGTTAACACGTACCCTAGGGTTTCGTCAAGAATATAAATTAATTCAAAGTAATTTCCCTGAGGGAGCTAATAAAACATCGACTATAATAGGTATGGTTGTCAAACCAATGCTAGTGTGCCAGAATCAGCGCAGCAGGTATCAAAATCTGTCTATTACGACTGTACTAAAATAGACAGCAATGGGCCTTGACATGTTCTCTCCTGGAACGTGTTTGCGACCCACTCCACATAACGTTGCAGTTTACTTCAACATTAAACTAAATAAGCCAGAGAGAAATATTTTTAACGTTTATTTTATTTATTTGTATTTATTGTAAAGAATAGGAGCATATAGAAGGCATAACAAATATGAAAAATTCTTACAAAACCTTAGTCAGAAAACTTGAACGGAGAAAGCTACTGCTGGCACCAGTTGAGGAGAATAGCGGAAGGGGTTTTGAAAAATATCATTTGAAGGAAACGCCTGGATTCATCCGGCTCATGACTGGGATTGCAGCCACAAAAGAACAGGGAGAAGAGAATCAGGCATCTTTTGAATGAGATCCATGATACCATTCTGTTACCCTAATGAAATGTTAAAAACTTGACAAGATTTGTTGACAATACCCCTATTTAACGATATTTTATACACCTAATCCTTGCCTTGCCAGACTACTACACCTTGCGAAGGACACTCTGAAATTAGTACTTCACTGAATGTACACAATATGTACCTTCACCCTAACAGGCCAAGAATGCAATGCTTATCGCTGAGGCACAGCCAGGTACCTCTAACTGTCGTCTCTTGCTGTAAAATTTTCGTCATGTACTTAATAGTCATTATTGGAACAAATTAATGAACAGCGCGTGCACGTACACACACACACACACACACAAACACACACATACATACATTACATTACATACATAAATACATACATACCTACACACACACACACACACACACACACACATATATATATATATATATATATATATACATACATACATACGCTCACAGTCATATATCACATCCTGTTTCCCTTAAAGTTGCTTTTTTATCCAAGGACGAACATAGGGGCCAGTCTCCGAAAGGTACACTTTTGATAATTTTATGTTTAATCAGACAATGGATGAATTCCAACTGAAGTGTCACAATAACACCACCTTTTATCATTCTGTATATATAGAAGCCTTACAAAGGAATGATAGCAGCTACAGCTTTCACGTTACACAGGCCCATGACCTATTGCTTAATGTTCCAAATATAGAAGATATGAAACCCAGAATAATGCAATTACAATGACCTCATTTTCAGACAAACTAAGCAAGATAGTCTCGTGACAAAATGCACAGAACTGTGAAATTTATCTATATTGGCAATGGCATTACTTTGCGTTCAAACATCAATAATGCTGAAGTTCGAACCTACTGGTGTGGATGCCAGTGAAGCATAAACTATGTTGCTTCCACACACACACACACACTGACCTCTCATTAGACCAGGCAGCTGCTGCCATAACTTGACTGCAGGTTCAATGCTCTAATGTCAATTGTGCACGGTTTACTCTCTTACTTTCGAAAATGGAAAGGGGGCTATAGCTAATTTCTTCTTTGTGTGTGTGTGTGCTTATGTATCTGTGAGTGTGCGTGTGTTTGTGTGTGTGTGTGTTTATCTGTGAGTCTGTGAATGTGTGACAGTGTGAGTGAACGTGTATGAGCGAGGGTGTGTGTGATTGTATGTGTGTGTGTCTGTGAGTGTGTGGGTGTGTGTCTGTGAGTGTGTGGGTGGGTGGGTAGGTGTGTGTGTGTGTGTCTGTGAGTGTGTGGGTGTGGGTGTGTGTGTCTGTGAGTGTGTGGGTGTGGGTGTGTGTCTGTGAGTGTGTGGGTGGGTGGGTAGGTGTGGGTGTGTGTGTGTGTGTCTGTGGGTGTGTGTGTGTGAATGGGTGTGAGTGTGTGTGTTTGTGTGTGGGTAGGTGTGGGTGTGTGTGTCTGTGAGTGTGTGGGTGTGTGTGTGTGTGCGTGTGTGTGTGTGACCCCTTAATGTGTTACAGGCGGCTGAACAAGTGAAGCCAGAATTGTCATCTGTTTCAAACGTTTAATGTCCCGTTCCGCCGAAACGACGCGAAACATTTCCAGCACACTGCTGTCGCATTCCTTATTATTCAAGTGAAATTTGCAAAATGAAACAAATAATTAAGCAAAACAAGACAAAAATAATACCTTTCAGAATCAAATAATTTCTTTTGTGGTTGTGACTTTGTGGAAGTGTAAAAAAACGGACAGTTCTTTGCATGATAAATATGGCGGACACTGCATATTGTGCGAGGTCTATTGTAATAGACACGACGCTACAAGCCTAACTTCGTCCTGTCAAAAGGCTGTCATTATAAGCCTATTCACAGCTTTTCGTTTATTTTTATTGTAGAGACTGTAGGCATGTTGCAGAAAAACAAGAGTCGAAATGAGCGTAATGTTAAGAGTGACATAACGACATTTTATACCGGAATAAAAAAAAATGGTCACTCAGCCCGTCACTGAACCCACACAGCCATCAGAATGTTATTAAATTTTAAATATGTATAAAATATATATTTGTATTCTACCCACATTACTGTAATGGCAAGAAATAGGATTATAAAATTGGCTTCAAGTCATAATAAAGAGTGTTCTTGTAATGTCTTGTATCAAAACATTCAAGTTCCACATTGCTCAGTATATTTGTAAGTTTATTTCTCTTCTCTTGTCTTCCCTTTACTTCACTTATGTGAATTTGTTTAAAGTTACACAAAAAAAATGACTTGTTTGTGTCTTTGATACAGTCAGTGCCCCAGATTTTTTATAGATCTGATGTCGACGCTTGACAAACCAACACTAAATTTTGTTGTTAACTGCCACATTCTTTAATAAAATGTGAAAAACTCAGTTGAGAAGCCGTTTGATGCTTTGTCTTAGGAATTCAAAACGTTCACACGCAGACAAGGAATTCCAGTTTTGTAGTAATATGAGCACTCCACAGCAGATTACAGCAAATCAGTCGGAGATGTCTTAAGGGAACGGAAATAAAAGTCACAATTATAATTATCGAACTTCATCAAACCACAACAGAATATAATTAAAGAAGCAGACAGCAATTCAGCGGGTCACTAAATGATGTCCTCATCTGCGTAACTCGATAAGTCACGACGGTATTCAGAAATGTCCGTCCGCCAGCTGCATTCCTTCCGTATCCTCATGCACAGCATTCGGAAATGATTTTGACTCATCTCACTTCACCAATTTTATTATCTTTAGGCTGAATACTAAACAACTTATAACTCAACATATTCCTGTCTTCAATGGAATGTTTTCGGGCAAACAGCCGCCTTAAGATGTGAAGGTTTTTCCGACGTTTCTGGGAGTGACCCGGTCCCCATCTTCAGGGTTTTGCTTGTGGCTGGGTAAAACCAAACCACCAGCAACAACACTTCATTGAATTCTATCGCAGCGAAAGCTTCAATATTATATTCCCCTATTGGTTATAAATCGCTCCCATCTCCTTTGGGAACTTCCGGATGTCTTCACAGAACATTTTTTCCGGGGTGTTGCGATACCCCTCATGGACAGCCGCCTGGCCGGTTTTCTTGCCACTGTTGAAGCACCCAGTTGAACACAGTGTTGCGTGCAGGTGCATTCTCTCCACGAATTGCAGATAACCGACGATGAATATCTGACGGTTTAACGCCTTCCTTCCACAGCAACCACGTGGTACAGCGCTGCCCATGGGAATCACCTTGAATTTTTTGTATCTTGTCCATGCGCCTCGACCACTAGACTTGGTAATGACGCAGCAGAGTTTCACTGGCATGCATGACTAGGGCGATATGGCGGCGAAATACTGTACTAAGACTATCTGATTACAATTTGCGCGATCTTGAAGTTTGTTGTCTTCCGAAATATCACTCCTAACCCAAATCACTCCCGGACGCTCTTGGTATATCAGGATTGGAATTTAAAAGTGGAATAGGTCTATAATATTCCCTTCTATTTAATGCTGTTTAATTTGGGAAAAGAAACAAAGCAAATCATTTTTAGGCTGCTCGCAAATCAACTGCAAACAGCGAATTTAGTTCCGTCACGTATGTCCTTACGTTTGTCCGCATGGAACATTTCTACACCCACGGGATGAATTTGCATGATAACTGGTATTGACAGTTTTTAATAAAGTGTGTGAACACATTCTTCTGTTCCTTAAATTCGTACAGAAATGACGAATATTTTACATGATTAACCCGGTTACAAGGTTACAGTTTCTCTATGCTTGCTGTGGTTAATTCAGTGGTTAAATTTCCCACCGATTTTGTGGTTACTATGTTTACCTAGATTGTCAGTGTTACCAGCCTTTCTTTATTACTAAGTTTAAGCGAACGCACAAAAAATATCCCGTTCCGAGGCCATTCCTTGCCTTGTTTCCGCTTGACGCCGTGTCTTAAGGAGTCTCATTCCACAAAGCACCCAAACTGGTTAACTTTAATTATCAGCACACAGGTGAAGGTTGTGTTGTATCATTGCTACACAGGAATAGCCCATAATCTGAAACACATCACTTTGAGAAGCAGTTTCACTTACAGATGGTACTTCATTACGCTCACAAAATTTTCATTCATTTACTCTTTTCATTTGAAGTTCACCTACATACATGCGCGCATGCGCACATCTCCTCCCATCAGAATTTTCGCAGATAGGAGTATTTGTTAACACGGAGCCACTGGAAAGTTACACAGTCAAGAATTTAGCTCTGTCACTTTTCTCAGCTTTTGATTGGTTCAGGTCTCAGTGGGTTAAAGATTATTTAGCTATGACTGGATCGACGTGGGTTTGATTTCGAAGTCTGTCGTTCAGGTTATGTCGACTGTGCTTTCTTTGCAGTACTTGAGGTATGGTTATGTCTTGTCTGCGTGTGTTGGAGCCTTTCAGGTACGGTACGGTTAATTTCGGTTACTGTTAATTATGTACAGTTCTGTGGATTCAGGTTTAGGGTTAGGGTTCCTGTACACATTGTTCTGCAGGGTTGGTTCATTGGTAGTAAACTTGGTACCTCGATTTTTCCCCTGTCAGTGTAATTCCACAATTGTTCTGTACTGCCTGAGCATTTCAGACAGCCGTTTACATTTAATACTGTTCCCCCACTCTATTTTCTCTGACATACGTGTATAGACCTCAATATGTGTGTTTTTACTCTTAATAGTAACTACTAACATACTCCTACACAGAAAATATGAAAATTCACATCTCAAGCCGTGCGGCTGGTAAAGAAGTCTGAGCTCCCCATCGTACCTAGTATTCACCGCTTCTCTTCCCGACACCCGCCTAGAAACCGTCGGCCTGACTCGAGTCCTAAGGCCGGGAGAATTAGTCGCTTCTCTGCGGGCCCGTAAGTCTAAGCTAGGAGGGTTCCCAAGCATGGAACCCCATACAATTGACAGCCGAATGTCAAGACTGGGAGGGAGAGTGATATAAGTGACTTTGAGACAGATTTTAGAGAAGGAAATGTGTCTGGATACACGCGTAGGCAAGGCGCGCGGGCAGACCCGAGGAATCGACGCCGACCTGTCGGTCGAAGCCTTTTCGGCAAACTACTTGAAGTGTGTGGCATTTGATGTATCACACGAAGGCGATAACGCGGTGGTGGTGTTAGCAGAATGTGCTACTTGCACGAAGTGTGGCGCCTCCCCTGAAACACCTGGAGGACATTTTCCTCTTCGCTAGGCACGCGAACTGGAGGCCGCGGAGAAGCGGTTGGTGATCCTTCGTCTGAAGCCGCGTCCCACCACATTTCCCCAAAACCATAGGTAGTGTGGGGTTCGAAACCTGCGGGACGATAAGTTGTGCAAGTTTCGTCGGACCGACTTCGTACATGGCTATGCCGTGACTCTGTGTCCCCGGCCACGGCCCTGTGCGGCGTTCAGCATTGTTCGAACGTCAGAGGAGCCCTCGCTTACACGTTTTGACAGACTATGTGTTCCTGTGGTGACGACCATGCACGGTGACGGCCAGCACGTCGGTAATGGTAAAGTGGAAGTCATGGGGGAAAGAAAGGATGAAGGAGGGAAAGAGGGCTAAGTCATTTCGGTAATTCAGTGATGTGACACAAACGAAGTGGTTCTTACCGAAATGTTTGATTCTAAAAGTAAAGGAACTGCTGTTTCGAAATGTCGCTATGTGTGTGCTAGTCAACAAGCGTAACGTCTTTAAGGTCAAGCAGTCCGCGCAGATATACCTTGGACTGCTTGACCCTGAAGATGGTGATGTGCTTCATGTGAAAATTCGACATTATGTATCACAAGGCGCAACATCCTAGACGGCTATTACCTGCAGAATGTCTGTTGCTCAGTGAATACAGACGGTGCATTGAGATTGGCAGGTTCGGCTACCGGCGGTTATCTAATTAGTTACGACTCTCGGAAAGTCCGGTGATAATTGTCTGCTACAAAATCCTAGTTGTCGGCCGGGATAGCTCAGTCAGCATAGCGACTCGCTACGAACTGGATGGTCCGGGGATCGAATCCCAGTGGAGGCGAGAATTTCCGCACCCGTCCAGACCGGCCCTGGGGCCCATCCAGTGTCCTATACAATGGGCAGCGCGTATTTCACGGGGGTAAAACGGCCGGGTCCTGGTGTTGACCACCCACCCCACCTAGCGACGAGGTTAAGGAAAGAGTAAGGCTATACCTCTACTCCCCCTTTGTGCTTCCGTGACCTGTTCTAGGGCGAACTTTAGCTTTTCCTTTACAAAATACTACTTCAATTTTTCACACAAATCTTCATTCAGTTCAAATGCAAACCCATAAATCTGTAAACGTAACTGCCACAAACGGTGTTTCTATATGTGCCCTAGTTAAAACTAAATGTGACCTTGTTGGTCCTTCTCTATATTATAAAAATTCGTTGCAATAAATATATCAAATGTAATTTGAAAAATGAAGAAACTTGATTCTTAAAAGATTTTATTATGCCATCAGAACATACAAAATATTCGTGCAACAGCTCACGTTATTCTTGAAAAAGTGGTGATTTTGTATTACGTTAGCCAAAATTACACATATCTAAATCTGTGTAATCTTACTTGGATTTATTTGAAGTTATAGAGAAGGGTCACTACTTCCGATTGCATAAAAATACATGCGAACATGTCGACAATGATCTTAAACTGAAGACAGGAAGTAATATCATTACATAATCTCTTCTTACATGATAGGCTTACATACACAAAACACAAGAGTCGACATAAAAATGTGAACCCTTCTGAGAATAACCAAACCACATTCAATAAAAATTGAATGAAAAAAGACCTGAGCAAACAAGCAACAGAGGAAGCTAAATTTAAGGTACACAGTAAAGGTTATAATGGCTCTCAATTAAGTTTAAACTCCTTTGAATTATTAAAGATCGGTTATTCTGTGGTTAAAATGGTTTTGATTTTATCCAAAATTCATCCCTCTCATGTGGTTGCCACATGAAGTTGTGGGTTATTAGATACAAATTACTTAACATCAAACAGGACTGCACATTATCATTATTAAGCCAGTCATTACGCGACTTCGTGACGTAGTGGCGACATGCGGTGGCTTCGGTCGACCGGAAAATTGGCCGCTTAAAAGCATGGTCTGCCCTAATTATGTATGTGCAAGACACAACTCCACCAAACGCAGAACGGCAGACTAAACTGAAGCAATACAAGTGGTCGAGTTTAACAAGGAATTAAACACGTGCACGTTGACCAACAGTTGTTTGAACGTTAGTTAATGACAATGTATCAAGTGCGTTGTTAATTCTAAATCGCAGAATTCACCTGTGTGCCTATGGTAGCCTAAAACGTTTAAGCTACAGTCACGTTACAAATTTATTTTCACAGTATTCTGACTTTGCTAATTTTTGTTTTCGGATTACATAAAACATTTAATGGCATTTATCTCAGTAATTAACCAACTTGATGCACAAAATGTTTGTTTTACAATAAGTTTATTTCATGCCTCTACATGTTTCGAGCACATGTGCTCATCATCCTGATGATGAGCACATGTGCTCATCACATGTAGAGGCATGAAATAAACTTATTGTAAAACAAACATTTTGTGCATCAAGTTGGTTAATTACTGAGATAAATGCCATTAAATGATACCAGAGGCTGTGTAATGCAATTTTGACCTCCTGATGATGAGCACATGGTGCTCGAAACATGTACAGGCATGAAATAAACTTATTGTAAAACAAAGATTTTGGGCACCAAGTTGTTTAATTACTGAGATGCACGGTCAGCAAAACGTCAAAATTTAATGGCAGTTAACACCCGGTAAGATCGTTTCGACTAGTGGGACTTGACGCCTCACTGGCTTGAAAAGTAACAACTACCGTTACGTTTTAACCAACAATAAAAAGCGTGTGTGCACTACCTACTTTGAGAAAAAGGGCGTTTTGCTGCTACTGCAGTGGAACTGAGAGTTTGAATATAACCGTTCGGCTACAGGGTAAAATGGGTTGAGAATTAGTGTACTGCGTACAGGTAAGTGGCCGAGTTGTCTGAGGCGTGGGTCTGATCCCACCGGAGGCATGGATGTCTGTCCCTTGTGCGTATTTTCTATTGTCAGGTAGAGGTCTCTGCGTCGGGCCGATCACTCTTCCAGAGGGATCCTATCGAATGTGGTGTGTTTGAGTGTGATTGTGAAGCCTCGATAATGAGGAGGCTCTGGCCCACTAGGAGCTGTTGAGCCATAAGTAAAGTCAAATCACCCCCCCCCCCGGTGTTTAATTAAACACCAGTCTATGAAGACATATGCTTGGAGTGGGCATGTACTGGGCACGCCACGAGTAGGTATGCAGTGTACGTAGAAGGGACGGGAGGGAAACTATGCGCATACGCTATACCCTCGCGGATCACCGTTCCTGTCATTTTCGATTTCGTTCCCAAGTAGCGCAGATACGTGGACTGACATTTTCAGGACCCAGCTAATAAAAATCTCCAGCTCTGGCTATTTGTCATGACATGCCTATAACACGGGTATATCCTCAGGCATTCTGACAGTCTGCTCTAGATGGAGGAGAGTGTTCAGCTACAAGTCCCGACCACTTGGCTTCCGCGAAAATAGTTCCCAGTACCACTGAACAAGGGTCTGAGTGGGCTCCACATTTGCAGTCACGAGAGCAACCACTTGTAACTTACAAGGACAGTACCACAACGACTTGAGGTAATAAAATGAGGAAACTGCAGTCAGATAAATTAGACATGAGATGTGTAAACCGTTCATGTGATGCATCTGTCTCACAATCATGTGTGATGCAGTGTTATGTAATTAGAACTGTCAAAATTTCTGACTGCTATACCAGACATCTACTTACTATATTATGAAAGCCTTAACACTTCCATAAATAATTTCAGGAGCTGTAAATGGTCTTCAATTATTAAATATTAATACATTTCATAGATATGGAGGTAATAAACTAGATCTGATAAATTCGGCAGCAGAACACCAATTCCCCTATTCAGTAGATATCAGATAGGTTTAAAATATAACCACAATTAAGTGATTTGCCTAATAGCTATCGGTCTCTCCCAGTCGCCTAACCACAGACTGAATTATATCCATTAATGTTCGCATCCTTATCGCATCTAAATGCGTAATTTATAAAACAAAATTTTCTGTACAATATATAATCACCATCAATTTACATAAATCAGCTCTCAACTTCTACATTTCCTTTTTCTTCAAACCTATTTTAACGCTCACAGTAAACATTTTGCTGAGGTAATCTAACAGCTTCACATATTAACAGCCATTAGATTTTATTGTTTCCTTACTAAGACTTAAATTCGCCGGGAGCATTTTACATCCTTCCACCTCATTATTCCGTACGTCCACGAAATGTGATAAAAAAAAACCCCTGAACCACACGGTCAAATGGCCAGCACTCTCACTTTGCAAGTCCTCGGGTTTAAATCTCTGACAGAAGATCGGACATCTTAACTGATTATGTTGCACAGTCCATCCAGACAGATGTCGATATGTTACGTCACAACAGGCTACCACATAGCAAGGCTTCTGTCTTGTCCAAAATGTTCAGGCCGGTTGCGAGGTACGCCCAGCTTCATATTCTGGGGGTTATTTGCTTGCGGCTAGAGCTGCCAGGGCATAAACCTGACCAATCCCCTACTTACCTCTCCAAACTAAGAAGTGGGGCTGCTGTACATCCACCCACATACCCCTACGTGGCGGGCACAGGAACACTTTCACCTTTCTAGATTCCTTTAATACATATTCCTTAAAAGTCACTATACCAACTACCTTATATTTCGACAAGACCAAAGCTCAGCTACTGAGAGCACCATTCAGTTACTAAAATCAATGGTACAAAGTCAGTCTTAGAATTCTAACAGTTCGCTGAACTGATAAAAAAAACTCTCAGATTAGTTACTATGCACCAAAGGTTCATTAGTGTCACTGTAAGGGCATATCCCTCGCCCCCACACCCAAGACAGATACATTCAGGGCACGCCTTTGCATTCCACTTCCTTCACTGCGTCATATGACCAAATCGCATCAAGAACGACGAAAATGTACGGACTTTAATGTTCTCTCCCCAAAATCTTTACAAACATACTAACAAAGCAACAAACTAGATATTTCCGATCTGCAACAAGTATTAATTTTTTTAATCATAAAAATTCTATTTCTTTTCTTTATTTAAGGTATATTTAATGAATTTATCTGTAGCTCGCAATACACAGCGTCGAATGCTAGGAGGTGAATAGCAGGTAATTATAAAGGATTTGGAAGGAAGCGGTAATATTCTAATTTCAAGTAATATTTTGTCATTTGCTGGTGCGAATGGGGAAAATCACAAAAAAAGAAATCAAAAGAGACGCTGTCCAGACCGGAACACGGAAGCTTCAAATTACGAAAAAAAAAGTGCGACTCGCATGAGAGGGGCGTCAGATTAACAGCAACAGTAGGCTGCCGTTTAGATTGCGGGTTTCTGCAAATAACAGAAATAAAAATGATAATATTCAATCATAAAATAATTCTGTAAGTTTATTCAGATGTGAAGACAGTCTATTTTTTGGGTGAAAGAATGCATTTAACTTTGGCCAACAGTTCGCTATTCAACTGAAAGAATGTCCTTTCAGAACCGACAAAAGCTTTGAACATTTAAAAAAATAAGATATTATCGTGTTGTTTCTGTTCTTATGGATCACAATCTATCTTCCGGCATTTCTGACAGAATATAAACACAGGCACACATGAATTCATTTGAACACAAAATGCACCTTTCCTAAATTAACACTCTGATTTTTAATTTTTGATGTCTTCCACATGTTTCGAACCCGAGGGTTCATATTCAGGAAGACGGTTGTATAGACAGGTAAGGTGTTGTGTGTTTTACATGCATCAGTATAAGCAGGCTACAAGACTGCCTACACCAATGCACGTGAAACACACTATACCATACCATACCTGCATACACAACCGTCTTCCTGAAGATGAACCCTTGGTTTCGAAGTATGAAGAAGACATAAAAATTAAAAGTTAAAACATTAATTTTGAAAAGGTGCATTTTGTTGGCTTATATTATTATTATCATTATTAAACATTATATTAAAATGCGCGGTGCAAGAAACAAAGTACATTAAAAATGTCCATCGTCATCACAACTATGTTTGTTTAATAGTTTAAACATAACTTTTAATAATAGAGAATGGAGTTCTTATATCACAATAATTTATTAATATTATCTACTGATGACAATATATAACTTATTACTTTATACAAGCATGACATAAATAAATTGTTGGTTCGACAGTTGCATTCATTTGTGTGTAACTAATTGTAAGCAGCCTTCTTACCGGAACGTGTTTGAACACTTTTATGCCTCAGGGAGTGAGGGACGTCCTGTCACCATTACTCACAGACGTTTAGATATATACAAATGGTTCATAATTATAGTTATACAAGATTTAAGTGATAGATTTTTTAACATCTGAAGAACTCGTTAAATATTTTGCAGTGGGCTGATGATATCACTCGACAGACAAAGTGGGGGAGGTGGGGGGGGGCGTTAATAAGAAGGTGTACGTTGTGTCGGGATGTACTGAACCAATCCGTCTGACCCCCGCATTCTTTAGACATAAAAGCGCATTATAACAATAGAGAGTAGAAACACTGCTTAACGTTTATGTACGGCTTATTCTACTACGACATAAAGATCGTAGCCTATATGTGTGTATCACGGAATGGCAGAGTGACTTGTCAGTGACGAGTAACAAGAGATTTGGAAGGCAGCTGTGTCGGTCTACGTGCACTACTTTACAAAATTTTGCCTGCACAAACTGAGAAGGATCATAAAATCTTCAAGCTGCTTCAGGTTGTGAAAATGGAAGAATCATCATGGTCTGAGCCTCCATCCAAGGTACCCAACAGTCACAACCAAGAATCGAGTGTAAGGAGAAAAAAAGTCTCAGAGAAGAACAGTACCAACAAAAGAGCACAAAATAAGAAATGCTAGAATAATAAGACAAAAAGAGGCTAAAAGAAAGGTAAATCATAAGTTAGTAGGAAGAATAGAACCAGAAAGAAAATATACCGAATAACACGAAAAAGTAAAACATTTGGTAAAAAAGGACAATAAGAAGAAAAACATGCAGGAAAGTCGAAAATGGGTTAAGCTACTTCATCCTTGAAATAAATCGTAGTTTCAAAAAATATTACGTAAATAAATATTTCATTCAGAATATTCAATTAAAATTTTTGTTTCAATTACAATTTCATTTTTAAAATATAAATTATTACAGCGAGAATATATTCATGACTGATTTTTCAAAATTGATTCCAATTTCTCTGAGCTATGCTAGTCGACACACAGTCAACGATTTTATTTAATAGCAGCTATTGGAAACAAGAGAACACTCAGGTTCGTTACTCGCATAGCTACAGGTGGCTTGTGTGTGTGTGTGTGTTTTAGCCTGGTGGGCAAGCATAGGTTGTGGGGAGAGGAGGAAGCAGATGAAATTCAGAGATTGCGTCATAACAAGCACGTCATTATCATGTGAGGAATTATTAGTGGAGTGTAGGCTACGTTTAAATGTGCACCTTGTCTGAGGTATTATTAAAAAAAAACACACAGACACCAATTATAGGTTACGTATGATGTTTGAATTATTGACATACAAGGAAAATCCTGGATGTTTTTACCCACCCCTCGTTTAAATTGTGGGATCTGCTTTTTTTTTAATTAGGAAGTAATCGATAAGTTGTGTCCAGGAAAATAATTCGACGGAACAGACATGGTGCAAATGTGAACGGGCGAATTTTCCCTCGTGCGAGCCTTGAAAGCCATATGGGTGTGAAGTTACGGCTACACTCACCGTTAAGTTCGGCATTAGATGGAGGTGAGTGGTTAGCCTCACGGTCAGGTCGCTTTATCCCTGCGGACATAGACCAAATCGCCCATTGAACAGAAAGACTGGTGGCTCCAACAACCGACCTAAACACCTTGAGAAAACGAAAAAAATCCTTTTCCTTTGCCGGAAAAAGAAGTACACTTTGTCTGTTTAGGACAAACTGCATCACGAGGGACATGAGTTCAAAATCGGCGTGAGACAGTAAAGATGAGGAGAGACAGGAAATTTATAAAAATTTTGATGCTCAATAAAATATAAGAATATTGGCACAAAGAGAAAAACTAAACTACAGCCTGATACTAAAAAAATAATGAAAGGCATAGTATACAGAAAGAGGAAATTAAAGAGAAATAAAAGGAAAAGGAAAAGAAAAAGAAAAGAAGGAATTTTTAAAGGAAAAAAGAGAGAGTAATATACGCCCCCCCCCCGGGACATGCTATAGAAATACTTTGGTAATAACGTCAATAGGCAATACCGCTAGTAATAGTTCGGAAGGGGTACTTGTCTTATGCTAATAGCAACTCAGAACACAGACAGTAACAATGTGTCATAAACACTCAAGCATTCATCCCTCTGCGTCCTGGCCGGTGAAGTCTCTTAGTGATGTGATGTGATGTGTACGTACACATGCACATATGACGACAGCGCTGTGAAGCCACACTAAACACAGTTGTGAGACTAGTCTACGTGCTAGCAATATTCGAAATGTTGGCTGCGGTTTATTGGTACTGATTTGGAGGGGGTGGTACAACAGCTTCTGAAAATCCGTTGCTTTAAACGCATGTTTTTGTTTTGGTAAAAGAAAACTGAAACACATGAATTCATATAAAAAAAATTGCTGGTTTCTATTAATCTACAGTAAAGCCTGCTTATCATGTAGTCTCAAGAGGGAAAAATATTTCCGTAGTAGACACATTGACCGCCTCTGTGGTCTAGTGGTCAGAGTTTCTGGCTACAGATACAGAGGTCCCGGGTTCGATCCCCGGCGCTACCAGATTTTCTGAGTAGTAGTGGGTTTGGAACGGGGTCCACTCAGCCT
>Ga0131853_10007173_pt1 | contig 20139 bp, 14 predicted proteins | sample TergutLab28metaG_FD_92764 | JGI IMG/M metagenome (GOLD analysis project Ga0131853, IMG submission 92764) | Labiotermes labralis P1 segment gut microbial communities from Petit-Saut dam, French Guiana - Lab288 P1 (version 2) (version 2) | ecosystem: Host-associated > Arthropoda: Insects >... | reverse complement strand
TCTGTATCGATAGTTAACTGGAAGAGTGGGTTATGCCTATGACGTAAGGTCTGTATCAATAGTTAACTGGAAGACGGGTTATGCCTATGACGTAAGGTTGGTATTGATAGTTAACTGGAAGAGCGGGCTATGCCTATGACGTAAGGTCTGTATCGATAGTTAACTGGAAGAGCGGGTTATGCCTATGATGTAAGGTTGGTATTGATAGTCAACTGGAAGAGCGGGTTATGGCTATGATTTTTTAATTGATAAAATTTCTAATAATTTGTTAAACTATATACAACACTAGACTAATTCTAACTACTTTTACACGATAGCGTCTACAGGCTACCTACCTGTCTTACAACCTATTGGTTAATATTATGCTTATAGTTCAACTTTTGTACTTTACAGTATGATCTGTACCAGAGGCTGCAACTACAGTTTTATGCACTCCTGATGATGGGCACAATTGATGCCCGAAACATGTAGAGTAATTTAGCAGTAAATAAATATCTGCATACTGTTGCATCTCGTTGGATTTCTTCAACCTAGAATTATGATGCATGCATCATGGAACCACGAATAAAAAAAATATTGTTTTTGTTTCAATTCTTTTATTTTAAATTTGAAATGCAATTTGCAATGGTTGTGGTAATTTCTGTTGTGCCGTGTGGCACTGAGACTGCTCTGTGTTATATCTATTTTGTGTTTACTGGTCGTCAAGCAAAGGGCTTGTTGTGTATTTGAGCAACATTAAATCGTAGTATATTGTTTCAAATTTTATGTTGAATTTTAATGACACTGACATAAATCATCCATAAGGCACAGGTATAATAGGCACTTTATATTTGATATTTTAATTTTTTTTTGTTATTTTGTTCTTATCACTGGGTATGGCCCTAACATAATTTAAACTAGCTGATCAATTTTCATACAATTTGTAATTAATGACATGCAATCAGAATGTATCCCTCAGAGTTATAAAAGACCATAATGTCGTTGACGATTACTGTCCTATGATTGTAATGCGGTCCAGTCTGGTATGACTCAGACGACAATATTCTTCATAGTCACCATCATGGGAACATCAGCATCCATATGTCATTCTTGTAATGGTCGTACAATAAGAATATTATGACTACAAAAATTAAATTTGTTTGTTTTCATCTGATGATGATGATAATGATGATAACAGATGAAGTATTAAAGGCAAACGTGTTAAATTATATATATACACACACACACACACACATGTTATATGCATAAAATAATATGCCTGGTGATGGTGCTAAAAGTTGAGTTTATATCTGACAAATTTTACACATAAATAGATCACAAAATTGTGTATCCTGATAATAATTTATTATATACAATAGACATGATGTGCTGATGGGAATATTTAAAGGAAGTTACTTTCAGAATTGCTTATTGAATATAATGCCAATTGTTATAATTTATTCAAAAATGGGGGTGCGAAGTCTTGCATGTGATAGTGAAAAACTGTTCCTCCAGAACAAACTATAATGATGTAACAGTTTTCAGCTTCATGTATATGTTAGTATTTTAGGTATAAATAAAATTCTAAACACATCCAAACGGCTAATAAATGATAACTGTAAAAAAGTTAGAGACCTAAAGAATAAATTCTTTAATATTCACGTACCAAGTACATAAACGACAATGAACCACTCCAGAGGTGTGGGAGAATTACCGCGCTGTTTCTTAAGCTGTTCTGCGAGGCTACTTCTCATACCCTGTGTCCCAAACATCTGAATCACTTGTACCTCAGCACGCTGTGATACCAAAATAAGAATCACTGCAATTCAATTATAAAAAACCATTAGATATGCAGTAAAGTATCATGAAACACACACAACATTCTCTTCCATTGTGTGTCATTTTGTTATTTTTTGGCATTTTAACTAGTACCCTTTGCTGTAAGAGATGAATCAGTTATAGCAACTCTAGTGACACTTCAACTTCAGAAGTTTAGCACAAAATGAGATGCAATGAAGATTGTGAAAAATGATTAGGTAGACTTTGAAGGAGCTGGTTTTGAAAACGTGTAACACTTAATCAAAATAGCCACCAGCCTATCAAATTCAAGTCTAGGACATAAGCTCTATACCAACCTGATTGGTTCCAATGAAGAGAATATATTTACATGAGCAATGGAAAGCTGTGGAAGACAGAATCCAGATTGAAACGGTCTACACCCAATGATTCATGCTGGTATAATTATTCCAAAGATATATGCTGTTGAAGGTTGTACATACGTAAGACAGGAAAGTGATGGAGAATTGATCCTCATGGGCCATGCAACCTTCTGTTGTGAAATGTAGTGTCCAGTTAATCTGTCTGTGGTGTATCTATTCTTCCTCAAAGTGACCTTAATAACCTCCACTGCACCACCAGAATTCTACCCAAACATGACATTAAGTGTGCCGGTCTACCATCTATGAAAATCAGCAGTTTCCTGCCCTCTGTCAAGGATGACAAGTCTAGGGATTTTGGGCATTTACAGTACTCCCTGTGAAGGTGGTCAGGTCCACACTGAGCAGAATGGTTGAATATTGAAATTAAGTTGAAAGCAAATTATCAGTCCATCCACCCTGGACAACCAGACGGCTTGGTAGTGACAGAGCTATAGCTTCAACTGGGAACATTTTATCAAAATCAATGACACCAAAATCTTCTCCATGGACCATATCATGAGGCAGGCCACTGATGGCATTATTTGGAATAAGCCATGGAAAAAGTCACGCCCTGAAATGGAGGCAGCCTTCCCATGACACAGAACTCAGCATTCAGCCCTCTTCAGGGGCAATTACACAACAGATCCTTCATTTAACCTTTCATTCATTCAACTTGCAATCCATTCAGGACCCACTACACCTCTGAAATCGCTTCCTTGCTTCCTTCCCTCCTCTACACCCAATCCTCGCTGCTTCCCTTAACTTTCCTATATGTGATGCCTGTGGCCCAACCCCTGCACAGCACCACTACTCTTACTGACTCACTACACCAGTCATCTACCATGAACTGTTACAATACATAACATACCCACTCTTCCATACAGGTTGCAGTGCTTGAATACTCCTGAGTATGAAGGCAGGAAACTCCTCTGGAAAGTGGTAACTCTTTGCCAGTTGACATGGCATCATATCCCAGAAGACTTCAATCTTCATTGGTACCACCATGAAAACCTCAAATCATGCTTTGTGAAGAAACTTTACTTATCTCTGTGCATTAAGCCCAGACAGAAGTCCCACAGAAGTTGCACGAGGGACCTTCATCATTCTACCTACTATCAATCTTCCCTCCCGTCCCTTTCGATATATGTCAACCAACCAAAAGGACTTGTCATTAGCAAAAGTTATCATTATTCACAACCTGTGGACAGAATGACTACATGATGGAAGGGGGATGTAGGAAGTATGATGGAGAGGGAAGCATATAAGTATGTGGGAGATATGAAGAGCATAAGTACATGCGACTACCTTCCTCGGTCCCATAAGAGTTTTCGTTATAGATACAGTAGCCCATGTCCAATGCTGTTTTCGCCAGCATGGTTTTATCTACATGTAAATGAAAATAATTAAATACATGGAGGGAAAGATCGCTGAATGCAGAAAAACATAACACACATAGATAAACTTTGGCTGTTTTTCACTCGGACAGGGTGGAAACTGGATTATCAGCTACTGAAGCAATGTGTTTACATTTACTCTCTAAAAATGTATTTATTTTCAGCAGTTTGGAGAATACACAACCCTGTTTTTCTCAGCATTAGATGCAGGAATGCAGACCTATTTCCAGTTTAATAACTGTTGTGTGATATATGATTAAACTGTTCAAGATATGTGCTGATGGAATATATTTGTATCAAGCAGCATTATAAATGAAACTACTGTTATAACCATAATTTGTACTTCTAGTGGTTTTCTTGTTGAAACAAATGTCAGAAAATCAAATAAACAATTCATCTGAGAATACTTACGTAAAAAGAAAAGGTAGGAAGATGCATGCATAAGAAATTTGAAGAGCGGCTTCCTCATTAATTTTCCAGTGGGTGAATTTGGTGCGATAATGTACAGCATGCAGTAAAAAGGAAACATCAGTGCTATATATGATATATGTATCAGCTTCTGTGGCAAAGGCTTCCGGCGAAATCCAGGAAGACCATCATACCAAATGCTTGCCAACATCTGTTGAATACTGGGATGGGCAACAAACTGAAATACAGTGAAACTGTTAAGGTGTTTAAAAAAATCAGACTCGGTTCGCAAGGAAATCATATTACAAGGGCACGACTGAAAAGTTTTTTTTCTTTCAGGAACCTATTACATATACATATACAGGGTGGCGCACGAAACGTCATACCATTTTATCATCCCATTAAAATTGTAACGTCATAGTATCGATGTTGCAAACGTGCGAGTGAATGCTGTAATTCATGGAAAATGCGATAGATGTCATAAACAGTCAGAATTGAAAGCCAACAAACCAGTTTGTAAAATGGCGTAGAACGGGCAGTTGACTGTAGATCAAAAGGTGTAAGTTGTATTGTTTTATGCAGAAACAAAGAGTGTAGTGATGACTCAGAGACGTTTTCGTGCACACTTTGGTACAAGATGGGCTCCTTGCAAACAGACAAGTTACAGACTTTGCCAACAATTTGAAACTAAAGGTTCTGTGTTGGAGAAGAAGCAGCTGCGTTCCGCCAGTGTCCGTACACCTGCTAACATTGAAACGGTTCGCGTGGCTTTGACACGAAGTCCCAGCAAATCAACAAGGAGGGCTTCTGCTGAGTTAGGAATCTCTCGTCGGCCACTGCAAATAATTCTTCATTCAGATCTTCACCTTTTCCCATACAAAATGACCGTTTTGAATAAACTAACGGCAGTAGACAAGGAACGGAGGCTACAGTTTGCATTATGGGCAATGGAAGAAGAGGCTTCACAACACATGGTTTACAGACGAAGCCTACTTTCATGTGAATGGTGTTGTCAATAAACAAAACGTTCGATTCTGGTTGAGGGAACTTCCTCACACACTGCATGAGGAAGAAAATTATGGAGCAAAAGTTAATGTGTGGACTGCAATTTCAACCCACGGAATCATCGGTCCATTTATCTTTCATGACACCGTCATCAAAAAACGATACAAGGACATGTTGGAAAACAGTTTCATCCCCCATCTCTTGGCAACAGGTCTCCCTATACACACACAGTGGTTCATACAGGATGGAGCCTGTCCACACACTGCAAATGTGGTTCTTGATCTCCTGTATGAGACGTTTAATCTTCGTGTGATGTCACATCGGTTTCCTGAGCGTCATGAGGGTGGCAAATTGTGACCGCCTCATAGCCCGGATATTAATCATGCGATTTCTTTTTATTGGGATTCTTGAAAGAGAAAGTGTTCCAAAGGAGGCCAGAAAATGTAGTGCAGCTCAGAGCCCACATAGTGAAGTTGTGCCGCACACTTTCTGAAGACGTGTCGAAAAGTTACGAATGCAAAGGTTCGTTTGCAAGAGGTTGTGAGGCAAAACGGTGATCACATTGAACATGTTCTTCATTAGGAACAATTTTCCAGCCTATGAGGATTAATTCTGTTCCAGATGTGAAATGCTTTTGTAATAAAAATGTGTTATATGTACAATCAATGGTATGACATTTCATGCGCCACCCTGTATTTATGTAATTTGCAGCAGTTCTAGGTAAATGAAAATCTCGACATGTTCTTATTTTTATCTGAGCACCCAAACACTTTGTCAGCAACCTTTCTCACACAAATGCCTAGTTCTTTGGTGATTTTGGTGTGACGGACTTTCAGAACAGTATCCCCCTTTATTATGCTCAGCTTTTCAGGCACTAAGAGTGGCTCGCTCGTCATGCACGTTCTTGATGTGGAAATGTTCATGGAAGTGTTTTATAAATTAAATTTTAAAAAAAATGATAAACTGAATTAAACTCTAAAATTCATTGAAGCATTCAGTTTGCTATTAGCATTGAAATGAAACAAACGCAAGAAGTCTGGAAGAAAAACCACACTGATCCATGGTGTAGTTTTGCCCACACATTACGGGGATGTGTCTGTAGGTTTTGACATTTTATGCATCCAACAACTGCCATTAAACACAGATCACGATAATGTCTTGCTAGAACAATACTGATTGTAGGTGAGTGGTACTAGCCATGCCGAGAATGTGTACCGTAATTAATTGCTCTACAGGACGAAAACTTACACAGATATACAGTTTTAAGTGAACACATAATGTACAAGTATATAATTTTTGTGCAGAGAAGATTTCATTATTGAAATTAATTAGAACAGTTCCAGTTGCAGTGCACTCCATTAGAGGACAGATCTGCTGTAACATGCAATAGAGCAAGTGTAATACAGACAGGTATGCAGTAGGATAGCGAGAACCAAAGATCACCAAACGATAACACTACTAGCCTTCATAATAACTTCACACTGCGTGCAGCCATAAGTCACTGAAAGCTAGAATGGGAATGTTTGTAGAAAAATGTGTAATCTACAGTGACAGAAGAGTGATAGATGGCACATAGTGAGGATTGATTGCATTCTCTGCATGGCAGAAAATGTGAATCAGGTTCTGCACCCATACTATAAGGGTTCGTCATGTTGCTGTATACAATTCACATGCGAAAATGCCCTGGGGGAATAAACTATACGAACTGACAGCGTCATGTCAACACTATATGTTGAGAACAGATTGAACAAATGGTAACTCGGGAAAAATATTTAAGATTTTCATAAACAAGACATATAAAACGGGTTAAAAATTTGTTTCATTGCAAACTTTTTGTGGATCTTAAACGCGAAATTTTCTTATGTGGGAAACGTATTAAACTGGCAATGTGTGTGTTAATCATATAGGAAAATTTTGGTGCTATATTATCCTGACACCTTTTGCGAAAAATCTTCTTAACTGGTGACATCTTAAGTGAATTTCATGGTGTATAAAATTGAAATACATATTTTATTCTGTGGGAGTTGTGACTGATCCCTTGTCATGCAATTTATTGATATACATGAAGGAAATGAGGAAAACTCTTGAAAAAGCTCAGTTGAACAACTGGTTTCTGAGATTCCCATAGAATATCAAACAGTTTAGAAAAGAGAACATGGCTGTAATCTCTTCAAATCCTGAAGGAAAAAAAGAGGAAATACTTTCCTGCACCATGTTCCCTGCTTTCATTAAGAACATTACTCCTTTGATGGTTCCAGGACTTTGTCTAATTGTTCATGTGGTAAAAGTGGCGAGCAGATTAGGCTGAGTATGGATCACTGGTGGCATGACACTGATGAGAAAACCGAAGTGCTCAAAGAAAATTCCATATCAATCACTTTGCCCATCATAAAACTCCCATGGATTGGTCCAGAATCAATCCTGGCCCTCCACAGTAAGAGGCTGGCAGATGACTGCCTGACCTATGACATGGCCTCTCTGAAGCCTGAAATACATCACAGCTCACAACAATTACATTTCCTACCTATTACAAAAACCAACATTTTAATGATGTTGAGGTAAATGACAGCTATTTTTTATGAGCACTGTGAAACACATTGCAGGAGCTTTCCCATTCTATGTTCAACATCAATGCCAGCAAAACTTAGCACTAACGTTCACATAACCCATGCAGTAAACCATCATCAAGAGTGCTCAGGTGCCTTCAGGACCAGCAACACTGAGGCATCAGCATTCAACCCACTGCAGCAACCAAGCCAAACTAAGCCAAAGAGCAACAGGGATAAAGGTTGACCAACTAGATGACACTTCAAATATCAAGATGATGCACGGTCCAATACGCATAAGCAACAGGGACTTTCACAAAGTGCTTGGAGTATGTCAGCATCTCCTGGTTTGTTTAGCCATTCCTGCATTTGACCGTGTCACTGGGCTTGGTAAAAACAGCCTATACCATAACCGGGGATTTTGATTATTCTAAAAATCTCTGATCTTGGTTGAAGACCTAGACTTGGGCATTCAAAAGACTAGAGCTCAAGAAACACATTATTTTTTGAGCGGGGATGGGGGGGGGGGGTATGCTTGGCTGGATGGCCCTCTGGAGTTTGAACCCATAGTGGCAAAGTCGGCTGAAGTCATGCAACATTGGGCACACACTTTCATGAAGCCGCTGTGCCTGAACGGGAGTGCGAGCCGTGCCTTGTCTTTATATTACACCCTGATATTCACCTTACAACTGAAGAAAAATCATGGAGAAACCTCAGTCAGTGCAGACAAAAGGGTCCCAACTGAGCAGCACTGGGCATGATTCATTGTGTTGACTTGGCCACCGGTTTACAGGCAGCCTCAACTGACCTGCTGACCTCTGTTGAACTTGGTTTGTGATTCAGGTGACCTGGGTCAACCCTCGGTCAGTTCGAGTATCAGCCGAATTGCCAAGGTAAGAGGTTCCTCATGCCAGCCAACTTTGAGTCGAACCCATTGACCAGGGGACTGGTGTGGTCAGCGAAGAATGAATCTCCCACATACTCTTCAATTTGCCTGTAATTTTACTACTCACTGCGGTGTGACCCTCAGACTGGCCACTATACACATAATGGCTACTGCATAGATCGTACTTACGAAACTAGTGTAACTGAATTAATGTTATATATCTGCAGTTCATGCAGTGAATAACACTGAGCCATACTGGTTGGGTTTGGCTCAAGGCCGTCTCCAGGCGGAAGCCTGTTCACTTGAACTTCCATCTCCAACCTTTGGTTGCCTAGCAGCGATTCGCTGCCGTGAGTGGGCTGAGGGGGTGTGTTGCATGAGCTTTGCTCAAGGATTGTGTGGCCCGGGAACTTTCTCTCGTGGAAGGAGGGTTGACTGGCGAGGAGCGATCTGCCTGACCCGGCGGTCTACTGCATGCGACGCGACATTTTGGCATGACTGCATACATCGTGATTCGGTCCTGGTTCTTCACTTTTCCAAATTGAAGTTTTGGCTGTGGGACGGGTCATGCCCGGCGTCGCGCCTGCGGCCGGGGGTGCTCGGTAGAGGTAATGGCTTCGTGCCATATATTTCCATGTTGGTTTATGACATGAATGATGTAAACGTGCTTCTAGTGTTATGTATAGGTCTCAAGAGTAACACTGTGTAAATAAGTATAGTAGAGAATAAGTTTGTATCACTCTCTGGTTTATTACTGTTTTGTACGTAACTCTGTGACCTCTGTTTAGTGACACGAGTTGCCGCACACTTTAGCTATCGCTGCGGGGCCGAAGTTTGCCGCAGGTTAGTCTGACTGGGCAGACTAGGCTAGTTCGAGCCTGTTGTGAGGCATGATTGAGTTTCGCAAGAGCTAAATATTTTCAGTGAGCGGTTTTGTCGGTTCTGTATATTTCCTTTCTGGGTTACTCATTTCATGTCCATGCATTTTCTAAGGTTGTCTATGTTAAAGTGTCAGCCTGACATTGTTTGCTTGTCAGTGTTTCTAGTCATGATTAATTTACGTATGCATGTCAGGCTACATTCTGTATGTGCAACAGTGCTATGTTGAAGTGTCAGCCTGATATTGTTTGCTTGCTAGTGTTTCGAGTCTTGTTTAATTTATGTATGTATGTCAGGCCACATGCTGTATGTGTAACAGCGAGCCCAGCACTGCTGGCTCTAGTGATCTCATTGTTTCCTACCTTTTGAATGTACTATCTACCTAGTGCTTATAATATATTGTTTACTTGCTTTATATCCATGTGCAGGATACATGCGTTTCATGAGACTCTCTTGCTTACTCTACCCCACAAGAAATCCTCACCGCGGAGCTCAGTCGCCCAAACAGCTGGCGGAGATAAACAGGGTGCCGAGCCCCCCCCCCGCCATCTGTGCCACCTAGTGGGGCTCAACACATCTGCTTTATTCAAGCCAAAACATAAAAGCCTAGTAAAAAATGCAGAATAATTATAGAAAACTTTAAGGAAAGGTCTACAACTGACATTTTGTAATGGAAATGTAATATGGGTATGACAATTACAGTTCCTGATATGTAAATAACTTCTTATTAATTATGTTATTACATACCTTTTTTTGTTTGTAGATGATGGCCAGTTCCAGACGCGCTAGCGTCATCTGTTCACCTTTGTCACAAGGATCAGAATCAGGATCATGGCTAAGGATAATAGCCAGTTCCTGAGAGCTTCGAGATTGGTGGAGAAGGTCAACAGCAAACTGCTGACACTGGTGTCGCAATTCCTGTGTACAGACATACGCATCCGATGGAAGTCGTAAATGTATTCTGGTAATAACAGGTAATAAGATTGTGTCACCTAAATTTCACCCAGGTTTTAGAGAGAAAAATTTAGGTAAAAGCCTACTACAGTTTTAGACTATAAAACACACAGATTTTAGGCAACATTTTCCAAGGAGAAAGTGCATCTCATAATGCTGAGAGCATGGTAATATTTCTGTGTTTTTATTTACTGATAGATTTTTGCACATTCAGTAACTTAAAAATAATGGATACAAAACATCTTAAAATCAGCAAATCATGAAAGTTTGGGAAAAATTAAGATATGAAACAGACGAAAATATTTAAAAATATGGGATGACCAAATAAAATAATTAATAACAGCAAAAAGAATTCATATAAGAAATAACTAGCTTCAAAGAAGCTAGATGACAAAATAGAATACAAAGAAACAGAGCACTAACCAAAAGAATATTTGCCAGAATATAAGACAAGAATTTTTCTTAATCTAATATTTGATGAACTGGGAGTTGCCCAATAATCAAGCAAAAGTTTAGGAACCTTATGTGAATTGGCAATATATTTTTGCATCTCTCAGGGTTAAATGAATAAAGAAAACACTGTTACTGCATTATTTACACACATCACTTTGTACTTCCGATTCCACTGTTCATATGCTGACTACTCCTTTCAAGTCATTCTTCTTCCGCAAAATTTACACAAAATCTCTCACTTAGTGGCAGTACTGTTTTCGTAAAAATAATGTGCATGTGGCGCCACTATTCTATGCCTGCTTACCATAACTATAATAAATTTATTAGCAGAGGTTAATGAAACTTAAGTGAAATTTGTATGATTACCAGGCCCACATAAGAGTTTTGGTGGCGAATGCTATCAACCCGTAAACTTCCCAAGAAATACAAGATCAAGATTATTGACATTATTTCATGCTTACACATTCCAACTCCAAATATGTGTCTAGAGAAGTCAGTCTGAGTTCAAACAGGCATTTGCTCCTATGGAAACAAAATGGATTTACAACAGGAAATGCACGCATGAGAATATTTTCCTTGGCAAATTATTGTCAGCACCATTAGAGTCAGTAGGTTTACAGAACAATTATTGGATTAAAATGAACACTAGTAGAACGTTTAGCACTTGTGTTGTGTATTCAGCGTCCCAGTTTCACATCTTTGTTGGGAGACCAAATCTCCTGACTGTGTTGTTCATTTTTTTCCTAGTTCCTGTGGGCAAATGCCACAATTGCTTCTTAAATTGTTTGACTCTTTCCTTCCACATCATGCTAATTCATTATTTAGTGAACATCTAATCATTCACTACTCTACAGCTTGAACTACAGACATCATTAAGTAGAATGTAAAAAAAATAATTTATTTCTATTTGAATCATTTTGGACAGGCCAGAAAACTAAATTTAACAAGGAAATGTTATGAAAAGCATGACTTTTCTCTCTCCAGCACATGTGGTTACATTATCAAATGCTTTACACTTACCAAGTAATCATTCTTGCTTTCTTCTTCAGCGATAGCTAAGTTGCGAAGCTCCCAAGACAGCTGAAAAGCTGTAAGGATGGGGTCATTAGATGACAGAGCAATTAGAGAAGGGCTTGCTAAGGCTCGGTACTCATTCAGACGAGACACAGAGAAACGGAACGAGTCTTTTTGAAATTCTTGAATACACTTTTCACATCCACACCTAGGACACAACCATAATTGATTAAGTAAGATGTTAAGCATGATTAGTCTTTTGGGATGTGATATTGCATAGTTTGGTAGAAAGAACCTGTTGTTTTCGTCTTCAGGGTAATGATCCTATCCATTTTTAAGATGGAAGCAAAAGATTTCTGCAAAACACTGAGATTTATCTCTCAAACTACATGATGTCATATCCCAGAAGACCACAAACTTATGATTAATTAGACACAGATTACATAATTGTGTTGCCCCTTTCACTAATATATTGCATACTTGTACTAGTAAGCACAGAATATTTAATGCATTCTGACTCTCAGACAGTATGTTTTGATGTTTTAGAGGAGTTTCCTGTGCAAATTGTCACAGAGACTGAGTCTGGTTCATGTGGATGCTGAAGTTATTGGAAGAACAACCAAAGAACCAATGAACTAGCCCAACAACCACATACCCCCCCCACCCAACCAACCAACCACCACAATCTGAGGATGGAGACTCACATGAAGTGCAAGTTGACAGCCCTTCTTCAGTTTAACCATTCCTGTATATATATATATATATATATACATACATACACAAAGGGATTGCTGTGTTGTAGCAGGGAGTCTTGTAACTATAATGGGGATTGCGCTTAAACTAAGGGATATGCCATCTTGTTTGGTTTGTTGGATGTATGAGGTTGGAAACCAGAATGGCTCAATTGAATAGCCTGAAGGCCTTTGTGGTCTAGGAGAAGTCATGTTCGCCACTGTTATTGGTGAGTGGGGGAGGGGGGGAAGGGTGGATGTGGGGCATGAACTGTCTTTTAATTATACCCTGGCATTTGCTTTACAATTGAGGAAAGTCACATAAAACCCCACTCATGTTAACCAAAAACTGCTAGACAAAACTTTTTCTGTTGACATAGCCATGTTTAATGAGCAGCCTCAACTAGCTTGCTGATTTCCAGCCATGTTTAGCTAATGCTGAGCAACTTTGGGTGGCCCTTGGTCAACACACATCTTCCAAGTTGTCAAACTATGTAGCTCCCTGAACTAGCTAACTTGGTGTCAAAACCTTTAGTACTCCTATGTGGTGGTGGTGGTGGTGGTGGGGGTGGGGGAACTCCAAATCCTCATGAATGTGCTTGTTGATGATGTGCCAAGGTGGGTTAGTAGTGATGTTAAGACTCTTGGTTTGCACCACCTGCAATTTCCTGACATGGACGCAGGTGGCAGACCTCTACAAATGGCATACATAGTCCATCTGAGGAGGAATGAGCTTTTTACAAAGCGGAGGAATGTTGCTGAATGACTGGCTGAGTATGTGGGCTGACTTCTTTCTGACCTGATCTATGTGGTTTGACCAGGTCAGCTGTGTATCAATCGCTACCCCAACATACGAAGCTGTGTTGACCCACTGGATTGGTTCTGTGTGTGGGTCAGGATGCAAATTCCTCATTATGCAGTAGACCTCCCTTGCTTACTTCACTCAGGACCTGTGATGGTTTAAGGGATGTACTTATGATAGGGCTGGGGCTAGGATTATTATATGATAAATCAGAAGGGCTTAAATTAATTTTCCATGTTATTTATTTTTAAGATATGATAAAACAGTGAAAGTTTTAAAGTTTCAGTAAAAAACTTTCATAAGAATATGGAAGACTTTTTTTTTAGTTTTACAGAACAAATTAGAAAAATGTCATTCAATAATGTAGTACTTCATTTACCATTCTGCATTCTATACAGTTGGCAAATTCATCACTTACTTTATGAGTAAAAGTTAATATTCTTAATAATCAGCTTATCCACACTTAACAAGGCCAAAGCAGAAAGAGGTCCTTGTGACCCTGTGCTCCTTAAAAATTCTTCACTCTTTTCAGAGTAGAGAAGCATCTCTCAGGCTCAGCCATAGTCATGGGAGTAGTAGCCTAATTATTACCTGGAGAAGAGTGAACACTTCTGTCCATACATCACCAATTCCAATGTTCAACATAATCTCATACACTTTCAGAAATCCTGGGACACTGCAGAAATCTTGTCTTTTGTTGGAAAATTCAGTTAAGTGGTCAGCCATTCTTTACACAGGACAGGGTGAGCTCCAACAGTTCCCTTATGTTCGGTGGGAGGAAGGGAATGGTGATTTCCATTTTCTTGGAAAAGAGAGGGGTTAAACAACTTTTCTGCTGATAGGTGTTTAGTGAAAGCAAACCTTTCACCTGACAGATAATAGTATGGCACACCTCTTTTGCACAGCCAAGATTTTGAAATCCCCCCCACTGGGAGGGTTTTTCTTGTTGGTGAGTGGTTGAGGGAACTTTGTTCTCTCTGTGGTGACTGCCTCAAGAAATTCATTCACTGCATTATAAATGCTAGTGGAATTAGCATTACGATGCTCTAGCTGGGCATAAAAATAATGACTTGAGGCATAATGTAATGGAAAAATATCTGCCAAAAGTTGCATTTGTCACTCATTGTAAGAAGTCTTGTCGTTTCTTGCACATTTGACTGATTCCTGTCAATTTGAAACTTTTCAAACCTTTCTTTGGGAGTGTCTTTCTTTTGATAAACAGTATTAACCAGTCAGTTTTTAAAATTACAAGTAGGACTTCATACTCCAGGGACCTATTTAGAAACACCATCCAGCATGGCCAATTCTGAGGGTGACTCAGCAAAAAATGCACATATTCCAGCAAGCCTATTGTAGAATGCAAGCTTCTGATTTTGGTGACGCTGCCTTTTCCATAATTAAATATAATTTCTATGCAGAGCAGTGCACAAACTGTGCATATGGTTTGGTTGTTTTATACTTGCCTTTAAACTTCCATTCTCACCACTCATCACAGCTGCACTATCGTATGTTTGAGCAATAAGTTTGTCACTATCAGCATTCAAAACTACATGTAATTTTTCTAAAATCACTCCACTATTCCTTCAGCATCTTGGGCTCTTGGATTAAGAATACCAGAATCTTTTGTGCATAGCACTTTCTAAGTAATGGAAAAGAGTAGCTTGCTGTGTATGCTCTGAAAACTCGGTCATGTCATCTGACATTACAGACAAAATTTGGGTTGTATGTATTTCACCTTGACATACCTCAAGAATACAGTCTAAAAGTTCATTCTAGATAGTCTTGGAAGTTACCCTAAAAACTGTAGAGTTCAAGAAACGTATTTTGAGGGACTCATCCAAATTTCCAGCAAATTCCAAAAATCCTAAAAAAATGCCAGGATTTGGTGAATTTGAGACTCTTCAAGACCACATAGGGGAGCTCAAATTTGCAATAAACTTTATACAGTCAATAATTGTTTAGAGTGTTTTTGTTTTTTCCTCACTTTCTCTTTGTTTTTGTTATTTTGTTATCCATATGCCTTGCTGAGCCATGGTACAATGTTTACTGTCCCTAACGTAGCTAGATTATTCACATCCTTTAGGCATTTGGCACAGTCTTCATACATTTTGAGTTTCAACCTAAATATTTTAAATCCATTACTTAAGCTTTTGTCCAAGTTGTGTCATCTCCAAACAACAAACAAAGAAAACAAATCAGAGCATTTCTTTCAGCACAGCCACTCAGTCCCTTATGTTTAGCCTATCATCATAAAATCCTTTTACTCCTTGTGGAGTATAGGGCATCCATGAAGAGCTTCCAGGCATTGTGATCTCCAGCTATCCCCTTGACCTCGTTCCATGATCTTCTTGTGCTTCTTATCTCATCCTCTATAGTCCTTCGCCATGTTCTCTTCAGCCTACCTCTCCTTCTTTATCCCTGAAGATTCCAATCTAATGCAGTTTTCTCTATTGCTCCTGTTTCTTTACGTAATGTGTGTCCAATACAATTCCATTTTCTTCTTTTTATCTGATTTCCTATTGACTTCTGATGGGTGATTCTCCATAGTTCTTTGTTTGTAACAAACGTTTGGACAAGCCACCACTGCTTAGGAATCCATTGATTTAGATCTCCTCAAATAACATGCCTGGCATGTGAAGCAGACTTATGGGGAAATAAAAGGAAAGAACCATAGGACCTTCCTAATTTCAGTATGAAGATCACGTGAGATTTTGTCCTTGCTGGTGGGAGATACCAAAATTTGTACAGATTAGCAGATTTTTAGTCAAATTTACCAATTTCAGACTTAATAGAAATCAGTCATCATTCTCGAGTTGCCATATGCACACAGACAGACAGTTCTATTGAAAAGCTACTAGTTGGGGTTTAATAACTTTTCTTTGCATGTACTGTATACCACAGAATGTATGAGGTTAGCTGTTGTATGACCTTGGAGTGCATATTACACATGTCTGCTGTACAGTTGACAGATATATGAATATTACCTCTTTCTATTGCCAGTCATGGAATTAATATTGAATGGCATGATAATCATACAATTTATGCCTACAATCTGAATAATTTGCATGAATTAATGTTCTTATTACTTACTTATTGTCATGGGGGGTCGGTAATGTTGCACCCCTATCTAATAAAATCTTGATGATCTCGTAGTTGTTCCGATGAGCAGCAAGCATCAGAGGCGTGATGTCTGGAGTGAAAGTCGCAGTGTTAAAGTCTGCCTTTTGCCAACTCTAAACAGAAACAGGCAGTATGTATAGTATGTACATTATCACAATTTCCACAGGGCATATTTCCTCATGAGATGCTAATCCCATTCAGTTACTCAAGAAATTCCCTGCTTTTTTATGGAAGCTCATTACTGGACTGTATTCTGAGCTAGATGAACCAGTTTATATCTACAAAGTGTAATTTTGTAAGACACATTTTATTATTTTCCTACCATTTGTGCCCACGTTACCTCATTTTTCCAAAGTTGTGCTGTATGTGTGGGTGAGTCAGAAAGTATCCGCAACATTTCATTTACATGTTTATTTTCTTGGCAGCAGAGCTAAATGCATGTGCAACTATATACATACATAACTGATGCAGAATTACTGGCATCAACATCCTCATGTACTACTTACAAGAGTCTACATTAAGATTCTGAATAACAGAAGGGTGATTTGATAAAGCAGCAACTCATCCGTAAGTCTTTCATGGTTCCACCAATGAAGTGTAAAAGATGAGTTCCCAAGCAACTGACACAAAAGCAGAAGGGTAAACACTTGGATGTTTGTTAGTCCCCTTTGAATTGCTGCAGAAATGAAGGTAATAATGCTTTCAGATGCATCAACACCCAGGACAAAATATAGAACCATTACTACTGCCCAAATAGTCAAAGCAAGAGTATGGAATTGAAACATTGGCAATCACTGGCCAGAGGAAAGTTCAAAATGCATCCAGCAGCAAGAAAAGTGATGCTTCCTGTTCTCAGGGATTCGCATGAGTCAGTAGTGCAACATTATCAACAGAAGGTGCAACCACCGCACACTTGTACCTGGCAAACCCCAGGGTAGAAAGCATGATCATGTTGCAAGTTTCCTTCAGGCTCATTGATTTTTAGTGGACACACTGCTCATACTCAAGGAATATTTATAGAGGACTGGTTGATGGGACCAAGCTGGCTGTTATAGCAGTTGGTTCCATAGTGGTTGAATCACTAATGCCCGAATGCTCTTATATGACACTCCACACAAACGCAAGGCTGCATTTAACTTTATTAATAACTGTAATTGTTTTCTTTTACATGGTGGTAGTCAGGTAAAACCACACTGCACTTAATATTAATTCACTTCCAAGGCCGCTAGTTACTGTTCACCTTTTCGACTCAGGCACTAACCATAAATGCCTCCAACACCTGCATGCACAGAATTGCTCAACCCCACTTAGCCCGAATAATGTACCTCTCTCCCTCTCTCATAGGGGTGAGGGTAAACCAGTAAGACTCTCGGAATTCTAGTGATGGTCATGTAGTCCCCCTCGACAAGCTCTGTCAAATGTGGAGTCTATATGCAACGTAATTTCATTGGGCAGCTTTTGTTAATTTACAAAGCCTATATTACTCCTTGCCTTCGCATAATCAGATCATAAGCCAACATTTCAGTTATTCCCAAATCTCAGGCCTCTTCCATGAATTGAACTGAGGATGGCCATTTACAAAGGGCACAGCACAAAATATTAGTTGTTATTGTAAGATACTGTGTGACAAGCTGGAGCGAGCAATTCAAAGCACGTGCTGAGGAATATTTTCAAAATGTGTTGACATTGCAAGCCCAAACCCTGGAATTGAATCTTTTGGAATCCACAGGCAACGTGACACTTTGACCTGATGGAACACCTTGTGTACAGCCCTGACCAAGCCCATTTGCACTACCACTTCTCTGGATCACTCACAGATGCCTGAAAAGGCTACCAATTTACCAATTTCCAAAAAGTGAAGGTATTGGTTCATCCATATTTTCGTATGGCTGCATGGCTGGCAATCAAAAAAAAATTATCTTAGGGCATTAAGAAGCTTGTTCATCATTAGATGAAATGTACTGAAGAGCAGTGAGACCATATGGAAAAATGATATTCTTACACATTTTGTATTAGCTGCATTACTACTTTCAAACTGCTAATCCTTTCTGACTGACAAACATATTTTGCTCATCTCACTCTATTTAACTGAACGATGAAGTTGAGTGCATAGCATTCTTCCATCAAATAGCCGGCTTTTGTGATGTTCCTCAGGTATTCCAGGAAATTGACATGATGGCTTCTGTCCACATCCTATCCTATTTGATATACAATATTCACCCTGTTATTTGACAAAATGAAGTCTCAGCTACTGAATATCATTAAATAATTTATAATTTAAAAAAATCAGTCTCAATTATTTGATCATTGCAATAGCATGTGGAGAAGAATGCAAATTATAATAGTTGAATAGCAACACATAACAAGGTAGTATTATAATTTTTAGTTCATTGTAATCGTGTGAGCTAGGCTCCCTGCAAATGAAAGTGTAAAACATTGTACTTCACTAGTGTGCTATAACGTACGATGGTACATCAAGTAATTTTATTCTTACAATAAAACCAATGAGATGCACTAATTTCTAATACAAATTTAAGAAATTAATGATTCTCTTTGGTTTTATTATAAGAATATATCACGATGCATGGTCCTCAGAATGTCAAATAATTTTATGTTTAGAATACAGGGAATTTTACTGGAACATCTTTAATTTACACAACTGACTCTCAAAGGAAGGACTTACATAAGGCTCTCCTTCTTTATGAATAAGTTCTTCATGCTCCAGTAGCAGTTCTGCAGCTTCAACAAAGCCAACATCAACAGAATGCAGTAGTGCTTCCTTTGTTTCCACACCCATGACTATCAATAGCTCTACCATCTCCAGATTCTCTCCATCAATTGCTATAGAAAGTGCTCCCCTTCCCAAAGGATCGACGCAGTTCATGTCGATGTAGCCGTTAATGAGGGCAAGCTTTAGCATCCTGTGGGAGACTCAAGTAATTATATTTATTTACTTTTACATTCCACAAATTTATGCAGTAATTAAAATTTTGCTTTATAGAAGAACTATGTGTATACATTATTTTGTTATATTTTCATCAGTGAGGTATCATGTGAAAGAAATAATGCAAGATACATTGTGCCATCACTCCATTGATCACAAAGTCATAAATGGATTTAGAAATGGAGGTATAACTCCATGCATTCTTAACCTTGGTACTATATGGAGGTGAGTGGTCAGCTTCATGTTCTGACCACCTTATCACAATGGATAAGATGCTATTTGGGCCTCAGTTGAAGTCTTGCCCCTACCAGGCATAGAATTATGATTCCTCAGTCATCCAACCTACAACCTTGATACTATACTGACTGAGCTATCTCAGCTACATGTAAGAAGCAAATGCACATTTTAAAACCAGAAGAATTGCTATGACTGTTTCTGTTATTGTTACTCTTACTTCCTTTGGTGTTGTTGTTGTTGTTATTATTATTATTGTATGATAATAATAATTAAAAACAAAAAAGAGAAAACATGCACACTGATGGATGTGGCAATACCCGCAAACAGAAATGTTGTGCAAAAGGAAGCGGAAAAGAAGATAAACTACAAGAGTTTGTGTATTGAGATACAACAAATGTGGAACCTGAAATGTTAGATTGTACCAGTAATAATTGGAACCACTGGAATAGAAATGAGAAGCTTAAGGAAAAATTTGGAAACTGTACCAGGAAAACATTCTATAGATTCACTACAAAAGACAGCTATACTTGGAACAACACACATAATATGGAAAGTACTGCAGTGTGAAGCTTATTATTATTATTATTAT
>Ga0131853_10007172_pt1 | contig 20140 bp, 10 predicted proteins | sample TergutLab28metaG_FD_92764 | JGI IMG/M metagenome (GOLD analysis project Ga0131853, IMG submission 92764) | Labiotermes labralis P1 segment gut microbial communities from Petit-Saut dam, French Guiana - Lab288 P1 (version 2) (version 2) | ecosystem: Host-associated > Arthropoda: Insects >... | reverse complement strand
CACTATAAAATTCCTGAGTAGACAACGCCACTATAAAATTCCTGAGTAGACAACGCCACTATAAAATTCCTGAGTAGACAACGCCACTATAAAATTCCTGAGTAGACAACGCCACTATAAAATCCTAAGGAAATTCGGTTAACGCAAGACTCGCAAAACTTGCAAGACTCGCGCTCAAGAAGAGATTTACTGGTCTACGACTCGATGTTATTTTGTTGCCTGAAGAATAGTTATACTTTATAAAATATCATCGGTTGAGATGTTGGGCTACTTCATATTCTGGCTGATAACAGGAGGTACGCTGGACTGACCGGTTATTAAATTGCTTATTTTAGCGAGTCGCTTTCGGCATTAAAATACTTTTCTAAATTTTACGATTACCGCTTGGGATTGAACAATGGTGTGACAGTTAATTGGAATATTAAACTGTAACAGCGTAATTAAGGGACTAGAGAAAACCACATGTCTTGTAAAATTCACTTGTATATTATAGTATATCCATTAGACAAATAGAATTTACTGTTGAGTTAGTTACGCAAGTTGTCACTCACTGAATCAAGAGTCCCCTAGCTCCCAGGAGTATCTACATAGTCACGAAGCCGCCGGCTTAGGCTAACCGCTACCATTTATTCCCTGACCCCTTGGGAATTCCAGGATAGGCCTCACAACGGCCGTAGTAGACTCGTCGAAGCATATGAGCACTACAATACCATCACAGGTTTTTCATATCGTGAAATGGCAGGACATAACAAACTCGACTCCACTTATTTAAAGTACTGTTTCTAAATACGTATATTTCGCTTATAATCCTAACTTCTCGAATGACAGAGATAACGCTTTGTACATTGTGGAGTGAGAGAGAAACCAACAAGATGCAACAGTTAGATGTTTATTTTTAACAATTTCTCAACATGTTTCGGGCATCATTATGCCCATCTTCAGGAGAACAAGACGTATGTTACTGCATGATGCCCGAAACATGTTGAGAAATTGTTAAAAATAAACATCTAACTGTTGCATCTGGTGGTTTTCTCTCTCACTCCACAATTTGCTCACGATGCACGGTCACAGACACCTAACGCTTTGTACATGTTTTCTGGAAGTAACCAGCACGGATCTCTCTCAGGTCGCCAGCTAATATAATTTAGGATTTTGTTTTTTCGTCCGTCCTTGATACAAATAATGAGATAGTACCTATGTCATGCCATGGTCACTTACAAATTGTTTATAACTTATCATTCAACAAATCGTGTTATTACTGACGATGTATAACCTGAGATATTTGGTAGCGTCGTGAAATAGGCTAGAACAGAGTTCATTTACAGTCACACCTACTTTTATGAGTGTCCCAGAAGTTAAAATCTCTATTTAAAAAAATACGTACTGTTAAATCGTACAGTTTCCTCTTAAATTTTCTGTGAATAGTACTGCCTTATTCTATAATGCTGCCTGTTGTGTTGTATGGGTGTGAAACTTTGTCGCTCACATTGAGGGAGGAACGTAGGCTGAGGGTGTCTGAGAACAGGTGCTGAGGAGATTTGGGCCTAAGAGGGACAAGGTAACAAGGAAGTGGAGAAAACTACATTATGAGGAACTTGATGATCTGTACTCCTCAACAAATATTGTTCGGGTGATCAAATCGAGAACGAGATAGGCGGGGCATGAAGCATGTACGGGGAGAGAATAGGTGTATCCAGGGTTGTGGTGGGGGAAACCTGAGGGGAAAGAGACGCTTTGGAAGACCCAGACCTAGATGGGAGGATAATATTAAGATGGACCTTCAGGAAGTGGGGTGTGCGGACCTGGACTGGATTGATCTGGCTCAGGATAGGGACAGGTGGCGGGCACTTGTGAATGCGGTAATGAACCTTCGGGTTTCACAAAATGTGGGGAATTCCTTGACCAGCTGAGAACCGGTTAGCTTCTCAAAAAGGACTCTGCTCCATGCAGTAAGTAAGTAAGTAAGTAAGTATGTAAGTAAGTGAGTAAGTAATACTGCCTTATTCCATGCAACACCATGTAATTTGGTAGGTAAGCGTCACTACGTTGGAAGAACTTCGTAGCTTAGTCGTCACAGCTCGTAGTCGAGAGACGCAAACTATTTCTAAAGACGCTGGAAGAGTGACTTGGCATATCTGATATTTATTGAAACTGCGCAACACGTAAGTTTGAGTATAAATGTAAATGTTCGTCTACCCAAAATACAACCCAGATTAAACATTTGTAACAAAAGAAATGAAGTTCAATGCAATATGCAATATGCAATATCCTTCTCCTCTCCGTGCCACTTCCCTAATTAAAACGAAACCAGAGGCAGCAGAAATGTCACGTGATATTTAGCACACGACTTGATGTGAGACGTTGCTAATGACGTCTTTAAAATTCCACAGCATTCCCTTATTTATTTCTCGAATACGACAGAGAAAGTAATTTAAATTTAGGGCTGACACATTATCGATATTTCAGAAAGCGCAGATTCAGCTGAAGGTTGCTTATTTCTCGGCTGGAATCTCCCTCGTTGTGCTTGCGTGTGCGATGCAATCAGCATGTCGGACTAAACAGCGTCGAACTGTAAGGTGATTAATGAACTTGAAAGTATCGGGAAGGAAGGAGGCGTGGCAAAATTGCGGTCTCTCCCACCTTTTGTGACGAAAATATAGAAGTCGTCTCAGCCCATATTCGAACACAGCAGCTCCCGAATACAGGGCTACAGCGTTACTGCTACAGCGTTAGTGCTGATACAGCGCTCCTTCTACAGCAAACTGTAACATAAAAGGAGACCTCTCTGCCACCGTGCCACTGGATCGCAGCCACTTCCAGGTTCCCCGTTTCATCAGCTTGCCTTTCTGCTTATTCCCTCGCCTTCATCTCTCTCAGTTTAATTGTGTTTTCAAATATTTCTTAAATGTTCTTTCTTCTGTGCCACTTGCTCTCATCGTCTTTTGCATCTTGTTCCACAATGGCAGCTACCCAATACGAAGGGCCATACTACCATCTGGGTTGGCATATAGCCCCACCCCAGCTCCGATTCCCTTACTCTATTTCCCGTATCCGTAATTAACGACGTGACTTAACCTTCTATCCCGAAGATGGCGTCGGCAGGTTCCTTTCAATTGTTGGTACGTCTGAACATCTACCTGACTACAAGATTCATCAGATTCTTGAATCACAGGCCATTATGTAGGCGATATTCTAGTAATGGTTTACGTTTACTAAGACGTTAAAAGAAATAAAATTCATGGAATAACTAAAAATACTAAATTCAGAGTATTTTGCGGCCGTGACCGAATTATAAAACTGAATTAAAACATAAGCTACAAGCCGGTGTGTTCTGGATGTGACACGTATTGGCTAAATCAGTGCTGAATATTTTCTTAAACGCACACATACGTTAATTTTCTATCATCAGGTACAGTACAAATGTATGGAAACTCTTTTGCTGGTTCAATGGGATGGATGAATTTGACAGAACAATTTTGTAACATTCGCATAATACCTGGCGATAGAAGCTGAGGGAGTTAACGAAATATGCATGCCGAGGAAAGATAAATATTGTATATGTCGCTGAAACAGTGAGTTCCCATTTATAGGACATAGGCCTACAGCGTTACTGGAACATTTTATCCGGTTTACGCTAGAAACCCAGCGAAAGACGGTGGCTTGTTTGTAGCCATGATTTCGGCTTTAAAATAATCCTAGACATCAGGATCGATCAGTTCATTTTAACAGGAAATGCGTTTCCTAATCATTCAACTACTCTCTGGCTGACCATAACAATTCTTTATGAATGTTTAATAAATCACGAGCTGTTTGGAAATAACCTCATGAATTACATGTACTTAAAATATGAAAAGTTTTGTCCGAATCTTAAACAAAACAGTTATAGCATTTTTCACGTACGCAAGATCTGATACATGTTCATACTATAATATATTTGAGTGACATCTTTGTTTTGTAAGATTTGTCATTATCTCATTTTCTACATTCTTTCTCCGAAACAAATAAATGTTTAATTTCATATGATTACACTGAATTCGAAATCGTCAGTCTAATTTCATATTGAAACACCAAAATAGAAACATACTATGCAAAAAATTTCTGATAATATTTGAATCAGCATATAACACACCTGGAAATAAAAATGGTACCTGCATGGCATAATATACAAATCTGCTTAAAATCAAAAAATTACATTTAGGACATTGTGAAAATACGGTAAATGTGGTGAAATAGAAGTCTATTTATATGCATTGTAACATAAACAGAAAGCAACGTGGGAAGATGAAACAGAAATTTACGTCATGTAGGGTTACCTTAGAGTCAGTTGTGCGATGGGCGTGAAACAAGAATAGAGCGTACTGCTACACACTCAGGGACTTTGCATTTTGTGACACGACTGTATGAGGCTGTGGTACTCCGCAGTTGTGCAGTATCTAATTAATATTAGGCTTAGCTTCTAAGAAACTGCCTTCCGATGTCACTACCTCAAAGGGCAGAACCATCACAGAATATGCTTCCATTTTTTATATATTAACACGGGGCACAGGAAAAATAAAGATAGTCAGAAATATGGCCAGCGATAGATAAAACGACGGCGTCTGGGGCTTTCTCCCTTCTGCCTCCTGCAGGATTCCCCATCAGACCACCATGGCGAATGCCAAAGTCATCAGCACTTTTGTCGCTAGGGAAGGTCATGACATGCTTATTACTACGAATATTCGTGTGAAAAGAATGGTTAGATTGCTGGTGGAGGAAATGCAACCGTCAGAAAATGCGGACGCCGTCAATCCATGGGACTTCCGTCAACATTTGAATACAGTGAAAGCATTAGAAATTTAGCACTGGATTTGTGAATCCCACGCATTATGTTAAACTACTGAAATACGCTTCACTGAAGAGCACAGTGTTATGAAATGTAACGCCGTGTAGTTTGGCAAAAATTTGTCAACGTTTCGGAGATACTACTCCCGTCTACAGGGTAGAACTTTACGTGTCACTACCTCTCAGAAGACAAAAATTTCTTAAATCAAAGCAGTGAGAAACTCAAATCTCATGCACATTGAGTCTGCTAGGGAAAAGGTTTCTAATGAAAATGTTTTGACTGAAAAGGAGTACATACACAGGGGGATCGAAAAATAAGCAAAATTATGCGCTTCATAACTTAAATTACTCAACAATTTTTTCATGATCAACAAATCAGGGAAAATGAGAGAGGCGCGCCTGTAACTCGTATAGAAAAACACAGTAATATATGCACCGTTTTCGTCTAAATGTGAAGGAAATGCACCATCTAGGACCTAGGCGTAGGTTAGAAGATAACGTGTAAACGTCCCTTGAAGAAACAAGTTGTGCGGCCGTAGACTGATTTCACTTGGCTCAGAATAGAGACCAACTCGGTATGGAATTTTCGGGTTCAATAACATGTGGAAAATTTATTGACTGCATGATCAACTGTTATCCCACATCCAAGGACTCAGTTGTGTGGAATGGAACTTGTTAGATTGTAGTGCCGACTGGTGATGAATTACAAAAGGTATGGAAGAAGTCTCATCCTTCCTTAAGGTAAGGTAAAGTTGTCACTGTGCCTAATTAAGCACCACAACACGAAGACATGTGGGAGAGTGGATAAAGATTTTCATAAATTTTGGTCTCGGTATTAGCATCACTTTGCGGTCGCTTTAATCAGATTGAAAAAATCCGCCAGTAACTATGAGATAGGAAAACGTGTGGATTTCAAAATTGACCTAAACCCTGTGGAGACGAGAAAATGTATTGCCTAAGGCGAAAATATAATTCCGGTGCTATGGTTGTCTAACTTCTACACGATCACCCTTTGTAACTTCGTCCTGACGCTCAGTCTGGTAGGTGATCCTCTTTCGGGAAACGGGTGTGGTTCACCGAATCACACATAGTTTTAATTATTTCTTTTTACTTGTTTTATTTACTCAATTTATTGTTGACAAAATGAACAAAAGGAGTGCTGTGTCAAGTTAAACAACTAAATCATATTTTGTTACAAGAACACAATCATCGGTACTCCCTCACTCACACCTCTCGTACGCGACGGACTTCCTTACTGGACTGCTAGCTTCCGGTTATCAGCTCCAATCCGTTTCGGCTTTTAAATCTCTTCCCTCCTAGCTATCACCAACGGTTACCTAACATACGTTGACAGACCGCCCGTAACTGGCGCCAGCAAACCTGAACACAATCTCTTAGCCTAATTGAGTCACAATCTGAAATTTGCCCAAAAAGTCTGAGACAACCAAAAAATTATTTTGTTATGATATGCAGTTTCCAAGCCGGCACGTGAAGTCGGCAAGTCCTGAACATGGAGATAAAACATTAGCCTTTCAACGGAACGTTCGGTCCTCCCTTCTTCATTGCCTGAAAATATGAAGTATTATATTGTGCTCCATCAAGTAGCTAGGCTATTTTGGTCTCTGGAAATCTGCGAGGTTCCTAATCAATGTGTGTCATTTCAAACGACATACGAAGTTCCTTGTCTAAAAACATCGGAACAGGCACACTATCCTTTGGTTCCAATGGCCAAGCAGAGCTGTGAGTGACAAATGTCTGTTAGTAACAAAATGTTACTTCCCCCCCCCCCCCCCCCCACTTCTCAATAGAGTCGTCAGAAATCAGCTCACTATTCATAACGTCTACAATACTACATTATTTCCGCTTTTTTCCATTTTGAGCAACTCTCTTCCTTTCTCTACTCTTTTGATTTTCTTTTTTCCGCCGGTGTCGTCTTTTCTCCTTTCCTAACTGAATAAACCCACGGAGCACACACCTGCAAAGCTAACATTCACACACGTAGCCAAAATCCCTCACCTTACTGAGCCCGACGTTCATACATGTGTTTAAAACGACCCGCAACAAATTCCTACTCTGAGCCTGATAAATGCTGTCCACGTTCTCACGGCACGTTTCTTTATAATCCACTTCACTATTATCCATTCAACTACACCCGTCTTCTAAGCTGCTCCTTTCCCTTCAAAGTTTCGAAACCTAAGTTTTGCATGCATTTCTTATCTCATATCTTTCCTCCCTGCCCATTTTCTTAGTCTTCTTGACTGTTCTACCCTACTCACGCTCTTATTCTTGCTCTCACGTTCTTCTAATTTTTTTTTTTTTTACTTCTTACAGCGTCAAATTGTGTAGAGGACATTTTTTCTCATAATGATTTAGTATATTACTTAATCGTGTTTCTCAGAAGAAACAGTGATTATGTCTTGAGGTTCTTATGGGTATAACTACGGAGATTAGTAAGTTTGGATTATAACTATGTAGCGTAGTAGACGTACACCGGGTTTTCAGAGGAACCGACTACTATCACTTTTATAATCGATCTAAAGCTGGCGAAGGCAGCTTTCTCAGAAGTAGTGGTACATACCCAGCAGGGAGTATCTATTTATCCTTAAGATGGGTACACGTCACATCTCAGGAGCCATTATTTCGCTAAAAACCACTAACGGACTTGTTAACAGAAGCACACTATGTTAACTGTAAGCTATAAAATTACGTTCTACAGCATTTACATAAAGTGAGTGCCTCAAATTCCCGAGGTGCCGGTTCTCTAGAAGAAACAGCCCACACACTGAAAATGCGATTACCATCCTTTTACCATCTCACATAAACCTGTATCTTGAAACGCGTGTCTCTGCTGTGTTTGATTTCCCTCGTTTCGATAACCCTATTAAAATAGTCTGTATCAGTCCAAATAAAGGTTGCTTCCACGAAAAGGTTGTGTACTGACAACAAGGTTATTCCTTGTTTAACAACTACAGCAGCGTTTTGCCTTTAACCTTTGCGGCTCATGCACGACCCCGGGCAATAAATATCAGCACAAGCAACACGTATATCACACCACTCCCGCACAGGTGGCCAGCAACCAGTCATCGGTAAAGAATATCATTATAGTTTTGACAGCTGGATTGGATTTGCTGCTTGTTGATTCAATGTAAATGATTTTTGTTGCTTATGTGCCACTTCACAAGAAAATTAGCCATGATTCCTAAATAAGGTTCTCTTTTAGATGAGTGAAATTTTTTTTTATTTTGTTATGACCCGACGTTCAGTTGCAATAATCAATGTGCTGAAGTTGTCTAAACAGTTGAAGTAAAAACTACCTAAAAACAACTATCACCACGTGGCTCACTGCAACAACCAGTTTCCCGTAGTCATAAGAAATCTGGGGAAAATAGTTTCAGAAAACGAATGACATTAGATATAATATATTTTCATTTGATTCAGTATCCGCTTGCTTTACAATTGATATAATCATAAGCGTAACTTGGGGTGGGGCTTTGCCAAGAAGGATATGCCCCTCAAATATTTTTGTACGTAAGATATTTTGGCTACTGAATTTAAGAGGGCCAAATGAAAATATAAATGTCTTATAAACGATTATTTTGGAGCTATCAAGACGAAAAAAAAAATCCTGCGTTTTAGTGGAGGCAGAGCAGACGCATGGTCGGCTTTACCCCCTCCTCCAATATTATTCGCCAAATTTTTCCTGTGGATATAATCGTACAAAACTTCATTACTAAAATCTTTTAATGAAAGCTATTTAATTAAATTATTCAACCCTTCGACGGTATGCTTTCAATAAGTAAACATAAACCCGCAGAGAACCTCAAAGCTCTGCGTATGCAAAGGTTTATCAGAGTTCGTGTGCGGTAGAACAACATCCCTGGAAGAAGCTAGCGTCAAGTGACGAACTGCGAGAACACATTATTACACTTCATGGAATGTGGGCTATTGTACCACACTGCGACCTTGCTGTTTCTTGCTCTTGTGTGTTATTATGTTCAGGGTTACTCTGCCCACAAGTTTAGCTACTTTGTCCTAAAACGAGTGGACATGTTGAGAGACAACAGACGTAACATTTCAATGCCGCGTGAGAATGCTTCGTCGACATCAAAGACATATATGTATATTGTAGGTAAGGTTGTTGCAGTGCCGAAGAAACATATTTCGAACTTAATTTCCAGACTACTCACAGTTCCTTTGGTACATTTATCAATTTAAAAGTGATTTAAGTAGAAACAAAGTAAAGGAACCGAAATCAGATCATCATTTTCATTATACCTCTGATAACATAAATACTGTACTACTGCACCGACACTTTATCAATAGCCTGCTAAGAAGAACCAATTTCAGGACGGTGACTTCTTTTAGAAGCGTTCCTGACTGCCGCTGATAGATCCAGTTGTATGACAACTCGCTTACGAAAGCGGAAAATTAATTTCAATTTACATTCAAACCAAACTGATGAGTGCGAATAGTCCTCACCGCAATTTGATGGGTCGAAAGATATCGCATTAGTGGTGAGAACGATACTTAGTGACGCAACTGTGAGTACCGCCCATGAAAAGGCGTAGAAAATGTGAGGATATTTATAACGCCTTTAAATCCTATTCAAAGGAAATTAGGTTGCCTTTATACCAGCTGTATGAGATCCTCCACAATACGGCAGCATTAATTGCCTAATTTCCCCTTGCAAGAAGGCTGAATAATTTCCGGTTTTCATACCAGATCACTTTATTTTCCACTAGAAAAATGGACGATGTCACCCAAGACTGTCCTACCAAACCATGCTCATATCGTCAAAAAAGTACAGGAACACAAATAATTGATCTACAGGTTGTGTTTGGTCGGATAATTAGTACCTTATTATGCTATATACAACGAGAGGAAGCCACACAAGGAAGCATGTCGTTTTAAAATACTTCTTTTTGGGCAGGTGATGAATGTTGCTGAAGCAATAGTTAAAACTTCGCGAGGCGCCTTTGTAACAGTGACTTTTAATGCCTGCTAGAAAAATCTGAAGAAAAGTTCCGTGCGCGTCTGCACGGAATTGACGTTTTTTACTCGGTTCTGAAGGTTGGTTGACGAGATATATTTTATAAAATGGAAGAATCCCAAAGAATGAAGTGACTCTTGTTGGCTACTGGACTTGGCATTCCTTATCTATGTAAAAAACAGCCTTTTAAATCTGAAGGGAGGAGACAAAAAAAAAGGGGCTATATGACAAGCTCTTTAAAATCAATCAGAATAAAACTGGCCTTTGGATGTCACATATCAGAGATGAAGTTTCTCGTACACGTCCAAAACTGGAAGAGAATTGTACATCAGAATGATTTCAATTTTAGTCGCTTAACAGTCCTTTTCCACTTTACGTGTAAAGCACTTTTGGAGGAGTTCGAAAAGAGTTTTAGACAGGTGTGCACTGAACCAGTGGCAGCATTATTCTAGATAATTTTACTTCTATATTCTTATAATAAAAGCCAACGAGATGCACTGTTTCACAAATTTATTTTGGTAATTTGTGAAATAGTGGAACTCGTTGACTTTTATTATAAGAATATATCACGATGCACGGTCCTCTCGATGTCAAATTACTTGCATAAGTGCTGCATTTACTGAAGGACTCTTCGAAATAAGGCCTGAGGAGCTGGAACTGATAGTGTTTTCAGATTCTTCGTAACACATGGAAACTTTCTGAATACGGTGGACAGAAAAAAATTCTTTAACAAGGGCAGCAACACAAGGAAAATTCTTATATCTGTCCGCTTACCTCCTCAAATCACTGTTTCCAACCACACTATTATAGAATGAAAGCGTAGATTTCGGCTTTATTATTTAGAGCAGGAACGTCATCGCACTGCCCCAAAATTGGAAAATTTCACCGATTATGTTAAGTGTTACAGATCACAATGAATCCCCCCCCCCCGAGTCATAATAATTTTACATAGTAGAGTACGTACGGTATTTCAGATTGTATGTTTTCGTGTATCATTGAATGCGTGTTTGTGTGTATTTTTGTATCCACATCTTTATTTTTCCAGAAAAAAAGCTAAGTTAATTGTTTGGTGCTCTTCCCAAACACATTCTCAATCTAAATAAAGACAGAAAACAATGTTAAAGGCTGACTAAACGACTGACAAGGCACAAATTAAAGTCTGATAAATAAATATTTTAATGGACACTGAATTATTGTACAAGAAAATGGAGAGGAAGTGGCTGCAACCTATTTCAATACAGTATTCTTCCGTCATCAACCTGGAAAAGTGTGTTACATTTGAATACCAAACCATACATAATAAACTTATGCCTGATTTAACTTAGTCTACAGCGGTAGTACAAGTTGAGCTGGGCAGTCAGATCCTTATAATTTATACACGTAAAGTTGGCTTCGGCCCATCCCAGTGGCCGCGGGGTTTAAGGGGTGGGTCTGAGGTTGCTCGTCTGCTGATATTGAGGGTTCGAATCCCACCGGGAGCATGGATTTATGGATGTCTGTCTGTTGTGAGTGTTGTGTGTTGTCGGTAGAGGTCTCTTCGACGAACTGATCACTCGTCCAGAGGAGTCCTACAGACTGTGGTGCGTCGTTGTTTGTGATGTAGAAATTTCGTGAATGAGGAGGCCCTGGCCCAGTGGGGGCTGTTGCGTCAAAAGTAAAAAAGTTGGTTTCGAGGAAAAGTAATTTACAAGTGCTGTGTGCCTATACTACGTTACAGTACTGCACAATTTTGCTGGACCATATTGGAAAATATCAGTGAAATGGTAGTAGAAAAGGAGTAACACGTGAAGCACAGGGCACACGACGAATGGTAGGAAATAAATGAACAAACGTATAAGAAAAGAAGAAACAGAAAAAAAAAACTACAAGCAGAGGGGAGAGAAAAGTTTTATGATATTAATTCTGATTCATTTACAGATACTTTCAGTAACGCAAATCATATTCTATCAATGATCACCCGAAGAGGACGTGACAAGAAGCGGTCGTGGCCTACACTGAAGCACCAATTGAGAGAAAACGGTCTGGACAAACTGCATAAATCCATCAGTGTTTCCGAACGAGGATGCCGCAGATCATTTTTATGGATGTAGCTAAAATTCGTGGAATAAATTAATTCAAATTTTGAAAATTCACGAAATGGCCAAAATATAACTTGAATTATCACAAGAAGTTTTGTTCGGAAATTGGCAATACTGGAGCAATCTCCGTGATTTGAAATTTGGTATTTGAAAACACGATTAAATTGTAAAAAGGGCAGGGAAAATTCTTCTTGTACGGTATTCTAAGCTACTATAGCCACATATAGCACCTTTCGCAATTACATTTTCTTCAGTTAATTTGGCAGTAATTGGAATGTTCTCCGTCTTAGGCCTGTAGGCATATACTGTATATAGTCAAGGGTTCCTTGATATATGAAAAATTATTTTAAAGGTTCTTCCATGGAAAAAGTTTGGAAAACACTGCCCGAAGCCCAAGTATCCGATCTTTCGGCTGTCATTCAAATCCTGAGAATATCTCAAACCCCTCGCACTCAAAAATAAGGAGTGATGACAATTCGACGGAGTCCAGGTATGTGGGATATGAATAATTGTAAGGGAAAATAGGAAAGTAAAGGAGGGAAAAGGCGTGTCTACAGCAACGAAAACAGAGGGAGGAAAAGACGGAATGAGGGAGACAAATCTAATGAAAAGAAGTAAAGCTGCTTACGCAACAAATAACAGCAGCAGCTAGGAGACACACCAACCTTGGATGAGCGCAAAAGAAGCCTAAGTAATTATGTCCCCTATAAACAATTACGTAATCCAACAGATGGAGGTCTGAAGGATGCATATAAAAGTCGTGTTATAAGGAAGGAGTCCCCCGAGTACTGATAACACAATGGGATACTGTAATCCGCACTGTATTACGGCGCTGCAGAGACGCCTGGAGGGTGGTCCAATACGGCTGTTAACGACATCGTCAAAGTGCTACAAGCATGGACTTCCAGTTTATTAGGCCAGCTTTCCCGCTTGGCAGTAATTTTCTCTGTACAAACACAATAGCTTCATAATAATGCATTGGGACGCAATGGTTAGCGTGTTGTGATACGAAGAGAAAAGAATAAAGTTTATGAATGGAAGACTTAAGCTAATTAGAGAACCAGAAAGATGTAAAAAAAACAGTGAGGCAAACATGATATAAAGTTATAAATAATGTAAAAAAATGGATAGAAAGTAGAAAGGAAAATATGTTTATGAACAAAAGAGTAGAGAAACCAAAAAATGAATGCATAAAAAGACAGCTAACACAGCAGAGTAAACTAAGAAATAGACAAGACAACACAGATTATTAGGAAAGGCTGTAGAATAATGGACTGCTTCATAGAAGAGTAAAATAGAGAATTTTATGTTTTTTTTTTTGCACTGTGCATTGTAATATAATCACACAAAGCTCTTTTCTACCTACAAGACTGCTTACACTGATGCATGTAAAACTCACTATACCATACCTGTGTATAAAACTGTCTTCCTGAAGGTGAACTCCTGGGTTCGAAATGTGTAGAAGACATCAAAAATTAAATATTCATTTAGAAAAGGTGCACTTTGTTGATTTATATTGTACAAAGTACAGACCTTAAGGAAAAACAAACGTTAGGAGACATACAATAATTACAATACGCAAGGGACATGAATAGAAAATACAGAATGAACAGAAAATACAGAGAACGAAACACAGGACAGGAAGCAAAACAAGCCAAAGAAAACACTCTGAAGTTTCGCAATTAGCCCCTTTCGTGCACACAGCCTCCTTCAAAACTGGCAGAATTATTAAGGTGGACTAAACAAACCAAGTTACATTCAGCTGAGTTCTGAAGAGTGTTAATGTTGCGGGTCACCCTGCTTCTCAGTTACTTTAGGCAACACTGTGCTGCGGTATCTCTCAACTATTTGCTGACGCTTGGTAGAGTTACTAGTGTGCCACACGTTCTCTAAAGTCGAATGCCGCTCCCAACTGTAGTCTGCCTTTATATAGCCCGCAGGATATACCTCCGCAAATTCGCAGCTTTTGGCCCACTGGCTTGGCCGCGAAACACATTGCAGAATTAATTGCTTTCACAATTCTGTTTCACTTCCCTGAGCACTAGATTTTACACAGACATCGCGACCAGTATATTCTCATAACGATAGATAATAGTCTTCAAACGAAACTCAAGGTCCTAAATATTTTCTGTGACTGAAATTCCGAATCAAGACACCGTGAGGCAGGAGGAATTTATCGTGAATGCCTACTCTATAAAAACCCTGTGTTGTACTTTAATGTTAATTTTAAGTTAATTCATCCCCGTTATGGTATAGAAACACAATAAAAGGTCCGTCAGCAAAACATTATTCTTAGATTTGAAAGACAGACATGTTTTAACTACATCAAGCTCTTCAAAACAGAAAGTAAAAAGGCAGTATTTAACTGCAATTCTTTGTAGTAAATAAACTGCAGTTGTAAATATTTCCTTTTTACTCTCTTTTATGTACATTCTGATGATGCCTATCTTTAGTAGCCGAAATATGTCTCAGTCTTCCGACAGCTAAGAATATGTTGTGTTGACGTGCATCTGCTGGGTTTATTGAGATACTTTAATGTTTCATTGCTCAAGCAAAGTCCGATAAAATTTCGGAGATCGGCTACATTGTGTGATACATTTCGGAAATTCCTTCTGTCATCTACGGTGACACTGCACTGAAATATGCCATCATTGTCTCCTTGTACGTCCTAATCTACCAGAAACTTTTGCCAATCTTATTACTTCTGTTTTTGGCGCAACAGCTCCCAGTTGGCCATTCACGAGATTTCTAGATCACACGTAACGAAGCACCAGTCGGCAGGACTCCTCTGCACGAGTGATTAGCTCGTCGCAGAGGCCTCTACCTGACAACACACAACATTCACAACAGAGAGACATCTATGACTCCAGTGGGATTCGAACCCAAAATCTCAGCAGGCGAGTGGCCGCTGATCTACGCCTTAGACCGCGCGGCCACTGGGACTGGCTTATTATTAATTAGGGGTGCACATTTACTTATTTATGCTTTATTTAAAATCGCGTTACATAATTCAGAATATGAACATCGAATGACAGAGGAAGAATTAATAACGAACTGTAAATTGCTTATAAGGAAGTGGCCGTAACCTAATATTAATTACTACCCCACAGTTTCCTTGGACAGGAAAGGAACGTCAGTCAAGGCAGTTCTAGGGATGAGATTTGAAGTCGGCACCTCACAAATACGAAAGAGGAATACTATCATTCGACAGTTAAATGAAAACTTCATTGGTGTTAGAGTTGAAGTAGAATCATTAAATAATCCAACAGCAGAACCATTCGAATAAATGAGTCCCTAAGCCACGGCCACTTGTCTAACCGTCACCAGTCAAACTGTTAAGATTTGCGTATAAATTCCATGGGAAGATGTAGATCTTAGCGGGAAGTCGCGGGTTATAGGGAGTCTTTTAAAAACTGCTATTAAACTTAGGAAAAAGTCGTAAAACTTTTCAAAACACATAACATTATTTGATTGATGAAGAGACAGTTGTTACTTAAACATCGTAAATTAGGAAAATAGAAACGTGTGTAAAATTCTTTTCCTTAAAAGCTTCATATCCCCTAATTATGGAAGCACGTATTCTTAATTTGGATAGGTAAATAATTTACACAGAAAACACAAAGAATAGTTACAAAATTTAAAAAATTACAAATACAAAGGATACAAACTAAGAACAAAACAGTGTTTATTCCCGACAAGGTTTACAAACAAAATCTTCCTCCATACCAGCATAAAGTATGTGCGCCCATCTGAAATATTTCGCACATCGTATCCACTCTTCTCCATAGTGGTCTTCAGAGGAACGACCAGTACAATACACACAATCAGCGTCTTGTTCCTCTTCTTCTGTCGAATCGTCAACGAAAGGAACAGCTAAGTCAGTGTCCGAATCTGATCGAGTATCAGATGGAGATGGATCCCGGCAAACCCTTCTCTTCCGTCTTCTTGAAGAACCAAGAAGAACATTCGACGCAAGCATATTGGTTTTGGATTTAGTGGCCTGTTTGATTTTCTTTTTTCTTTTTAGTTTGCCCACAAATTTTGTAAGGCGAATTCGTTATTTTCTCTACTGTTCCACCATGAGTATTGGGCTGTAGGTTTAGGCTTAGCACAGGGCTGATATCAGATGCTCGGACAGCCTCAGCAGAAGTGAACGGCGGAAAATTAGCAGAAATGAATGATGACTGATCGCTATCTTCACCAAAGCAGAATGGTTTACAGGAGCAGTATGTGTCCTCTGAGACTAGATGGAAATTGTGTGGTCTGAAGATGTTCTTGTCACAAGGAGAAAGGTCTGTCGCCCAGAAGCCATTAGCCGCTATCTCGCCTGTTGCAGGTCTCTTGTACGCATTTCCGAATTGTTGGCCAGTTTGTTAGATGGTGACGATTAGCCCCAGGTTTGAACGGAGCTATTTTTCACTTTCTTGTCAGTAGTATGTTTTAAGGGTTCCCATGAAAGCTATATCCAAGGTTTGCACTTTGTGGCTGTTGTGAGGTGAGAGGCAAATGATGTCAACATGTTTCTCTCGAGCTAAAGTAATGACCTCCAGATTTCTTGTGTGTATGAATAGTGCCCGTCTGGTACTAAATAGCAGGATATTATTTTGTCGGCTTTGTATTATTAATGAAATAAAAAAAAACTGGGTGAAAATCTCGCTCTGTATCCACCCCAAGAGATGGCACGCGCGGATTTATTCAGGCGGTGTGCCATTCATCATTTCTGGTTTCACATATTTTCTTGGAAATACAAGTAACGGTTGGAATGAAGTGTCCAGTTGGACTCACACAAGTGACGACTGTCACAAAAGATCCCCGATCTGCGGATTGAAAATGAGACATCTGACGCTTGCGTTCCAATCTTCATATTTTCATGTGTTTGTGCTGTACAATAGTGATGCCGGTTTCGTCACAATTGTAAAGTCTTGCAGGATTATGTAGAATGTTGTACATAGTGGATTCGTGGATTAAAAAAACTGAACTACTGATTCAGGAGTGAAACTCCTCGCTCTTGAGAGAGAAGACCTTCAGGGGTTGTAACTGAATTTTTTCAATGACGACGTAGTTAATTTTTCAGCCACCTCCTTCCACTCTTTCAATTTCTCTTGCAAAATTGGTTTTTAATTCCGTTTCTTACAGCAAGCTGGTAAAAGGGGTGCATGACGACTGCCACTGTCAAGTCAAAAAACTTTCTTTCCATCAAAAGACAGTGCTCAGCCAAATCATTTTCTACTCCACAAGGAAGTACTTGTTTCCTACCCAGTTTTGTTTTTATTGTTTCAATTGAACTTTTCTGCCGGTCTTTACAATAAGGCTGAAGTGTTATTTATGTTAAGTTCAAAAACCTCGACGCTTTGTAGCTGCACATTTCCTTGTTCCCCATAGTCTCAACAGCTGTTTTTATCAATTCGGGGTCCCATTTCTTTTCTTTCGGGGCATCTGTAATATTGTATAACCCAGAAGAAATAATTCACAAGTTACTGACTTCCTAATACTGCGAGCCCCAAATTAGGCTCTTCAGACTTCCGCATAAAAGGCGAAAACAGGTGCTCGAGAAAATGGGTGAATAAAACAGCATTCAAATACAATTGTACCTATAAAACAAAGCAAGGTTTTAAGATTACACTTAATAGAGAACTAAGCACCAAACTAATTCAGAAAAACGGCGTACTTTCAACGGCTCATGAGTCACAGTTTAGGGATTAGCAAACATTTCACAGCCCACTAAAACAAAGACACAGAGTCAGTACCGAAATCTTGAGCAACTGACAGTTTATAATGTGATTACAATTAATAATATCATCTGCTTAATGATTTACATTCTTAAACAGAGAGCGCAGCACATCCTGGTGTGAAATAATGCACTTTCCCAAATTAGGAAACCTTCCCATAATAGGCGACTTTCCCCTATTGATGATGAAAGTTTTCGATTACTGGACACCTAGAAAGAAGCCAATGTGTGATTTATTTCCTGGTAACGTGGTAAGACACAAAAAAAGAGCTTGGTAATAAATCACTGGTTCATACACGAACAAGAGATAGTCGTGACGATCAGTTCCAAGTAACTTTAGAGCCACTGCCATGTACCTCGCAACCTCACAACCTTTTCCCCCCCAATATTAGCTTAATTTTATTTCACCGTCTCTTTCCTAATTTCAATTTGTTGGCTTTAAGAAAAGTAGAATGCATTTGCTCTATTCTACCATCCAAGCTCTCTGCTCAGCCCAACGTAATGTCTTGCGTTTCAATGACTCAATTTGACTTAGAGACTTTGTGCATTAAGAATCTCCTCAATACGGAGTCTTCATTGAAAATTTCATATACATTTATCTAATTTAGTAACCCCCATGTTTTTATTCAAGATTTACGCGTTTCGAACCACACTCGAAAAGAAAATCCTGTATTTTATTTCAATTACGGAATAAATAACACTGAAGAGTTAAATATATGTGCAGCAATATATTCCGTGTCCTGAATATATTAACATGTGAACACGAATATGCTCCGATCGTACACTGATATAAAACACTCCGGAGGTGGCGCTGTCTTAGTCTCTTAGAAAACTAACCGGCGTCTGAGAGACAGGTACTGAAGCGTCACATAAAGAGGATCCCTTCGTAGTCACAACCGTGAGGACGTCAAACATATTAAATTGTTTTATGGAGCTAGTTTAAAGTGATAACAATGTAGAACACAGAATCCGAAAACCATCATTACACCAACTGTAGCTAATTAGGCTCCCGTATGACTAAGCAAAATCCAGTAAACTAGTTTGGAAAGTGTTTGTTTAATAACAGTTCTAATATTAATCTCCAATTTGTATTTATACCTCCCATGCTGTCCCCTCACACGACCAAATACAACACTGTGAACAACATAGTACACACTTCTCTCCTCAGACGTAATAATCGTTGCCATAAGAGGGGTGGAGAATTAGTCCCTTGGTACCTCCGCCAGTCATAATAGAGAAGTATACAGAACTTGTGGAATGATAATTAGCAGGGGTAAATAGAACTGCTAGGGTAAAAATTGTTCATATTCTACTTCGTCCACCTCTAAGTTCATGTACTGCCTTGGAAGAGAAAACCGGCAGCTAACTGCCTGAGCCATGGCACGACTTATAGAACAGAAACAGCTTCAGGCCCACAGGACTGAGAGCTTGGCCGATCGTCTATCATTCCGAGACAGATATCGTGGTGGATTCCGAACTTATAACCTCTACAGTGTGGCGAGGAAATCAATAATGCCAGTAGAAACACGGCTCCATTTTTGGACAATGGGCAAAAGAAATTATTTGTTTCACTGATTGAGGAACTACGTAATTAGGTAAGTAACTGGCCAAGCATTAAACCAGCAGTCTGTTTAACTCATTCACTGGCCAAGCAATAAAAAACTAGTTAATTTATTAACCGCAAAACATTAAACGAACAAGCTAGATAAATAATTAACTGTACAGGTACTTAACCACCAAGCTAGTCAACGAATTAAGAAACAGATGTAGCAGAACAGGAAAGTCCAACACTGCTAAAATATAACTTTTTCCTTGAATATGATCCTGAGCCAGATATACCCAATCAGCTTACACGTTTATTTCAAAACATATTTCCCAGTTCCTTCTTTCTTCTGTCGTAGCTACATACCCAGCCCATCACAGCTTTCTTCATATGACTGTCTGGGTGAAGCACCCTCTTGAATTCCTTCTGGTCAGGATGGATTTCAGCTCTTTCTAATACAGCGAATCTGAGTTCACCTTTGAGACTTTTCCCGCAGTAAGAGAAAATATACTTATTACTGTCTTCTGGGAAGTGACCGCCCTGTAGACTGCTGGATAAATGTCAATGTTTTTTAGGAATATATTACCCATATCGTCAGGGTAAAACAAAACTCAACCTAACAAACGTTTTTCATTTCTGGTAGGTGTGCAGGTACAAATCTGCACAATGACGCAGCGCGTCCATTAGCATGGATTTGTTAAAATTAGAAATTACATTGTAGCCTTCTAAATCATGATACCACAAACACGGGAATTCATACTCAATTCATTTAAGATATTTTCTTTTAATTCCGCCTCCAGGAAAGTTTTATGTTAGTATACAAGAACAATTGTATTATTTGACTTAAATTTTATTCAACTCTGAGGAGTGAAGCCTTCCATATACATTTATACATTAATATTGCAAAAATTCCATCTCGTGAAAAACAATTAGAAAAATAGCCTTCCTTCCTTCCTTCCTTCCTTCCTTCCTTCCTTCCT
>Ga0131853_10007170_pt1 | contig 20142 bp, 14 predicted proteins | sample TergutLab28metaG_FD_92764 | JGI IMG/M metagenome (GOLD analysis project Ga0131853, IMG submission 92764) | Labiotermes labralis P1 segment gut microbial communities from Petit-Saut dam, French Guiana - Lab288 P1 (version 2) (version 2) | ecosystem: Host-associated > Arthropoda: Insects >... | reverse complement strand
ACGCTTGTGAGTACGGTAATGAACCTTCGGGTTCCATGAAATGCGGGGAATTTCTTGACTAGCTGCAAACCAGTTAGCTTCTCAAGAAGGACTCTGCACCATGGAGTAAGTAAGTAAGTATTGTACATACCAAATATTCCATTAGGCATTCTCCTCATTGGTTGATGTCCATGCTCGCCTGTATAATGTGGTGTGCATTGGCATCTCATCCAGCTATGATCTGCATTTTATTCTTATTGCACAGGTCAGTGAGTTGCCTTAAACCCTCTGACAGTGGTTGCTTGTCTTAATCTTGGAGGATGTGTGCCAAGGTAACAAGTAAGTTCCCTCATACTCTCTCTTCTAGTTAATTTTGTCCTCACTGTCATCACATTCCTAGAGCAGAGCTGTGATAACAGATTGGCATGAAGAGTGTTTTGACAAAAATGCAGGGTCTAGGAGCAATACAGGGTCCTGCAGAGAACAGTGACCCTGTCCTCTTGCACAATCCCCATAGATCCAGGTTTCCTGAATAAGTGCTATATCATTTTCCCCTATAACAAGTTTTTGATGGAGAAATGCCATCAAAGCCTGGTTATGGTGCAGATTTATTTGAATAAATTTACAACCTATGGGTCTGGGCCTTTTAGGACCCATTTTTTGCCAGAGCAAGGTTTTGTGGCCCAGTTGCACTAAGCCCCTGATACCATCTGACCTACCCCAATTTTCATACATGTCCTCTTAACAGCCAGGGAAAGTTGGGTCTTGTTAATTGCAGACCCACTGCCTCCACAGGTTTGCTATTATTAGCTGCATCAGTATGCCAGAGGTACTGGCTCTCTGGAGGGTTTCCTCCGTTTGTTAAGTGTCTCACATTTGGCTAGTCCTTTCCCCCTATTTTTGCACAGTTTCTTTTGGTTAACTGGAGATGCCAGCTGCCTGGGGTGGTCCACCAGCATTACTGGCCCTAATCTGAGTAATACTGCACACATGTCTCTGTACAACAGAATCCTTGTGCTTAAGGGGTTTATTTTTACTAGACTTCTCCATGTGTGTCCACACTTAGTGGGGGAAGTAACAGTCACCACTCACAGAGTCCTGTACAGGTGGAAGGCATAAATGCAACAGGGTGCTGCATGGTGACCCAAGGGGCTTGATCACGATACTGCCATCACCCCCTTGTGTCATGCAATCCTCGGCATGATGCCATACACCTTGGCATGATGCCATACACTTGGCTTGTTAGCCATCTGCAGATGTTACCCTCCCTCTGCAACATGGACACCAGAGGTTGGCTTTTGGAGGGGAGGCTGCATAGATACTTGATGAATGTTATATTTATTTGATCTCTGAGATAGTGTGTACATCTACATTCACAAGTTTGTGTGGAGCAACAATAGGCACTAGTCTATGTGGTGGACCACTAAGGAGTTGTGGTTCAATTGCTGCTGCAAAATGTCTACACTGACTGTGCGGCACACGTACCCTGCTGTTGTGTGTGTATTTGCAGGGTGTTTCTCTGGGGGCTAGTGGCAGGATCATGGATCACACAACTACATCTGATGCTGGGACTAAGAATGTGTGGAGCTGTACATCCACACCTGTATCTTGTCATGGCATGCATGAGACAGCTGTCCTTTTATGCAAGAGTTTTAACTCATTTAAATTTAAAATGTATTTTAGTTAATACGATACAAACAAATGCATTTGCAGGTGCATTTGTTGGTATTGTATTAATTATGGTCTTGATGCACATTTTAGACATAAGAAATTATTTATTAGACTATCATAATGACGTAAGGTTCCGTGGATAGTGGGGTTGTTGGTGCTTATGTTTTCCCCACTTTCCTCATACTCTGGCTTCTGCTGATGTACATCAACAAACTCATAGCACTTGTGGTTATATGAATATTTTGTATGAAAAAAGGGCATAAGTGTAACAGCTTGAGGGAGATATGGATGTGGTTGATCCATGTGAATACTTTCTTTGGCCTTGGTATAGACTGTAGGAATTCTATAAGCAGAAGTGTGTAGTGTGTTTTATTATGTGTTAACATATATATATGTATATATTTAGTCTTACAGTTCTAATTGTACTGAATTTATTGGAAGCGAAATAGTGTTTAATGTAGGTGGAGTCATGATACACACCAATTCTAGTTTCTTCTGTGCCTTCAGAACTGCACTGTTCATCTTACCTTACTTTTCTCTGTCTGTCAGACCATTCTTATTGTTGTGAATTTCTTGAACAAGTAGCTCTTTAGGAATGGTAAAAGAAAAAAAGTTTTCCATTCCAAAAAGGCATATAGGGGAAGTAGAGGTATAGCTCCACTTAGCACTATATGGAGGCAAGTGGTCAACTTCACACCCTGGCTGCTTTACCACTGGGAAAGAGCTCCAGTAGCCATTTTATAGAAGGCTGGGTGTTTTCCCAGAGCCAGTCTCTGTGGTTTTGGAGGAATGAAGATCTTTTCCCTTGCCAGAATTTGAACCCCAGACTTTCTAGCCCATTGCTTGTTTGCTGTGCTGACTACACCATGCTGGTTTGACTTAGAAATGGTACTTATCTCAACTGACCTCCAATATTTTTATCTTCTGTAGGTGATAATCAGGTGCATTTTTATCACAGACTTGTTTGTAATATATTTCATACAGTCAGAAATACCTGTTCCTTGCCTGGAATATGGCTGCTTTCCTGGTCACTGTCACATTAGGCCAATACACAGTAGTATTAAATTGGGAATGACATTTAAATTATGGAATTGAAGTTGACTTAAGTGTGCGAAATCGTAGGATGTCACACTGATATGTATTCTGGTATTAGTCTCTTCCTGTGCACTGCAGTTCTTAGTGGCCAGATTGGGTTCTGTGCCTATGCCACTTCTGCCACCTTTCTTGCATGTAGCTTGCACCAGGCACATTTTTAACAGACTCACTTTGGTCATGGAGGAAAAAGCAACACATTCCTAAGAAAGTTGGCATTCACAAGCTAGAGTACAGTGCCATAGCCCAAAGGGTGATTATACATTTGTGACTGAACAAAATAGAATGGGTAGGCATAGTGTCTCTAGGCAAGTGCCTGGTTGGTAGCTCAGTTTGACCATGACCACTTCATTTTAGATCCTTCCCAATTCATCATTTATCTGTCATACTACCATCTTACAGTATGTAGTGCAGAGTTACTGATATTGTCATAAAATAAAATACAAAATCTGTTTTAAAAATACTCAAAATGAGTGTTCATATTTCAACCAAACACTCTACTGCAATTAATGTGCTTCACTTTACCAGCCATGGTAGCAGTACATCTGGGCAGAGTATGCAGTAAATTTTATAGTATCATAGGGTGTTCTTGTTATGTCTGTGGCAGAAGAGCAGAAACACAAATAGTTACATTTTTATGTATATTATATGCGGTACAGGAGTTGGGATGGCACAGTTGGTAGTCTATATGACTAGGCCACAGGCTGAACTACCTGGAGTTTAAACCCTGGCAGGGGTAGATATTTTTTGTTCTCTAATTCATCCAGACTGGCCATGAACCTACCCACTGTCCTAGTTAGTGGGTACCAGAGTTCTCTCTCAGGGTTGTAGTGGCAAGGACATGACATTGACCACTGTGCTCCTTACAGTGGACTGGATAAGAATGAGTGGAGCTTTGCCCTGCCCCCTGTGCCTTAATGGCATGGACATAGACAACTTTACCTATACCTTATTGTGTGTGGTACATTAAACCCTCTGTTTGAATTTGTAGACATTCTGTTTCTCTGTAATATGTTATGTTACACAACAACTTGGACCAAAATGCAGACATGTATTTTCCCCATTCATTTCTTGTCTGCCTTCCTTTTGTGTTTACTGCATAACCATTATCTATTCTTTTCTTGATGTTCAATGACTCAACAAAAATAGAAGTAAACCTTTGGCTATTTGCCATCTACAGAAGTAGAAGTTAAGTTTTGGATGCTTGCCATTTGTATAGAAATAGAATTGAAATTGATATGAAGATACAGAACTATAATATAGTTGCTGTTTGAGGAATTAAGAGTACAGTACAGCACATTCATAATGAATACAGTTCTGTGTAAACATTAATTATTGCTGTTGTTAATGACCATATTTGAAATCATTGTCCTGCAGCATTTTACAGAATGCTGAAAAGTCAACATACGTCTCTTGTTCATTATGATTTTCTTATGCAGTCTTAAATATCGCTTCTTACAAATATCATGGTGTAGTTAGTGTTGTAGAGGTTATGAAAATCTGTTACAGTAGGTGTGATGTATTAAAAATAAACCTCCCAGATAATGAAATTATAATCCTGGAAAGATAAGTGCTTCAGGTATGGGGTTAAAGAAAATTATTTATAGTAATCTTACGTTTGCATGCATATATATATATATATATATATATATATATACACACACACACACACACACATATGACATCTCTGTCATTTCCTGCTTTTCCTACAGTACCCTAACAAAGAAGACCTTAAGGCACAAAATTCATTCCCTATTCTAGCTAGAATATACAGTATCCACAGCTGTTAAAGTGAAGTGCATGTGTTGTGGCAGAGTTTCTGGATGTGATTCAAATTATCATTCCAAGTCCTTTTAAATACATAAATAAATTTTAATTCTTGAATGTTAAGTGTTTTTGCTTCTTCATAAAGTTTATCAACTATATGTTATGTGATCCTGGGTGAAGAGCAGGTGCTTCTCCTTGTCTGCAATGAACTGCCAGTTCATAAAAGTAATTGGATTCATCCCAGCTCTATATGTCTGTGTATCATAACTGTTGTTGAGGTTAGTTTTACAAAAATCATACCTAATAAAGCAGAAGTAGAAACTTTTGAAACAAATGGAAGTCAAAAGTTTTTGAAATGGTTGGAAGTGAAGTAGTCTCTGCACATGCTACAAAGTCATTTGAGGGAGTTGTTATTAGCCTTAACATTAAATGGAGACAGGTGGTGAGTTACACGTCCTGGCTGTTTTACCACTGGGAAAGGTACTTTAGAGACAGTTGTACAGCAGGTTGGACAGTTTTGTGGACCATCCTGTTACTGTGTGTGATTTCAGGCTTTTGCCGCTGTGTAAATGAGATCTTCATCTTTCTGGGATATGATGTGACATTGATTAGTAGTTCGTTACTGATGTTCCAGGACAACCTATCAGTCCCATCTGCATGGGTCAAGTAATCCAAGAAGAAAGCTGGGAACGGTTTGGTGCATAGTTATACGGGAAATGGTGTGGGCCGTGAGTGGTTCTCAGAGAACATGATGACTGATAGGTTGTCCCAAAACATCTGTAACTAACCATCAGTCAACACTGCATATCTGAGAAGACTGAAGGTCTCATGCTGTTACTCTTTCTGAGACCTGACTGAAAATTGCATATCAAATTATAACATTTCAGCTGTTTGAAGGTATGAAAGCATATCGTGGTGTGGATGGAAAAATACGCATCTTCCGCCCAGAAAAGAACATGGAACGTATGAATCAGTCTGCTGTGCGGGCCGGTCTTCCTACATTTGTTGGCAGTGAGCTGATCAAGTGCCTTTGTCGGCTTGTCAGTATAGACCAGGAATGGGTGCCACATTCTGAGTCGTCCAGCCTTTATATCCGCCCAACTCTTATTGGTATCGATGTAAGTAAACTTTAAATGTTTAATATTGTAACTGTAGCCACCATATTTCTGTTCTTTTAAAACCTCAATTTTTAGCTTCATTTTATGCCTAAATTTAAAGTGTATTTTGGACTTACTGTTGATGTTAGAGTGGAAGATACAGTTGGACATTTTTACTTCTGTTTATCTGCATATGTCACAGTATCTGTAGGATTGTATTGGAATGTAGCCATATAAAATTGCATCACTGCATGTAAACTTGAGCAGTTTTGTCCTCATAGCCTGCTTCCCCAGAATCATCTTAATGTTATCCTCTGTCTGTTTTCCAGGTTTTAAGGAGGTTTTTCCCAGCAGTATTGTATATGTGTTCCACATATTTCCCCATATTCAATCTGTCTGGTGGTGGTAGTAGTAGTATTTTTTAATATTGGTTGCATTCACAATTTACTTCTGATGAGGGTGAAAAAGGGAGGGAGGGAGACAGAAAGTGTGTGTGTGTTATTGTTCTCATCTTCATCATTGTTGTTTTGTGTGCATGTGCATGTACACACACATGCACGCATATTTATATCTGGTCCCATTATATGAATATTATTCATGGGGAATCTTCAGCATTTCTTTAATATCTTTAGGCGTATGTTTTGATTTTAATTAGGTACAGTAACCCTCTGAAGCCAAAAATTTATCAAAATAATATTTAAAGTGACTGTGTCATGGGAAACACTGTGTCTCCATTTCAAAGATGAGCTGTTTGATGATGTTGCAGAGAGATTATCTGTCCTTATTCTAAGAATCATACAAAACTCATATTGACTGTGTGGGCAAAGTACAAAGCTTTTCTTTTAATATTAAATCAGGTGATGCATATAATAATCACTGTGCTGTACAGGTGTGCTATAAAGTTTGTAAGTGATTTAGGGAATGACACATCACTAACATAATGATGAAATATCTGTTTGTATTATGGAGAGATGCCTTGACCAGTGCAGTTTCCCAATTAATTTGTTGCATTACTGTAATGTTGTTGCTTAACCCTTTGACCACAGTTCCTGTGATAGGAGAGCTTACACTAGGCAGTGTTTCATCACTGCTTCCGGCATGCTATAGTCATAGCTGTGTTTCTCTCTATGTGATGTAGATGGGACTATTGGAATATTGCACATTCTATGTCATGCTTGAAAGATGTGGAAATGTTAACACAGTTCCTTTGCCAATGAAAATAAGACATTAATTACAGTCTTCTGGAATATCACAGAGTGTTCATTTGGCTGCAGATTGCCTATCACAGTGGCTTCATGTACAAGAATACTTTAATATTTATCCAAAATGCTGTGCAAAGCACAGGTCACACAAAGTAAGATATTATTGAACATTGTGTTCAAATGCTTAGTACTCCTTTGTATTGGTCAGGGTCCAGATGCATATCTCAGACTGGAGACTGGCTATCCTAAGGTTTTTTTGTGGTGTTCCTTAATCAGTCCATGGAAATGCCAGGATAATTCCTCAAGTTAGGCCATGACTGCTTACTTCTACAGCATTACCCATTCATTATTCATTAAATAATTTGCTATTTGACATATAGTCTGAGATTTTGACATGGCTGTTATTACAGTATATCATAAATAAATGTATAAGTAAGATGTGAGATATGAAGATCCCATACTGTTGAATAGGAAGGTTACATTCTACAAGGTGTCACATCTCAGATATCCACGACAAGGTATCCTGTCAGCAAGAATCTGTCGAAGATGTTTGAGAAAGATGTAAATTTCTAAGACATCTTTATTTTGACACCTGTACTGTGCATCTTTTATTATTTTGTACAATGACAAATAATTGTGCATTGGTTGGTCATTGTACAAAATAAAAAAAAATTCTAAGACATCTGTTGAGAGTGCTTTTGTTATGGAAATGTATCCATGCTAAAGGTGCAAAGCATGTATTGAAATTTTGGTACAATATTTCTATGAGCGTACAGGGACTCATGATGAGTTTGTAATACATGGGTCACTGCCACAAGTCATGGCAACTTTTTGGCCAAAAATATGACAGTGTGGGAAATGGAGTATACATATTCCAATATGTGTGGTATATAATTTTAAATGTTACCATCAGATGGGGTTAGTGGTGCATAATTTTTCCAAAATCTAGGAGCCACCCCACAATTGTAGTTACCAGAAGGGTGACGTGAAGCAGGTTCCATACTGAGCACCCACAAGTGGTAGGTGCCAACTTATTCACCTGGGTAACCTGGTTCCTGAGATTTGTGTGCCTCTGGATGGAGGTATGTGTGCAGGAGTGCACACACTTTCCACATGCTAATGTCATTACAATGGTGGTATCATTCTGAAATGGAAGTCTGTAAAGTGGAACACTGTACTTGAAAATAATCCTTGGTAGAAATGCACTGGGTTATTGTGCCCTGCCATATCAGACAGTTGCAGGGTGGGTGCAGTCGTTCATATGCAGAAAAGTGTTGACTGCTGACACACATCACAGTGGATTCAGTGTATATTCACACAGTGGCCATATTTGAACAGTGCGTTGATGAAGGCCAGCACTGGATTGAAGGGATTAGCAGCTGAGCATGCAGGGTTTTATGGGTTTACAGTGCTTCGAATTTTATGAAAGCAGTATTGCTGTCATGTGGGTGCCACTTCATTTAAATCAGGTGGAGCAGTGGGTGCACAATGAGACTTGTCATTATCAATCTGGAACAGTTGTGTTGTGAAGGGGACACGTTATGCTGAATAATTGTGATTGATGAACATGAACAAGGGCCTGTGAATATGAACCAGAACCCAAATGACAACCTCTATCATCCACATTTCCTATGAAAACACAAGATTTGACAAACTCCATCACCCACAAATCTGATGATTATTTTGGTATGCAACATTCATGTTGCTGTTTGTTGTCCTCTTGCACAGGGCCAAGCTGTCAATGAATAGCATTACACGTCATTTCTGCAGTAGCACTACATATTGCAGTTAGGGAGAAATGTGCAGACCTGTTTGAAAACAGCAGTATCCTAGATTATAATGCTACAACCCACTCAGTGGGCACTTTTAAGAATGCTAGCCAGCACTGAGATTGAAAAGTTTTACGGTACTTTCTTTGTTCACCTGACTTTAGTCCAAGTGACTACGATCTGTTTCCTGAACTGAAGCATCCATTGCATGGGAAACAATTTGCAAACAGGGAGGATATTTTGACAGCAGTTTTCTGTAATGTGGTACAGGCTAGTGTGTCAGGTGATGCTGATGGTGTCCGCCACTTTCTCCAGTATTGGCAAAAAATTGTAGACAACCTGAGGTACTACTTCAAGGTTGTTTTGAGTTTGTACAAGTAGTTTATGTTTTTCCATATTCACTTGGAATGCCACAATAAAACAAACCATGATTCAAGAGTCATGCGTTGTGCTTGCTTCCTACCAGTGGCTCCTGTACGTACACTCCCATCTGATGGTAGCATTTACATGCACATGCCACATACTTTGAAACATATGTACTGCGTTTCCCATATTGCCTCATCTCTGGCTGTCAAAACAGTTGCCAGGTCTAATAGAATGACCCTTGTATTTTTGAAACAAAGTCAGTTTACATATTAGTATATTCTGATAGCCATTGTTTAAATTAATGTTCATATATATTTGTAGATTACTGGGTGTCAATCAGGCCTCCAACATTAAAAAATAGCTGCAAACTCATTCTGTCCATCCATCCATCCATCCGTCTGTCTGTCTATCCATCTGCCTGCCTGCCTGTATATATCTATTTCTATCTGTGTATCTGTCCATCCAACCATCCATCTTAATTTCTAATGACACTTTCTCCATGTTATGGTTTAGGCTATTCCCATTCCATCCTTATACATTTTGACTGCATTCATCTTCTATGGCCCATTGTGCTTCTTCTTAGACTTTGTTCTGCAATTAATATATCAACCAACAAATGTACTGAATAAAATACAATTCATGACATGTATTAAACTCATACATGTTTCAGCACCAGGGTGCCATCCTCAGGGAGTTTTTTGGAGCAAATTATACAGGCCCAGCGCACTAATCTGTGTATTGCGTTATCTTCGTTCATATGAATTTTAGTTAATAAGTACATTCGTTGGTTGATGTATTAATTTTAGGAATATGCATGGTATGAGTAAAACAAACTTTTTCTGCTCTCCACAATTGTACAAGGTTTTGTTATTTTATCTTTATTCTCTAGTTTATCCATTCTGACGCAGCTTTACACGCGTCATAAGTATTTTATCTTTGCTGTCTGAATTTTATTGTAACCCTTTTTTATTGCATTCCAATTATCACTGCCATTAGAAGAATTTAAAATGCCAAGATGTTGTGAAATTCTAAACTTGTTTCCAGAAATTTGTCTAATATACGGATTTTGTTTGGCTTACTGATGAATTTTGGGACTGAATGGATTGAAAATTATTATATTTTAATTGAATTTGTTTGTTAACACAGAGTATGGCCACTGATCCAGCTAATTAAAATATGTTTCTGATTTGGCATTGTGGTTTCTTTATAGATTTTTTTTTTTACTCATGACGTTGATTGCCATGCTAGTGATAGGTCAAGGTCAGGTCAGGTTATCAGCAGGGACAACATATGTACATAGTGATGGAGACAGTTGTGTACAGTCACATTCATGCAGTTTGTTAAGTGTGTAAAAGAAAGGCTAAAAATTGTCAGCCAAAGAGCAGGTTTTTCCCACTCTTGGCACTTGGTTATGAAGAACGTAACTTAGGGAAGGAACAGTATTATACTCCGTGGTACATTCTCAACTTCTTCTTTTCATAAGATTATCAAATTTGTCATGTATTTTCATCAGAAATTTAACATACTTCAAGAACCAGTACATACATATAGTATTTTCTTTTCAACTTAGAGCATTGTTATTTTTTGAAGATATATAAAATTGAAGTACTGTATTTAAAAGAACAGTACCAATGGTAAGAAACTGTGGTACAGTATATTTCAGTGTTCTTCATATTTTTCATTCCAGTGAGTTTGCTAGTTCTTGTAACAGTGCTCTTGTCTTACACTCCTCATGTACTGTAAAATAGTAGAGTGATTTGAAATGGTGAATTAATAAGAATGCAAAAGGATGTTGTTATGGCCTGTTTTAATGCACCATTTCAGGTTTTACTTAGAGTAGCTAAGGAAAACTATGGAAAAACTTGGCCAAAATTTTGTGCCTGTGACGTGTCATATTTGAAGTAGGAGTGCTAACCACTCAATCATGATATTTGGTAAAGCATGCTAATAAGTGTGTTTGTTCCCTTTGGTGTTGGACTGCACCATACTTATCTCCATCAGCCGGTGAAATGGTGAACTTCTGCAAAATTGTGATCTATTTTTCTCTCCCCATGGCAATCCCCTTTTAGGTTATGACACCGTGTAGTCTGGTGGTTGGGTGCCAGTTTTTGGATCTAATCTGATTCTAAATGTCACAAATTGCTGCCGGTGAAGAAAATAGTTTTCCCTTCATGTAATTATGACATGAATTTACACCAAACACTCTTTTAAGGCAGAAATTCTGTTAGTATATATTCATTTTAACATTCATGAACTTCCACGTGTCTGCCTATACACGTGCGCGCACAGTGATAGTTATCAGAAGATGTTAATAATGTTAATAACATCAGATTATCCTTATTCATAATTAGACACCATATCATAAAGATCTATGGTATAGCAACACGCTACAGGCTGGACAGTCCGGGGATCTAATCCCAGTGGGGCGAGATTTTCTGCACCTGTCCAAAGTGGCCCTGGTGCCCACCCAGCCACTTGTACAATGGGTACCAGGTCTTTACTGTGGGTAAAGCAGCTGGGGCCTGGCGTTTACCAACCACCCCCATCTAGCACCGAGATTAAAGAAAGAGTAGAGCTATACCTCTATTCACCCACTGGGCCTTCATGGCCTGTTCTAGGGTGAACTATGCCTTTTACCTTTATCATAAAGATGTGGAGTGACTGTGAAGATTGCTGTTTTCTGGGCTTGATGCTGTGTGGTGCAGTAGAAGTTCATCAGTATTTTAGACTGCACTTCATCACATTCAAGGAAATGGTAATCCCCAAGGAAATAGACATATAAATGCATTAACAACAGACATTGCTATGGATGAACTACGAGTTTATCACAAACGTAACTGGGGACTGTGGTGATGGTATTGTAACTACTAGCAGAGTTGCAAAAGCTGGACAACTCTCAGTGGAGGAGCCATGTGAAACACGCCATACAGTAGAAGGCAGTGGGGCCTCTTTAGGCATGAAGCCAACACTCCCCAGGGAAGTAAGCCCTGATAAAAATCCCTTTTCCTACAGGTTGGAGGTTGGATGTATGGTTGACCCTATCCCACAATAAGCAATTGTGACAGAAACTGTACAGATTGTATAAAGACATGACCTGGTAACATATGTGGGTGTTAAAAGGGGACTAGACATATAGTAAGGGTATATGACAACAGAATCCCAAAAGGAATTATGGAAGGGGAGGAAAGATGCTGCCAAATTGTTCAGGACCAAAAATTGGTGTGCAGCAGCAAGACATAGTGATTAGAAAAAGTGGCCCAAAGAGCTGTAGGAGGAAGAGGAAGAAGAAGATCATAATGATAATCATTATTCATTGTAATTCATGCTAGAACTGTGAGTGTTTGCTGAAAGACTGAAGTGCATATTGAACAGAATTGTAATGGGATTGTTTCATGACTTTAGCTGCAGATGGTACTGTTCTCACGTTTTGTGAATTTTGCAATTGTAAGATATTGTTTAGTGATGGATCAGTCATATTCCAACATATTTCACAACCTAGAGGTTACGAAAGTTTACATAACCGATAACAGTGATGTGAGAAATGAAGAAATGGACACAATTTAGTACAGAAATTTGAAGGCTGACTAACTTATTCTTATAATACACAATAGTGGTATGTAACACTTTATGCATTTTTATGCATTAAAAGTGCCTTGTGTGGAGGTTATTTCTATCCTTCTGTCTGTCTGTCTAAGCTTTTAACAGGATAAAAACTGTTAGACTTTTTTAAAAACAAAATCTTCAGCATTCACTGCTGTCAGATCTTCCAGTCTCACAGATATTTTAGAAATGTGACATGGTAGACTTGCAATAGAAGCTACCAGACTTGGAATCAACTGTTAATACAGTTTTGGTGACATTCAAGAGAAATGTATTTTATTGAACCCTTTGGTGGCAGAATTACATGACTGATTTGATGTGTTTGCAGACTGGAATTTAAATGGAGGCTGCATAATTAAGGCCTAGATTGGCCATCAACTATACCTTTCATTCAGCATTTTGAGCTTCACACTGCATGACAGGTTTATGTGACATTAAGCACCAAAGGGTTGATGGTGCTGCCAGTTGCTAAGATTTATGTAGGGTCATTGTAGGTGAATGAAGTTTTAACATGGTACATTCATTGGTGAAATGATACTGATGGAAAAACTGCAGTACTTGGAGGAAAAGGTAGTACGGTGTCACTTTGTCCACCACATATCCCATGTGGACTGGCCTGGGATCCATCACATTTGCCTTTGGAACTAACAGATGAGCCAGGATATCTGTCACCTTTGTGACTAGTCTACAGGGTGGGTAGACAATCAGCTTTCAGTTCCCACGAGGGCAGACTTCTGTCTTTTTCAGTCCTGTTTTAGGCTGACCTTGGGGTTCTGTCCGCCCACCTGACTGATCAGCAGCATTGGCTCTTGCAGCAAGGATAAAATAATCAGAAAGTGAAGCTTATCATTTACTTCCATCAGTGATGAAGTTTAAGAATGTGTGGCACTCTAAATTTTCTACACACTATCATATAGGAGAGGAGTGGCTTTGTGCCAGGTACTGGGCAGAGACAGAATCTTCCCTTATTGTATTACACTTCACAGCTGAATTTTCTGTAGGATGTTTCTCTCCAGTGAAAAGGGAAAATTCCAAGACAGGCCATGTTACACTAGATATGTTCCATTTATTTGGTATGTTATTGTACTGAACTGTCAGACCATAAGATGTGGAAGAACTTTTACTCCAGGCATTAAATGTGTTTTGTGATGTACAAAATATGGTAATAGTAGACTGTACATACAGTTTAATATTTATTGTTTTTTGTGTGAGAGTTGAGTTCGTCATGGTATTAAATGTCATGATTATGCTCTTGGGGTATGTGATAGTGTGTAGTTTGGTAGAAAAGTGCCACAGTTTCTGAGCATGCTGCCTCATCAAGGAAATGACATTAGAGGCAGCAGGTTTCTTCAAAACTTTAGTACATGTCTACCTAACTAAACAGTGTCACATTCTGGTGACACGAGACTCAGGTGTCTTATATTCTAGCAGCTGCTTTTTGTTTTGTTCAGATTATTTTCTGTGTTGTATCTTGTGATCATGCTATAGTTGGGTGCCAGTTTCATTGCTCTGTTCTACTTTTACAGCCATCATTGGGTGTTGCAATGTGCAGTTCAGCAATGCTGTATGCTATCCTCAGCCCAGTTGGTGCCTATTTCTCTGGTACAGGTGAAACTGCAGTGTCATTGCTGGCTGATCCTCAGTTCACACGTTCTTGGCCAGGTGGCTGTGGAGACAAGAAAATGGGTTCAAATTATGCCCCAACCATACATGTTCAGGTGATAACATAAAATGCCCTTTTAATCTTTCACAGATATGTCACATTTATGAAACAAACAGGGTTTAGAGTGCAGGCTGGATGCAAGACTCTTAGAATGGAGACTGGTGGTAGACCTTGGTGAACACAGTAATGAACCCTGAGTTTCTTTAGAGACTGAATGACTTTCTCTTTTGAGACTGACTGTTCTGGTGGGAGTTACTACTTTGTAGTTGTAGAGTGCTTTCAGTATTTATCTCTCCAGTCTTTTCCAGCAATAGATTTTAGCATCTGGGAGCTTCCGAGCTGGGAGTGACACTAGTCCTATGTAACACAGGTTCTTTAAGTGGTATAGATTAATAGGCCATCAGCAAATATGCAAGTTATGTTAAGGTAGTGTGTATAAGCTGAAGCAACAACAAGATGGCCACTCAGTATTTTCATCCAGCTTTAGTATTACAGTGATGACTAATGAGTTACAGTAGAAATCTTTTAATGCAGCACCCACAGGACCAGATAGGTGTCAGATTATCAACTATTCTGGGTTATCAGCCATGTGTCGAGTTAGATTAAAAACTTTCCTACAATTGTGATATCTGTGAAACATTGTTTATAAGTCAGTAATTATAAACATGGTGATGATGTGAAGTTGTTTTATTTATGGCGTATTTAATAATGATGTCATTAGTTCAGGCTGATGGTGTCAAATGGTAGGATTATCAGTGTAGTGGAAATGGAATTGGAAAAGATGTGTAGGGAAGTCTTAATGACCTAATTTTAGGTACTAACCTGATACTTGCCTCAGAGGGGCTGAGGAAAATGGTGAACAGTTTCAGTGTAGCCATCTCTGGATTGAAAATAGAAAATGATGCCTCCTGATTTAAGTGCATTGTTCATTGGATGGTCTAAAACTTTGAGGTTTTCTTTATCAGATTGAGTAGTAGGCTGAATTACACACTTATATTACACAAGATTTTTAGGATTGAATTTTGTAAGAAAGGTAAATAGGTTTTATAAGTTCTACTTGTAACTCCTTATTTTAATGCCCAATTTTGTTTCTTTATATGTACCCTTAGTGTATAACCCTTTAAACCACTGTGGTGACTATAGTAAAAGTTGTGATATCCAGCACCTCCAGGACAAGACGCTTTCCATCATTACTTTTCATATATTAGAACTTACATGTAATGTGTAGCTTGTTGTACCTAGCAACATCATGTACAGACACAGCCATTTACTTTTCATTTGATAATCCTCTTCTGTTTTCTCTGTTGCACTACTGTTTTCTTTTAATCACTACTTATGTAATATGGTGCATACATAATCAAACAAAATCCAACAAGACGCAAGTAGTTAAGGGCCTAACTCTCAGAATCAGTTACATATGCTGCCAGTTTGATGGGATAGTCAAATGCATTGGTCCTCTAGTTTCCGTTTAATGGAGCTTTGTAAGTTATCTAGTGCCAGATACAGCAGCTGTTACTGTGTATATGCATATATATACATTTGGAAACTCTTCATTTTTCCCAAACAGGGCATGGGTATGTTTATATAATTGTCAGAATAAAGCATGATTATTTCTGTAAACAGCATTAACAGTTGGTTTTTGTAGTAGAGAGAGACAGTGTGTTTCTGTAAGGCAGGAACTGAAATTTTTAATTTGGCTGTATTGTGATTAGCTATAGGCTGTATATCTAGAGTTTGATTCCCAGCATTGGCAGAGATTTTTCTGTTCTGTGCTTTATCCAGACTAGCTTGAGGGCCCACCCAACTGTCCATTCAGTAGGTACTAAGGATGTCTTTACTGAAAGTAAGGGAATGTGAAACAGATCACTCACCTCCATCTAGTGCCACATTTAAGAATGCTTTAAATGATACCTTCACTTCCCGTATGTCTTCATGAGGTGGCGATTAATTAAACATGAGGACAAGTTTTCATTTACGATTAATTTCAGGCTTCAGAGGTTTAATTCTCTTTGTCTTTGTATACAGCAAGCAGCCCTGGATCAGGGTTTGCAGCAAGTTCTCTGGTTGTATGGAGAAGACCACCTGATCACTGAGGTTGGCACCATGAATGTCTTCATATTTTGTATCAATGACGATGGAGGTAATTTTTTACATCTATGACAGGTTCTTTTTCAGAATTTTTCATGTATGTGGTCATTTGCTTTGGGGAGTAAGTTTTCATTATATGATTACTGCAACTATGAATAGCATATTTGTCTGTGACAGTGATTGGAATAGAATTTCAGTTTTAAAGACCATTAAAGTATGGGCCTCAAGGATGTGACATTCACCTGTCACGTCCTGTAACTTTAACCCTTTCCCTTCCCAAATTGTCTTTGTGAAATAATTAACTGTGTTTTCTTATGGTCTGATAATCATCCCATATACCTTTTTTTATCTTTCACCTATCTCCTCCATTTCTGTTTCTGCATCTTAGGTTCTCCACTTCTGTGTTCTTCCTTTTGTTCTTTACCTTTTTGTTGTGCGATTCCTCTTTCATCTGTTACTTTGTCTTCTTTTATTTATTCCCTTTAATTTTTTTTCTTTTTATCTGGCTTTTCTTTTTGTTTTCACTTTCCTTCAAAGATCTCACCCACACGTTTGTGGATTCAGGGTGTCAGCATTTTCTCACATATATTGTATTTAGTGCATTAAGTACATAAAGAGAGTGTTATTAGATCAAACCTCTCGGATGCTTAGGTTGTAAGTGTACATGTAATAGAGCTGCATATACAGACTGTAACATAGTTTCCTGCAAAATGCACCAGTATTCAGAAATTGTATACTTTCAGATTGTACAGTTTATCCAGATTGCATTCTTCATGGTTTTAATGCAGTGTGATCACATATGTTGATACCAGTATTCTGGAGCAACTTAATGCATCAGTCTGCAAGAATGAAGTAATAAGGTCCAGTTTATGATGTGGTATCACTGAGTGTCACCTGTGTGGTGTTAAAACCTAGAAAACTACAATATGAGCGGTCAGTGTCCTGGAAACCTGAAAAATTACATTATGCATTTCATGTTATTTTTATAGAGAAGGAGCTAGTCACACCACCACTGAACGGTTTGATTCTCCCGGGCATCACAAGAGCATCCATTCTCGAATTGGCACGTGAATGGAATGAATTCTGCATTTCAGAACGTGACATTCCAATGGCTGAAATTGTTCATCTTCTTCGTGAGAACAGAGTAAGTTGACATTTCATGTCACTTCTGTTATGATTTCTGCCATGATATTATACAAAAGAAATCATTTTTAAGTGTTCCAGTGTTTAAGAATCTGGAAACAAAATAACTCCTCCCCCCCCCCCCCCCACACACACACACACACACCCACACAGATGAGGATGATATGTGAAACACATGCCAAAATATGTTATATTAGTACAGTAAAACCTCATTGATTTGATATCAGTTAATTTGAAGCAAATGCCATTACCCAGCATCAAGAATATGATTTGAACTGGTTAGTTTGAAATATGATTAATTTTTTATTCAAAGAAATGTTCTTGCCCAACGGTGACTAAAATTTGGATTATTTGAAATTATTTTAGCATAAATTATGCTACTTAAACAAAAATCTCACCATTTGAAACTCTTTTGGCCTTGAAAGAATGTAGTTAACCTTGAGTGGGTTTCCTGTTGAGCACCAAAACTGCCTTGGGTGTGCTAAGTCATAACTGTGTACTGCTGGCAGCTGTGAAAGTTAAGGCAAAGCAAGCACTTCTTTTGTACATTGGAATGTGCTGCAATGTCTATCACATATTATTATATTTTGAATTTTTTATTGCATGAAGTGGGAAAGTACAAGTGAAGAGCAAAAACCCAGCCAAGACAGCAGTGAGAAAACTAGGGGCAGTTAGACAGGTCGACAAAAATGGCAGAAGTAAGGTTGCCCAGGCATACAGAATCCCATTGTCCACTCTGTCACAGTATTTAAAGAATTATGATTCTGTTGAACAGCAGGTTTTGCAAGTGGATGATATTTTAAATTGAATGGGGATTCATGGAGCAGAACATAGTGATATGGAAAGTGAAATGTTTGAATGGTTGTAACATGCTCAAAGGAACAGGGTTTGCAGTGGAAGGCCAATGGTGAAAACAAGGGCTGTTGAAATGACCCAGAAAATAAGGCTGAATTTTATATGCGCTAACAGATAGCTGTAGTGGTCCTTAGAGAGAAAGAACATTGCATTGCTGTCAGTGGGCCAAGCAGGTGTCCCAGCAGAAGCTGATTCGGCAGAGAATTGGTGACAGCGTGTGACATCAATTATAACCTGGTATCCCCCGAAGGACATTTTCATTCTGGTTGAAACAGCTCTTCTTTATACCACACAATCAAAGAAACCTATCAGGGAAGTGAGAGAAGTGGCAGGGAGGGAAAGGGCTTAAAGACAGTGAGAGTCTTCAGATTTGACAGTGCTGATGGCCCAAAAAAACATTGTTCATTAGTTGTTGGCAAGTTTGAAAAATGATGTACCTTGAAAGTATCTTAATATTATGCATACTATGCAATGAGATGTAATGCATTTTATAAGACCAACAACTTGCACAAACATATGTGTATGTGTGGTATTTGGTCATTCTGACATGTTCTGATTGCTGACCACCCACTTCAGGGTGCCACATCAGTATTTAAAACCTAGTGAATTGTGATACAGTTTGTAGAGTTAAAATATGTAGTATCATAATAAAGTTGTGGCCTTGTTAAAATATACAGGTTTAAAAGTAAAGAAAGATGTATGTATGGTGTACATAGTATAAATACAGTATAATATGTTTTATAATGCTCCATTAGCGTCATTTCTAATCCCAATTGTTTAGCATATTTGTGACAACAAACATGTTGAGACATGTTGTTGTCCAAGTCCTGTTTGTATGATGCCGATATGTTGTAGACTGGCAATATTATTACAATATTATATGCTTTATAGTGTCCCATTAGCATTACATGTGCAAGTTGTTGGTCTTGTAAAATGTATTGCTTGAAAGATTTGAGGCATTACCCATGTGATTCAAAATAATCCCAAAAAAACACACAAGTGACAGGAAGGTTGTTTAGAAAGTGTCTGGTCTCTTTCAAGAGGAAAATGGCTTGCCTGCACCAGAATGTGCTTCTGCTAATGGATCAGTATACATTCCAAAGTGACAAGGGTTTTACCTTGAGATGTGTGTCTCTTTGCCTACAACCAGACACCACCAGTTGCATGCAACCACTGGACCAGGGCATCATATGTGGTGTGAAATGAGTGTGTAGTACATCCTTCTTTGCAAGATGTAGACAGGAATGTTCCCACAGGAGATACAAGAAATTGGAACATCTTGGATGCTGTGTGAGGTATTTCCCTGGCATGGAAATCCACCATGCCTGCAATAATTCAGGCCCATTTTGCAAAATGTGGCATTTGCCCTGGAAGTTCAGTAAACACCAACAGTATTGAAAAGTGTGAATGGGAGGACCTGCAAAGTCACATTGATTACCCCAGTACTTCCAACAAGTTTTTTAACATTGATGAATGTGTCCCTATCACTGGTGATCATCCAACAAGTTTGGACTTCCCTGGCTCCAGGTCCTTGCATGTGATAGATGAGGAACAGCAGAAGACAGGGGAATCATGGCTGCTTCCCATTTGACCCTGTTGCAAAGATATAGGATGCGATGCTGAATTTTATCCATCATCATAATTGCTGAATTGATTATATTGGTCCACAAGATTGGCTGCAAGGTCACCAGAACTTGCACCCTTGGACTACTTCTTGCGGAGGTGACACATGAAGGACGTGGTTTACCAGCAGAAATCGCAGATAGGAGAACTATCATAGCAAATTGTGTCATCTGTTGATCACATGATGGGAATGACCAAATGATCCAAAGGCATCAATTTTTTGTTGT
>Ga0131853_10007169_pt1 | contig 20143 bp, 7 predicted proteins | sample TergutLab28metaG_FD_92764 | JGI IMG/M metagenome (GOLD analysis project Ga0131853, IMG submission 92764) | Labiotermes labralis P1 segment gut microbial communities from Petit-Saut dam, French Guiana - Lab288 P1 (version 2) (version 2) | ecosystem: Host-associated > Arthropoda: Insects >... | reverse complement strand
TTTAATTTTAAAAATATTACAGCTTTATGCAGAATTACAACAGAAAATTATGCCAGAAGATAGAACGGAATGAAAATATGCAGAATAAATTGTCCGTAGTGTATCTTGGGACATAAAATGTTTGACATAATTATTGGATAGCATGCTCTGCTTAGTTTAATCATTTCATCAATATGGTTTTTCCATGACAAGGAAATATCTCTAATTCTTTGGATTTGTGCCCAATACCATAGTTTATTTTTACATTTATCCGTGATTCCTTTATCCAATGTTCTGTCTTGCGACGCATTCTGTTCTGCAATACAAGCCACCTGAAGTTTCACAGGTTTTAGGTTTTAAAACACCAAGTCATTTAGCTTAGATTTAAAAATACTTCCAGCAAGAAGAGAATATCTTCCAAGCCTACGTAGTTTACTCCAAAGTCTTAATGCAATCATTCTAAACATTCATGTGTCATAAAGTAACATTGCAGAGGTAACTAATATTTAGCTCGAGTCACACACATTTCTTGGCTCCTCACCGCAACCAACATGTTACGTAACTGTAGATGACGTACACGACGACTGAACCAGCGAAACCGATGCACGGCAGTAGTACCTGAGTTACAGAATAGATGGCAGAACTCATTCTCGACTCCTCCATACCGTTTAACAAACCATGGGTCTCCCTGAGGATGGCGATTTATCGCTGAAATGTGTAGGAGGTTTCGTGTTTTTAGACTAATTATAATTTTAATTTTTACATTCGTTTGTGTGCGTAAGTGTTTAGTGCATGTGTTTCTTTATTAAATAGCCTAATATTTCTCATATTTAAATAGCAATTCAATATTCATTGATAAATGTGGCACAGAAATATATTTATCAATTATCAACAATATTTATAAAAATATTTAACGAAATAAAAGACATCCGTGGCTCATTCCTCGCGTTAGGACTCCCATATCTTACCTCTGCACCCGTCGTTCCTCCTCAAGCCCTCGTCGAGCCTGCAACAGATACGATTAAACTTACAACCATTACCTTCATGTCCAAGGCGGGGTATGGGATCGAATCCGGGCCGTCGGCGTGTGAGTCCAGTGCGCTACCGCCTGAGCCACCAAATGCCCGAAAGAATACGTATATATTTTCGTCATATATAGTGAATATTCGTGCCTATTATATGTTACAATTTAATCTACCTTCTTTTATGATTAAAATATAGCAATGACCAATTAATTCTAACTACAAATAGTTTCGAATAATACTTATTAGGTGTTAATTTCAGTAGTATTTTTACAACAACTTAATTATTACCTATTCTGCCAGATAGTGTGCTACTGTAACTGACATGCTCGGCAGAAAATTTGTGTAGATAATAAAAATTACGGTTCAACACAACGATAAGATCTATAGAACGATAGATTGACAATGAAACCATTTTCCGTTCTTCCTGCTTGTCTGCGAAAATGCGTAAAAATTAATAATTCGTTTGTGCCACACTGTGTTAAGATACATCGGCTAATCAAATTTTATTCCACAGGCATTGCAAAAACAAGCAAACAAATCTGCGGACAATTCGATTTGTGGTTATAATCGTGGTCATTAGAAATCGGTGTGAATCACGTCCCGTGAATGGATCATACGAAGCCGTGAGTGGTGCAGTAGCACGAAACCGACATTGCTGGTGACATAATACCCTACGCATTTATTTTTTCGGTGAGATGGACTGAATTAGCATAACATACCTTAATAGAAATTGAGACAAAGATCTATACCTACATTATTTACGAAACATTATACAGGCAACCTTAAATGGAATGTAAAAATTCAATGAAAACTTGGATTTGTTTGTAGTGCATATAACAGAATTCAAGCAACGGCGGCCATTTACGTTGTGCCACAAGCGTGGAGGGAAATGTCCTCCATATACCACTCGGATTTCTGCCTCGTAATTCAGTGATGTAAATTAAATACGACAAAATCATTCATTTGTAACTTAGTTGTGACGTTCCTCTTAAAATATTTATGAGGCCATTCAATTATACGGAAGTTTATGTTTATCGTGGGTAAATTGTTTCTCAAAACTCAGTTTTGCGTTTCATTGTAAACCCAATATGCACTGATGGGCATATACAGTATTTCACTAGGCAGTCTCACAGCTGCCATCGAAAAAGGCGGGAGATTCACTGTGGCAGAGCACAATTTGTAACACTCGCCGTTTCAGCTGTTGTCCGTTCTTGGCGCTCTTGGCGCCCACAATACTAGATAATCTGTGCCCACAATTACGCTGCGTAAAGAGATCGAGATGGTTCAAATTTGAATTGTTATTCGAGAGAGTTGGTCAGTTAGTGATCTGTGGTTAAGAATATATGCTGGGGTTGGAAGACCAAGAAATGAGTTGCAAAAAAAGGGATTTCGTGAAGTCGAAATGTGACCTCAGGTAAACTGCTGCAGCAGTTAAATAGGTGAAATAATTTTATGAAACCAGGTTTATGTCAACGACAAAACATAATATTTCTGTTAAATCAGTAAGCAGGAGGATTCATTCCCACAGACAACCGATGTTATGTAACCTAAAAGAAACGTATATTAAGTTTTAAAGAACAATCTTAACAAGTCTTTCCGTTGTTTGTAGAGTTACAGCCAATAAACGCTGTGTTGGCTTGAATGGGTGGAGCGCTTATGATATATGTGTGTACTATTCAGCAGAAGGTGAAGTTGATTTCAGGTGGAAATTCTTATGATTATTAGTAACCGTGAATTTAAACCTTGTGATGACTGCATGTCCAGAATTATTTGTCATGTGCAAAGTGTAAGATGGTACGAGGAAGAGTTTGATGCAATAGTGTTTTAACCTTAAACAGTTCTGAGAAATGGCATACATAAGGTGTTTCATAATTGGTTGTGTGCGAATTTTTCAGGCATTTTTAACCTTGTGTAACTGAAGTATTAATAAGTCACGGAAACCAAATTTCATACATTAACATTGCTGAGGCTCACATTTCACATAATGATTTACAGTCATGTTCAAAATACATTTTCTGACACATTCCCATGAAATAGCAGTTTTTTTGGCACAAAATTGAGGTTTTAAAGTCTTCACATGCTTCTGAATTAAAGCATCACAAATTCTGTAGTTTTACACAGTAACACTGTTTGTAATATGTGATACAATAATTGTTGAACAATCCATACTTTTTTCTAAGACATGCTAATATCTAAGTTTGTTACATAGTGCATTGTTAGAAATCTAACTTATTTGGAGTCATGTTGGAAACGTAGTTAGTTAAATCTAAAACTGATTATTTGTAAAAATATTCAGATTTATATATGTTGGGCATGTCATTTACATGACCATATTTCCATCTAGTCACTTGAATCAATGGAAGTGTTTCCTAGGTATCTGCAACACACTGCAAGTTGATTAATTTGTTTTGTATGCTGTTTGAGGAAGGCAATATTTGGTCATCATTTAGAGCAGCAGTACTGGTTGGTGTAGTTCTGTGAAATATGTGCGAATTATTTGGTTGCCAAAAATGGGAAAAAGCTGTGTAGATTGCAAACTAAGTAATGCTTGTGAGATTTGAGGTTCCTGCATTGGTGTTAAGGAAGATTCAGGTCTTTTGTGATATAGTGACATACTGCTTAATAGTTACTAATGTTTCAGAGGAAGTTGCTCCCTCCATCTTTATGATAGTCCAAGAAGAGTAAGCTTTGTGAAAGACATGCTTGAATTATGTTCTACCCATGGCCTCATTTACTGCATAGCATCACTGCTTCTGTTGGCATGCTACACTCTTCACTTAACCTGACATTTTCCCTTACAATGCTTTCCATCCACTAGCGACTCCAACTATTGCCTCTCACACCCTGCCTACTGGTATATCTGTCTATAGAAGGGCACCAGTTAACTGCCCCATTTATACACCCTGAAGATGGTAACTGGAATGTTTGCTGAAATGGTCAAATATCTTCATTCTTCCATTTGGCCTAACTCCGATAGCCACCTTACTACAGTGAACATCAACCACAAAAGCCTGAGGATTAGAATTAAGAGCTATAAATACTCGTCTATATTAAATGTAAAATTGAACCAATTAGTAATGTAGTGAAATGGAATCTATATGCAGCTTTAAGGCATGGATCTGATACAGGGCCATCTGAAAGTAACTTTTGTTCCCAGTGCTAAAATTTTGACAAGATTTTGCATTGGGTTACAGAAAAGTGCCCCAGTTCAACACAGTGGACATGTACATGTTCTGATGCTTGTACCTCCTTCATGGAGGACTCAAGAAATGTAACAGATACCTTTGTTGTGCCTGTGTGCAAGGTTGAGTAAAGCACAATCATTGAATATAAAGAAACATGCTGTTTTTGCAAATTCACAACACAAACACTGTGAAATATTTGAAGCAATCAGCGGCACAATGATGTGAAGGTTCATGGGAATGAGAACGACTCTCAAGTATATACAGCAAAACAGCTTTTTTTTTTTTAGATTGTGGTGGAAAAAGAGAATGTTCGAATACAAAAGGTGCTTCTTGCTAACCTAAAAGTACTGTGCAGTGGATTTCGTAAGGGAAGTAGAAAGAGGCAAGGATTTTATCAATTTTGTGAATGTAGAGTGTGTTCCAGATATGTGGAAGGTTGACTTGTCACAACACCCACATGACAGCATATCTCCTTCCTCTGTCACACAACATATTCAGTTTTCCATCTTTCCTCACAGCTCTCCTTCCTCTGTGTTTGCACTACACTGCTCTGCGCACCAACCCAGGCAACAGTCGCTCAACCATCAAAGCTCATCTCCTTCCTGTCTCCACTCAATATACTGCTCCCTGCACCAAGTCAGTCTTCAAGACCGCAACTATTTCTCCATCATACATCACAGCAATGCTCCCTCTCGTACACTGTCTCTATCTCCAGTCCCCGCTTCTTAACCATGCCAGCGAAACGGCCATTTTAGGTGCCACAGACACGGGTAATCGTTCTACTAGCCACGCCTACCAACTCTGCCAACTAGCCAATGGCAGACCAGCCAGGACAACAGGAGATCAGTATAAAAGAGGCCATTTTTCCAAGCTGTGACCATAATCAGTCAAGGCCCTCAGCCTGACTTCAAAATCGTTAGCGCAAGCATATTCCCCTGTTAGAGTTTAGGTGTCTGTTACTGAGCCCAGCAATGCGGTCAAACGCAGGAATGGCTAACAGACGGGGACGTTGACTTGCGCGAAGCACAAGTCTCCACCCCCCAGTTAACACTTTGGCTTGGCTAGCCGTGACCATTCATGGCCCTCTATGGAAGGAGTACACATCATGAGAGGAATAACAGCTTTGACACATCAAGAAGGAAGAAACAACACCGGACTGCCCGGCCATGATGCCTCATGTACTGGGCACTCCACCGCCCAGCCGAGCACGCTGCCAGCAGCACTCAGCCCGCAACTGAACCAGCTCTGACAACAAACGCACCAGTGCCAAGTCGCTTCACCACAGGCGCACTTTAATCACGGAATTACAGCAGCAAGATACAACATGATATTGTACAACTTTTAAGACTTCAATAAATAATGTTGTATGTGTTTACTATGATTGTTCACTGCAAACAATCCTACGGCATCCCACAGACTCATTTGGTCCGTGTCATCTATTGCTGTCATCAAAATGTTGGGATAATGTTGAGTGTTCTCCATCAGTACTGCTGTGACTGTATGTCATTATTATATATGGCTGTGTAACATTGGCAGAGTAAGTTTTATGATGCACATGTTTGAAAGTATCCTGGCAAAGTTCTGTGCATGGTTATGCTTCACTTGATTAATGTGGAATTCAAATATGACTGTGACCATTTTGCGTTTGTGTATGGCTGTTTACAGACAGGACTATGTTAGTCACTTTGCAATTTCCTGACTTAGTTTATTAACTTTGCCAGCTTCACATCAAAAAGAGTGCAAAGAAACCTCTATAGATTCAGAAGTCCTGCTGCTTTTAGATTTAGCAGTTACAGTTTTGTAGTTCAAGATGAGTTACAGAAGAGCTGAGGACAGAGTGGCCGAATGCTGCAAACATTTTTGGCTATAGCATTGCGAAGGTTGAGGCAAAGGGAGGGAAGTGTATTCTTTGAATAGTACGGTTTAGCTACCCACATAGCAGGACTTTGTTTTTCTAAGGGGAATGTTTGCAGTCTGCATAATTTCATGATTTGGTGATATTCTTTGCCCATTTCAATACCTGTAACTAGCAATGTCAGACTTTTTCTGTTGGGTGTGTGAATGTTACTTGCCCTCACAGCACCCAAAAAGTGATGGGGAACTGCAGCAGCTACTTGCACTTTATTGAAGTGAGTTATGTATAACTGTATACTCTGAAGATCATGATATATCAAATGTCATGAGGGTCATCTGGAACAAGTAATCTTCAGAAAGTAAGATATGAATTCTAAACTCCAATCTTTATTCTAGTTATTCCTTAACATTTTGATTTGTAGTGGAGTCTGTTGCAGTTTCCTATGGAAAAACATCACAACTTCATGCCCAATCCTGTGTTTACATTACAGAGAGAGTTACTGTACACAGTAACAGACCTATGTTGTTATGTTCTGTGGAAATTTAAAAGTCTTACTTATTTTTGTTCAACGCCAAAGTGCATTTCGTGAGCATGAAAAGTAGAAACCGTGTCATAATTGTAGGGAATTTTTCAAACAAGGACTGTAGACACTGTGTATGATGGCCAGTTCCTTTGGCTTATTTAGCGTTCATTTATATAGCATTAAAAACACTTGAAAAATTTGCAGCTGAACAATTATGAAATGTATTTCAGCATTCTGAGGAGGCCAAGGCCCCCGCAGGGCTGTAGAGCCGATGATGATGATGATGATGATGACAGTGATGATTTCAGCATTCTGGAAGCCATTTCTCATGTTGAGAATTGCAACACCAGTACTTGACAGTCTTTTATGTAATGAATGTGTGCACATTAGTGCCAAGGGTGATTAAAATCTAAAATGAAAGATTTACTTGTTTGGTGTGGGATGTCCCATAGACAAATTGGAATTGGTGGGTAACTGATGTGTTTATGTTATAAATGTTGCAGATTTATATCTCCAGTTTTGCATTTTGGGTGGTGAATGTTATTTTTCTATGCAGCAGTATGGCTGGTGGCAGTGGGCAGAAGAAGAAACATCATTTGAAAACTGTTGTGGGTCAGCTGATAGCTTTCAGTCATATGTTTAGGTAAGTTTCAAGTGTTCATTATATGCATTTAAGTACTAAGTTTTTATGGGATATTGTGCTCTATCACTGGTGTTTGTTGCCCTACATTTCAAACCCTTGTGTTGGCCTCATCATCAAGGGTTGGTGGTGCAATTTCAATGATGCCACCACAGTCTCAAAACACTGGGCAGCAAACACCCAGTGACAATGCACAGTATCCCAGGAGAACAGTGTTCTCAACTGCGTCACTTTGAAATCCTGGAAATCCACAAATTCTTGTGGCTTTATCTGAATTAAGAAAGAAAATATTCAATTGTCAATATAGATGGAACCCTCTCTTTGCTTGAACTTGGAAACTAAACTCAGTTTCTACTTGTGCCGTAATTTGGTGATGTTGCAGTGTTGTTGCTGTTGCTAGTTGGTGTTGATATAGACAGCTTCATGTCATGTTTACCTTACCCACATTTAATAGAAGTATAGTAGGTGAAACTGTGAAATCCAGTTACCCTTGTGACTCTTCTCAGTCACTGCAATCATCATTGGCCGACTTGTATCTTCCAGAATTAGTATCGATAGGTGTAACTGAGATGTAGTTATAAGCCACTTAAATCGTTTTCATTCCATTGACAGCAATTAATTTTGTAATTGCAGTCACCATCTCCCTTCTCTTTCATACAAGGTACTTCTGGTATGAATGTTTTGTGTATTCGATGTTATCCTACACCAGAGTTTGCATGTAACTTGTGGTGTTTGGGGGTCATGCGCAAAGGTCAAGTGTGCTGTGTTTGTATGCCATAAGAGTTATGCACCACACATTAGTCAATAAGCAACAGGTTTTTCTTCCTTTTGAAGTACAGAGACCACTGGCTTTATGTCTTTATATAAACTCTTGCATTTTGTCTGTTGGACAAGTCTTTGTCTTTTTTATGCACTGGAGTACATAGAAAAAATTCAAACTTGCCTACAACAGTTGGCCAGACCTTTCATTCTCCCCTTTATTGAAGTGTAGTAGCGTAGGCAGAATATGGCCTTGTACTTTTTTCCTCCATGACATGCTTTTCATTTAATTGCTGGTACTTTATTAGGATGAATTCTCAATGTGTTAATCATTTTATTTGCTTCCTAATATTGAATGGGGGTTTTCATTAGCACATACACCACGGTACCATAGATATTATTTGTGTTTCTAGAACAAAGCCACAAGTTAAATTTGTGGAGTTCATGCATGAGAATCGGCTGTTTCACATAACTTTACAACAACATCTTGGAATCTGCAAGAACCTGACAATTGGAAAAGTTTACAAGGTCACACATCTTAGAAAAAGGCGGATGCTATACAGTGTAAGTTTTTTGCTACATTGAGCCTAATGTCTTTTTTGGGTGATATTGTATCGTTGTGTGTATTGCTCAATAGAGTGTTCATTATCCAACCAAATACCACCATACAGATGTAGTGTATTAGTCTTTTATTTTTCACTATAACTTGTTTCAACTGTCCAGATCGGCCATCATCAGGTAGGTATCGGATACACGAAAAGAATATAACGTTCTTTTGTGTATCTGACACCTACCTGATGATGACCAATCTGGACAGTTGTAACAGGTTATGGGTCAATAATAACAGACTTATTTACTGGAACTATATGGTGGTGTTTTGAACACCTTACTGAATGTCTTTCATGTTTGGTATTTTAATTCAAAATCATCCTTAGATTTGAAGAAACTTCCATGCTGTAATACAACAGTAAACAACTGTTTGTTGTCTGTAACTGAAAGGTCCGTAAGAAGAGCTCACCATTAGACCTTAACTTCATTTCACTTCGGGTCTCATCCCTAAAACGTATTTCCATAATTTCCACCATTGCATTATCCTATTAAGCATGCTGGTAAAGCATGTCTGTGTTGGAGGTGCTTAGTTGGAACAAACTTGTCCTGACTGAAGTATTTTAATGGTTGTTTTGTCCCTCCAGACAGTGCTACAACAGCACTGTGATAGACTATGACAGCTTTCTTCCACATTAACTCTCATCATATGTTGATCACCCAACTATAGTATATGTGTTTCTCCTGGCCCCTTGCTAAAGGAATTTCTCCAATAAAAGTATATATGTATATTCCTGCCAATTTACCGTCTACGTCGTCACTCTTCTGTTTAACGGAATTAACATCACCTGGTAACCTGCTGACTGCAATTTATTTTATTTTTCTTAGGTTCAAATATGAGATAGGCTGCCTCTGTTACTGGGATTCAATTTCCAGCAGCATAGGCACAGATTTTTCTTTACCACTGCTTGCAGATTGTTTTTTTTTCTTCCATCCAGTCTATCTGATAGTTATCACAGGCTCTGCATAAAACAGTTAAAATGATTTTGAAGTGACGCTAATCACGAACCCGCATCTAGTGTTGAGGTTAATCTTCGTTATCTTTATGATATGATTTATGAATTTTTTAGTACCTCAGACTATGTAGCAAGAAGTGATGATTGATGAAAAGTTGGTAAGCATTGCAAAGGAAGCAGACATGTCTAATTGATGTAGCATCTCAGCATTTACCTGGAGAGGCTGAGGAAAATCATGAAGGCTTCCTTGTATTCAGTATCTCAGCCTAGTTTTGATACGGGAACGTAACCGAATTCCAAGTATTGCTGATATACAAATCAACTGTCAAGATTTGTGTTCCCTTGTGTATCTTTTTGGCATGTTTAACCTTTTGTCTTACTATTTGCCGAGTGCACACCGTCAGTTACGAGGGCAAGTTTGTCATGAGTTTCTCTATTTCTGCAGGGGCGTGCTGGGCTATTATTTCAAATAGTATGTGAAAATTTATGTCCTTATTCTTTCCTGTTCATTACGCATAGTCATACTCCCATACATCACTGCTTAATCCTTGCAGACCCTCGGACCAAATAGTGATGCAATGAATCTCACCAGATTTATAAGTACATAAGAGGCTTTTACTCATAAGCCACTTCAAGAGCCAGTTGACTTATCTTTTTCTGGTTTAAGTTGTAGAACTTGTCACAGCTATCTCTTCTCATACAGTACTACATTTAAGTATTAACTTGTGAGAGCAATTAATGGTATCATAATTTGCCTTTTTAGGATGGTGAATCAGTCCAGATTTTGGAAACAACACGGAAATCAAGTTTCATGCCTTTGTTGGACAGTGGACAGATGTTAACAGAGACGTATTTGGGCACAGTCACTTATGAGGTGAGTAATACGAGTTGGTTTTATTCATCTCGGATCTGACTTATACTGTCAGAATGACGGAGCATGCTGATTGATTTGCAGAGTCATATCTCTTCTTCGTGTTCCCTGTCTTGACAAGCATAATTTATAGCGTATCACTCTTGGTTTGTTTGTGGGATGTTACGAGTTCAAATCTCACTCTACAGATTAGCTGTATTGACTGAGGGATTTGTGAATTTCCTCAGTATCACCAGGCAAATGCCAGAATAGCACCTGACATTAGGTTGCAGCCACTTGCTGCCACATCTTGTCCAGTTCATCAGTACTATATGATTTGAGCCATTGACAGTTTTTTAATATAAACCATAAAAGATAAAGGAATACATCTTTCCCATCTCCTTACATTTTCCTTCTTCTCATTGTGTGTCATATATGCAGTTGGTAAGATAGGTCAACATTCATGTGTACGTACATTTTTGTCATATACAACTTAAAAACCAGTACGTTCTTCACCAACACATTGATGTGTTTATGTCCCTGTAAAAAAATCTTATAACTGTTTGAACACTTGCCCTTTTTGTATCAATACATAAACTATCTAACTTATATCAAATAACTTTGCCTATAGTTGTCTCTGACGTATGTCAGTCCTAAGTTTTACAATTAAATTTTTCATTCCTACATAGGTGCAATTTACACATTTCTTTGCAATCACTGACATTACTGATAAAGTCAGTGGCATATGGAAACTGATAAGCTGCATACAAGTAGAAAAGTATAGTCAAATTTGAAGACCTAATGTGACTAGCAATGTACAAGCATGGGTATTTACAATGAGGGAGTTATAGAGCCAGAGCTGGCCTGACTAAACATAACAGTGCCAAGATGCCTGTCACAGATCCCTGCATTTCTCAATAAAGCGCAAATAATCATGTAACTAGGAACATAACTAAAAATAGAATGAAAATAGAATTTCAAGTGTTCGAAATTGTATGGTTGATTCTGTACCATGTGTTATGTCTTTGTGACCTCTGTACTGAGGTCACTTGGCCTTCTGCACATGCAATTACCCTTATGTGATACCTCTCCCCTATGCACCAACCTCTCTCCTCTGTCCTGGCACTCTGCATACTGTCATTCTTGCTTTTGAAGGGGGGAATTTCTAAATGTGTTTCATTCATGATGACAGGAAGGCCTGGCATCTTCTAGCAGTGGCCTTTCATTTTGTAGGGAAGGCAGGTTTTCTGGTTTGGGTGGCATGTGGTGTATGAGGTACATGCTTTTCCTCCGGCAGACCATGTTTCTCATTCCCATTGGTATATTGTAAACTCCCAAATTCTGTTCCTTCTTCATTGCTAATTACTCATTTGTCTTCGTTAGTTCTATGCATTTTATTATAAGAATGGTTTGTTTTGTTTTTACTAGTCTGAGTATTAATTTTCTTCTGATGTTGTGCTGTATCATTTTTCTGATCCACAGCTGGTTTAGTTTAATGGAGTGGCACATCATAAAATGGACCATTGCCACAAATGGAATAACAAACAAATATACAAGTGAAGTAGGACACTAAATAATTAGTACTTTCTTTTTGGCAGTTAAAGCGTGATTGTAGCAAATTAATACAAAAAAATTGGTGGTGGTGGTGGTGGTGGTGGTGGTGGTGGTGGTGGTGGTGGTGGTGGTGGTGGTGGTAAAGATTTAAAAAAAGAGCTTGTTTTTCAAAATGCTGCATTGAAGGTAAGGTGTTTTTAACCAATAGAAATGGGAAATATTTTAACAAATGTACTGGGACCAGGTGTTTTAGATAACTATGCGTATATATATGTAAAACTTATTAGATAAGATTTTCACATGTTAAATCTGAGTAGCATTTGTGCATGTACCATGTGCCGTTCTTAATGACTGTAGGTCCCAAATATGTTGGACAGGGATAAGTATGTTTGAAATTGTTGATTCAAGATGTTTTATGCACTGATACATTTGTGTAATGTGGTTACGTGATGCCTGCTGTTGTTTTCTCAGTCATCGTAAAGCATGGTAAATGCACAAAATTTTTTCATATGTGGGCAATAATTGGTTGAAATTTTTATGTTGTCACATATTTTTCCAAGAACTTTAATTTGATTTTTTAGTACTTTTTTCTTTTCTCTTTTGATTCTCCAATATGACAGATTTCTAAATGATCTTGACAAGGGTCTCTTGTTTTAACCTTTAAATTCCTCTGTTTCTAAATTTTGATTTTATCAGTTTGAATTTCTGCTCTACTTGTTTTCCTAGCAGCATTTTCCTTAATTTTGGTCTAATGTTCATTATCAGAGGCAGCCTGTCTGAAAGATCAGGTATGTCATTTGAAAGTGCTTCTACTCTTCTTCTTTTCTACTTCTCTTTACCTCTGAGGTGTGTCATACCCGTTGTGTGTAGAAAAGACTAATGGTGAGGTAAATATCAGTCATGAAACCACAACTGTGGTAGTATGGATTTATGATTATTTTTTGCTATTAACACATTGCCGTCAGCTCACGCAGGTGATTGCTCACCCACGCGTTGTTGACGGGCCCCGCATTTCTGCGTTTTCTTACACGACGTCCAACACGCGCGTTTTCGATCTGGTCTGACACACTGATCGCTTCATGGTCATCTTCAGCTACATGCAGGATGTTTGGATCTCAAGTTACAAGCAAACAGACCGCTCTTGAACCCTATTTTAGAACGATAAGCCTGCAAAATGTTATGGGAATGAACATTAAAAGCGTTTGAAACGTCCGGTCACCAGGGGGTATTTAATTAAAAGACCAGCCTGACGGCAATGTGTTAAATACCATCATAAAGTTATTTTTTGCTATTAAATACCACCATAAATCCATACTACCATAGTTGTGGTTTTATGACTGATATTTACCTCACCATTAGTTTTCTCTTTACCTCTTCCTCCTCCTACTTGGAATCTTAACCTTTTCCACTCTAATTTTCACCCCTACTCATCAATTAGATTTATTTTTTCAATTTTTCCATAAAATCAAAGTTGTTTTCGAACAGTTTAATAATTCCACCCATAAATAAAACATGTTGGCATTTAATACTAATATTATTGTCCTTAATGTTTCAATTGAAAGGATTGTTTTACGTTGCCTGAATATGTGACACTTTTCCAAGCTTTCAGCAAGATGAAGCGTAGGTGTTTTGTGAAGGTACTGCAGGAAAACTCTTTAATTTTTATTACCTTCCACTTTTCTATTGCTGTGTACTGCACAATCCTTGCTGTTACTTCTGTTTCTGTACATGAAATTTGGAAACTGATTCAATTGTTCCTCATAAGATGTTAGTTGGTTGGTTAGTCCCCCACCCCTCCCCACACTGCCAACAATCAGATTGTCTACAGTCTGTATTTCTTGTGAGTGATGGTGGTCTTTTCTCTGTAGTTGGACACAGCTTTTAGCTTTTACAGACTGAATGCTGTTATGGTGAAAGAATGTTATCCCAGTGCCTAAACATCAAGTGGGAACCACGTTCAGCTTATATGTGGCTGTTGTTGTTATCTGGTGGCCATGTTCTCTTGACTGCATTCCATGCTGTGGTGATAAGGAATGCAAAACCTTACTAACTGGTAGAAGTCTTCTACCATGAACTTTGTGAATTTACCACCACATAGACACTGTGTGCTGAGTGTTATCTTCATTTGTTACATTTTTTTATATGCCTTTTAGTAGTTTGTTCTAGCAACAACAGATGGCAGATGTGTTATATTTTCCCACATCAAAGTACTTTTCTTTTTACATTAATTTTTAGCTGCTGTGTATGACAGAAATGAGAAGAATAGCAAACAGTTAATATAAGTTTATGTGTTATGTTAATATCTGTTGGAATATTTTTAGGGTGAAGTTGTTGACACATGTGATTCACTGGGAATATACCAAATGCATGACGGCACTCAACTTTTTCTTCCGTTCCTAATGAAATATGCAGATGTTCCTCTTCCAAGTGTTGGCCAAAGAGTGTCTGTGTACAATGCACACTGGTGGAAAAGCGAATGTGATGACAAATATGATCTTGTTCTCTGTGGTAGAAGCTGCATTGCCTTGCAGTAAGTGAAAAGTTATTTTTTCATTGATTACACTGTTTCTCTGTTTAGTTGGTGCAATACAACCATATTTCTATATATTTACATTACAATATGTACTTGAATTTGCAATATGTTCCTGTATCTACTTCCGCCTTCAGGTGTAGCTGACAGAAATGTCAAATTGTAGTGTGTGTGTCATAAAATTTATAAAATAAAATTAGGATATATCACCTGAATAAAGTTCATAGAATTATTAAAATAGATATAGTGTACAAAGCTGAGCATCATTGTTTTAGTTTTGAGTCCTTGTGCTTGTTGACTGGTTAACTTGAATATTTGGTGAGGCAATGAGGTTATAAATTTGAAAGTTTTCTCTAAGTTTCAAGACTCTATTGCCACAATGTTGAAACTGATGCCATGTGTGTTCTAATGCTGCAACATGGACGGAATTGTTCTTGCCTCTGTATACATACACATACTGTGTTTGTCAGTGATTGGTGGGTGAAGGGCTGCTGTTAGATACACAGTGTGGAGAGCATGTTGCTGGGACAGGTTTCGAGAAGGATGGACTGAGGACATAAAACAGACAAACTGAAATGGCTCATTTTCACATACAGTGATTTTATGTGTGCTTTGAGTGGTGATTCTGATATTTTAGGTTATGTAGATGAGATTAATGGCCTTTGAATGACAGAATGGTTAGTAAACATTTAGTGCATTAGGAAGGATGTTGGAGTATGCATGGCCGAATGTGAGGTGTCATAAATTTAATGTCATTCATTCCGTGCACTGTGTCTGTAATCGTTCAAATATACCAGCATATGCACATAACAAAAATTAAAAGTCATTCAAAAGAATAAGCTTGTGAACCTTCCTACTTACTACATGCCGTTACACACAAGAGGGACTTGAATGTTTTGGTTCGAATATGTCAAGAGTAGATGTATAATGTTAATATTTTAATGTTGTACATGAAACAGTAGTGTATTGGTGTTAGGCGTACCTTTATACTGAGATCTCCCTGAATTATGCAATTTAATTTCCAAAAATTATAGTATATTACAAGCTTATGAATGAGTTTTAATTTCTGCTGTGTGCATATACAGCTATAAATGAATGATTAAGGGGATTTAATTCCTGCATTTGTCTGCAGAGAAACCAGGTGTGCCAAAGATGTGAAGCACAATTGGTATTGCAACATGGTAATGATGTACTGATATAATATTAGTGTTGTAGAGGACTCAGAACATCATGGTAGAAGTTAATTTGAGCCATCAGTAACAGCTGTTGCAATGAGTTAAAGTGAATGAACGTGTAAGGGAATTAAAATATGCATGTTCTTTGTAAAAGTTTATCAGTGGCCTCAAATGCAATGTATAGCTTTTAAATCCTTGCATGGTGGAATTGCCACCATCAAAAAGTCACACAAAGGGTCACAACCTCAAAAGATAGGGAAAAAATGTTTTATTACACAATTTGGAAGCAAATTTGCTTTCAGTGCAGTGTGATAAGGGCACATCTATAGTTACTGTCCTTCTTCTTAATATTTGTCATGTTTGTAGCAAGTACATGTGTTTTTATATTCAGAGCACATAACTTAGGAGAGTTGCCCTGTAAAATTGTAGTTTCCCAGATGAATACCTTATTTTCCCATGTGTGTGTGGTATGCCAGAGTACTCCTTAAGTATTTGTGATAGTCCATAGACATGCACAGTACAATACTACAACTGCTACACTAGCTCATTAAGTGCAAATTGAATAATATACACATACATAAGCAATTTGTACATGCAGGAGAGACATCAATGGATTTGGGCTCATATTTATTTTGTGCACTGTTCTGATTCTTAATTGTGCACAGTACAGACATGTATGTGGTAATTATGCAACAATACAAGATACACATAAAGTTCACTTTTTATTTCACCAACGTATGCACTTATAAATCGATCAATATTAATGTTAACGCATTAAAACATAAAAGATAAACCATTATGATATTTAAACTCCAACATGTTTCGGGTTTTTTATAAAACCATCATCAGGGAGCAGGTTCGTACCTAATAAAGTTACTTTTAGTCTATATTTGTTTTTGAAGTATGTTGGTGGCATGTCATATTGTACATGTGATGGGGTTGGATTTCTTGTTACTTGTTCTTCCTTGTGCTGGCTTCTTGTATCTCAAGAATAAAGTTCTTGTATCTCAAGAAGCCAGCACAAGGAAGAACAAGTAACAAGAAATCCAACCCCATCACATGTACAATATGACATGCCACCAACATACTTCAAAAACAAATATAGACTAAAAGTAACTTTATTAGATACGAACCTGCTCCCTGATGATGGTTTTATAAAAAACCCGAAACATGTTGGAGTTTAAATATCATAATGGTTTATCTTTTAATGTTTTAATGTGATAACATTAATATTGATCGATTTATAAGTGCATACGTTGGTGAAATAAAAAGTGAATTTGAGTCAAATGCATGGTGCAACAATGAAAACACATAAAGTTCATTTTGTCCCTACATAAAGTAACCCTTAATTGGAAACATTGTGTGGTTGTATGATTTGTATATTGCAGCTAGAAACGTAGTTACATTATTTAAGTTCTAGTATATACAGTTCTTTAACTATTGGAAAGGAGGTTCAAATTGTTTTAGTCCTTTACTTGCTGGATTTCAGTGTTTGTTGTTTTCCAGTGGCACAGAGCAAAGGCAGAACAACAGTCGGTGTGTTTTGATAGACCAGTTTGAGAACTGCACATATAAGGATCTCTTATGGCTGAAGAAACAGCTCACACAATTTGAAGAGAAGTTTAACAATGATTTTCTTATTAAAAACGGACTAGTGAGGTAAGGAATCTGTAAGACACTGACATTTCTTATAATATGCTGCTCTGTATGTTGTGTGGGTTCTGTCTATAGTTCTGAGTAATCTGAAGATTTTAATTTCTGTTGGTACAGCAGTGATTATTGTTGCTGATGTAAAGTTTCAGTACAGTATATCCAGATTTAATAACACATACACACACAAACTTTGCATGGTATGAGTAGAGATTGTTCTACCTCCATTGCTGCTTTAGAGAAGAATTTATTTCTCTTCCACTAAACCATGCTCCCTCTTTGTCTCTTTTTCTCTCTCACTGCCCAACTGTCCATTGCCTTGCACTGTACAATGTTGTGAAAATATGTAGTAGACATTATAATTGGCAGTAGAAAGTGAAACTGTCAAATGCGATCAGGATCTGGCAGCTGAGCTTACCGTGGCAATACTTCTCTTACATCATTATTGGAGAAGGAGCTCTTTATGCAATGAAAATTAGGGCTATGTTCTAACTCCTGCCACAGGTTCTAAATACATTGCTGCTGTCTTACTCACTCACTCAGTCACTCCATGGAGCAGAGCCCTTCTTGAGAAGCTAACAGGTTTTCAGCTAGTTGTAGAAATTCCCCGCATTTTATGGGATCCGAAGGTTAGTTACTGCAATCACAGGTGCCCATCACCTGTCCCTATCCTGAGCCAGCTCGATAATCTATTCAACCTATTGTCTCTGTTATAGTGGGTTTTTTAACCATTGCATATACATTTCTTTATTAGTTAATATTCTCCAATTTTCTTTTTAATTGTCATATACTGGACCTAAAATTTTTCTATACACTTTCCTTTCAAATGTGTTTATTTACTTTCTGTCTCTCTTTGTTAGTGTCCAGGTATCTGATGCATAAGTTAAAGTTTTGTCTATTATTGTGTTCTTTAGTCTTAATTTTAGTTTTTTAGATATATTCTTATTTCTAAAAAAAAAACTGATGTAGCATGAAGTATGTTTTGTTAGCATTTTTAATTCTTTCTTGTAAATCTATTTGGTGATTGTTGTCCTCATTGAGTGTAACACCTAGATATTTAAAATTTTCAACTCTTTCAAATGTGCAAATTTTTTACTATTAATTGTCCTGTTTTATTTTGTTTTGAGCTGTTTTTCTGTTCCACTATCACATATTTTGTTTTTCCTTGGTTTATATGTAGTCCTAGCTTTCTGGCAATGTTTTCTATTTCGCACTTACAGAATAGCAGGATGTTAATTTGCATGAAGTTGCTTGCCCTTCCAGGAATAGGGGATTGTATATCTCAGTACTATGAAGCTTTGAAGCAGTATTTTTAATGTGAGAGAAAGGGTATCAGTCCTGAGAAAGTGGCAATGTTGAATTGGCTGGACTTACACATGCATCACTGCTGTAATGCAATGCAAGGATGGTACAGGTCAATTGTGCAAGTGTCCATCTTTTGATGGTATGAGGAACCAAACGTGGATACAAAGAAATTTTGTGTAATAAATGTGTTACTAGACAATGAAGATACAAATTACAGCACAGGACAGGTCATATCAAAATAATATAAATTAACATAGAAGTTTTGTGATAAAACTGTTAATTAATATTTGATTATCTTCCTTGTCTGCAGTAAGTCAGTATCTGAATTGCAAGTGACTATGCTGATTGAAACTGTGAAAACGCATTACCCATTGAAGGAAACAGATATCAGAGAAAGATTTATTAGCAGGGAATTCCTTTCTTCTCCACACCAGTGTACTGTTTCCAGATCAGTAAGTATGGTATAAGAAGCGGTGGTGAGGTAATTTTTTAATACACATGCAAGGATGACACTTTATCTTAGAATTTAATATTTGTCATTGTTTTGAAGTAATTTTACAATTGAATGACAGGGTTGTTTTAACCTTTGGAGTGAAGTCACAATGGCTGCTGAGGAAGGGAAGGGACATTATTTCATTGTGAAGTTGTTAGCTGTTGTCTCGGTGTATGTGTGTGTGTGAATGTGCATATACTGGCATGATGTCTAATGCATCATAGGAAATGATCAACTAAACATTCAGAATTATTGAAAATTATTTAGTTGGTAAGTATTTTAATTCTTTAATACTTCCAGTTATTGAACATTCAGAATATTGTTGTCTTTTATCTATGCCTTAGCATGATACAGGTTTATCACATGACACTCAGTAGGTATCATTTTCCCCTACCATCTTCTGAAAGCTCACAGCAGAAGCACTTTATATTGTGCTTGCCATCTCATGGCTTGTAAGAACAGTAGTGGTCAAGCTGCAGAGTGTCTCGGGTGGTTGCTATCAAATTGTTTATTCTGTTGAATTCAGTGGCAGGATGTAAATTCATGTGATAACTTCATTTTGATTCATTTTTAGGTATTGTTCTTATTTGATTGTTTGCCAAATCAGGCTGTTTCATTTTATTTGTATTCTGTAGTGCCTCTTACAGTGTCTCACATCTCACATTATGTCCATGAGGCATGAATTTATTGTATGTTATGCATTGCAGCATTAATAAAGGATATAGTGTTTGTTCTTTTCAATCATCTGTGCTCAAGAGGGGGGGAAAAAAAACAAGAAGAAAAATAATGGAGCATCTACAGGTGAAATTCATCATTAGACCACACAGCTGCCATGATTGTGTGATTCACACCGTCATTTGCTTGGCATTTGACAGCTACATGTTTTGGCTTATACTTGGTTTTTATCTGATACCTGCTTAATTATACATGTCATATACTTACTTACTTACTCCATGGTGCAGAGTCCTTCTTGAGAAGCTAACTGGTTTGCAGCTAGTCAAGAAATTCCCCGCATTTTATGGAACCTGAAGGTTCATTACCGCACTCACAAGCGTCCG
>Ga0131853_10007165_pt1 | contig 20153 bp, 18 predicted proteins | sample TergutLab28metaG_FD_92764 | JGI IMG/M metagenome (GOLD analysis project Ga0131853, IMG submission 92764) | Labiotermes labralis P1 segment gut microbial communities from Petit-Saut dam, French Guiana - Lab288 P1 (version 2) (version 2) | ecosystem: Host-associated > Arthropoda: Insects >... | reverse complement strand
CTCTGATCTCACCTACTGTCTGATGGTGTTCATATTGATATTCTCTGATCTCACCTACTGTCTGATGGTGTTCATATTGATATTCTCTGATCTCACCTACTGTCTGATGGTGTTCATATTGATGATTATGAAGATAAATTTGTGGCTGTGGAGCTTAGCATTAAGTAACCTTAAGTGACACCAAGTGCCTGTATGGGCTGCTTAGTTGAGGAGGTCATCAAAATACAGATGCAGTCCCACCAACTCCAATTGAGACAGAGCATTCAGCATTAAGTCCATCATTTAACACATAATTGCATCATGATGATGACAGAGGCAGTATGTGGAATCATATGATGTTCTCGTTTTGGGTTTGTGCACATAGTAGTGGCTGAATGTCCCATTGTTTCAGAGGAATGTGCTGCTTCAGTCCTCAGAGTGTTTGAGTTTGTTTGGGTGGGTGCTGAAATGATGTGGAGGAAATAATTCCTGTCTTTTACAAGGACTGATTGAAAGTATGTGGGACAAAAATATTTGTAGAGAAACTACTAATAGTATTAAAGTAACAACCTTGTAGGATTTTGCAGCATCTACTAATGGCACATACCAGAGGAGTGGATGGCAGATTGACTCAACCATAAGTGTGGTGAACTACAGAGCAAGTGTGTTTTTCCCTTCATGAAAGTATTGAACAGTGCACAACAGCATGTTGCAAACTACTGCAACAGGCCAAAATTGATGCCATCTTCATGCCAAGTATAATTACAGGGGATGAAACATGGGTTTGTGTCTCTGACTCTGAGACAAAACAAATGTCATCAGAATGGAAGATGCTGTTGTGCTTTTGTCACCTCAGCTGACAAAAGCAAGGCAAGTTAAGTCAAAAATCAAGGTAGTGCTGATAACATTTTTTGACACGGAGGGTCTGGTGCATCTCGAAATGCTTTCTGAAGCTTAGTACATGAATTGGACTGTCTATTGAACTGTTCTGTCATGCATTTGAAATGCATTTCTTTGGTAATGGCTTGAAAAATGGTCTTATGTTACCTGACTTCTGCAGAATAACAGTGCATCATGCCTATTGTCCCTGAGCAACCGGAAATGCTTGGCTAAACAAAACTTTCATTTGGTTCCCAGTGTGCCTTATGCGTCAAATTTGGTCCACTGCAGCTCCTCCTCCTTCTCTTTCTCCTCGTCCTTGTCTGCATTCTCTTCCTCATCCTACACCTGCCTTCCAAGGCTGAAGATTACCCTGAGGGGAAATGATTGCATGACATTATGGAGATACAAGTGAATAAGCCTTGGTAGCTGCAGACCGTTCCAAAACAAATCTTCCATACATGCATTGAAAAGTGAAGGGATTGGTGGAATTCCTGTGTACAGTCTTGGTGATTTTACTTTGAGGGAGATAACTCAGAGTAACATGAAATTGCTTAAACTTTCCTACAATTAATTCTGTAATCAAAATTTTTGTTCACCCCCATATAGGGTGCTCTGAGGTAGTTAGGCCAGTCACAGCTGTCAGGTGTCAGAAGAGGAGATAGGATTTTCCCAAGCCAGTGAGAGTTGAGATTTTAAGGGTAGTCCTATCCTGTCTTCTTGTCCTTTTCAGACATGACTGACCAAATGACCTCAAAGTGTCCTATGTAACAGAAAAATGTTCCTTTACATCAATTCAGCATTCTTCCTAACAAATTCATTCACCTTGAAGGTGAAGACAGTACATTCCTTTGAAACTCTGGAACATTCAATTAGTACACAATGCAGGAACTCAAAAGGAGCTTATCATTTGGTCAACACTGTGACAGCCAGAAAACAGTCTGTGATATGCTGAGCATGAACTGAATGTTTAAATAGCTGATTGACAATGGAGACTTCTTTGGTTAAATATTGTCATTTGTAAAATTGTCTCTCTTTTAGCAAAATCATGTAATGAGGAATTCAATTTTTTACACAGTTGACCTGTTGTTGTAAGGGTAGGTTGTCGTGATCTGAACAGCTGAGAGATCAAGAAATGAATACCTTACACAGCTTTCATGTTAGCAGCTTTCTGATGCAATTCTGTGTGGTTTCAGATATTGATGAGTGTGAAACTCCAGGTGTGTGCTCACAGAACTGCATCAATGAGAAAGGTAAATTCAAATGTCAGTGTGTTGATGGGTACTTGAAGGACCCACGGGATCACACACGTTGCAAGGCCATGGAGGGTCATGCCTCATTATTGTTTGCTCGCCGCCATGACATACGCAAGATCTCTCTAGACCATCATGAAATGACGGCCATTGTTAATGAAACTAAGAGTGCTACAGCACTAGACTTTGTCTTCAGGACTGGCATGATCTTCTGGAGTGATGTCAGTGACCAGAAAATTTACAAGTAAGCAGTAAATATTCTTTATTTTATTCCATTATGCTGAAGAGTTTACAGAAATGTCACTAGTTGGGATTTAATTGATTTTTAGAACATTGCAGAGGTGCAGGAAACTTTAATTTTTACCAGAAATTATTTTTGTCGTAATATTTGAGAAATGCAGTGCTGAGATGGAAATAATTCTGGTCTAAAATACTTGCTCTTTCAATATTCGGCATGTGTTAGACCTATGAGGACATGCTTTAGGTATTGTGCATTGGTGAGAAGTTATGACAAGGATGCTTGTTTGTTTTGCCTTTCCAGTAGTTTTTCAAGTTTTCAAGTTCAATAAGTGATGGAGTTCAGAATATTGGTTCTGTATAGGACGGCTTTATCAACCACATTTTTAATGATTATTGCTTCTGTATAAGCCCACCACAGATGTGCTGTACAACTGACCCCCAGGCAGTTCCCATCATTTAGTAACATCATGACACATTAGGTTGTAACAGAACATTTAGAGTTGTAAGTTGCATTGGAACATCTGTGTCTTCTTGTAGAGCTCCAATTGATGAAGGCAGTGAACGGACCATTGTGATAAAAGATGAGCTGACAACGTCAGATGGGCTTGCAGTGGACTGGATTTATAGCCATATCTACTGGACAGACACGGGCAAGAACACTATAGAGCTTGCAAACTTTGAAGGTAACATGAGGAAGGTCCTGATTGAAGACCAACTAGAGGAGCCACGGGCTATTGCACTCAATCCCATTGATGGGTAAGTGAAGAGTCTGAATTCAGTATCATTTGTTGCTAAGATATCTGACAAACAAGACCTCAGACGTGCCTACCCAGATATACTATGACAAAAGTACTGTGTCATTATGTAAAAATCTCTGCAAGGAGAAATGTGCTGTTTGTACTGACTTAAATTCTTTGTATTCAATCACCTTGCAAGAATGGTGTGGCTTCATTGTTGTGCCTGGTTTGTAGGCAGCATTGCTTTAGTGGTATGTGGTCTGTTTTCCTTCACCGGGGCAAGGCTATGGGTCTGTCAGAAATTGTGGTTAGCACGAGGGGTGGTATGAAAATAATCTCTCCAATTTTTTTCTCAGAAAATATAAGTTTAGTTATATTGAAATTTACATATATGATGGGTACATCCTGTACAAAGTTGAGATTATTTTTCCACGACCTCCCCAGTATCAATGCACTTTCTCCACTTTTGTGTGAGATGCTCTGTGCTGGCCATGTAAAACTCTTTTCTCTGAAACAGTGTAATTCATTATGCATGCTGTGTTCCAGCTCATAGTCATCTGGAAAATAGTGTCCTCAGAATGCATACTTCAGGGGGCTAAAAAAGGTGGAAATTTGAGGTGTCTATACTGGGACTGTGGAGAGGATAAGGCAGAACAGGTTATCCCATTTTTGCATTTGCCTCCCTTGTAAGCAGACTTGTGTGAGGTCTGGAGTTTCCATGCAAGGAAATGACTTGATGGATCTTCTTGTCAGGCCAAACCCTTCAAATTGTTTGTTTTAATTTCTTTATTGTCTGCACACTTGGTGGTCATTCTGAATCTGCAGACCAACCTTGTCTTTGGTCTCCATTGTCACTGCTATGGCTGGTTGACCACTGTTGGGCCTGTCACCAGTATCCATGAGCCTCTCTCAAAGTGATGGGCCCAGCATATATCTGAGCTAATATCTGTGGCATCCTTACCATACACACTTCTCAGATGTGTATGAATCTCTGTGGGACTGAATCCTTCCAAAATATGAAATTCAATCAGCAGTCCTTACCAGTATGTATTTCCAATGTCTGCCATTTTGCACTGCTGCTGTGCTGAATGCAGATGACTGACTGGAGCACTGATGTTTCTAGTTGAGCTGGACAATTTTGCCGTCCGGTGGGTAAGGCAAGAAACTACCCAGTGCCACATTTAAAAGAAAAACAGTATAGGACGCATTACTATCAAACTGGCCTTTGTATTGTAATAATACATTACATATTATTACTAACAAATAAAAAATAAACAGTGTTCTCACACATCGTACATATTTTTCTTTTTTGGATGAGGCTGAACTATCGATGAGTCTGGAAGAATCGTACCTGCTGTGTAGTTGGATTCAATTACAAGTTTTTAAGTGGATAATATAAACACATGAGACAGTTCAGTTCCACCCCACACCAAGTAATGTCGAGTCTCTGGAATAATACGGGTTCCTCTTGTCATACAGGCCTGGCTAGTCCTCAGTTAACTGTACAGAAGCAAATTTAGTAGCTTTATTGACTTTTCTTGCCTTCTCGACAGTGCTAACAGTTGACACTGAGACCTGGAAATACAGGAAACTAGACTACTACTGTGCAATGAAAATCTTATAAATCTGAAAATCTGGCTTGTTTTTGCCTGGGAGTTGAGTTTCTTGTGTTGCAGTTTGCCCAGTAGGTGCAGTTCCATGTGTGCAAATTGGTGTGGCAAAAAAATCTTGAAAGTTGTGGTTGAGTTGCAGTTTTCAGTTTTCTTGGTATGTGCTGCCCTGAATTTACACAGGACACCTTATTAGCTACCACTGTACCCAACCACTAACACTTTTTGTATATGTCTCACTTGGCTTGTGGAGTGGTAGCACGTACAAAAATGATGGGGAATCTTGATACATGTAGCTCTACTCAGGACAGCTCAGGTCTTTGGTGAAAGGAAATACAGTTGTCTCTGGATAGTCTGGATCCCATTAATTGGATGCCTGGTTGGTCTGGACAAATAGAGTGATGTTTTGTATACAACTTATACCACAAGATTTCCCATTGGTGGTTAGTCACAAAGAGTCTGTTAAAAAGTTCTACATGCGTTGGGGCCAAAAGGGCTGGAGCCCACCTACTGCTACTCTGTTCCTTCTGTTGGTGATCGAATTACCTGGTACCTGGACCACCTCTCCCCTCACCCCCCCCCACATAATCGGGATGATCAAGGAACTACCATATAATGTTTTGTAATCCATGTCTGCAAATTACATGAGAACAATGTTTGTATGGTGTGGACACTGTTTCTTTAATCATTACATTTGTCATTTTTAGTGTGATGAATTCACCATGTGCTGATTAGCTTGATGCAGAAAGTATTTATTGTGTAAATTAATGAATAATCTGCAACTGCCAAATTAATTTTCACACCTCACAACTAACCACCATAATTTTACTGGTGTGTCCGTGCCTTTTTTTATGTGGTTGGTTATTTGCTTCTTGGGACACTGATACCAAACATCTCCTGGGAATCCAAAAATTATAATTTAAGAATGTGCAGGGAAACTTCCACAAAATTTGAAATCATGCTCGCTGCTTCACTGGGTAAAATTTGAAATTCCTGTTTGATGTAGAAAGAAGCTGGCTCGCTTTTATGAATTCCATTGATACAAAGGGACAAGCAACTTTCTGTCCCCTTTAACTTCATTTTGGCGTGTGGTAATCATTAGGCTAGCCCTCATTCTGGTATCTTGACACCAAAAATTGGTGTAGCTAATCAAGAAGCATGGTGCAAAGGTTTGGCTACCATGTGGCCAACAAGGCGTTCTTTGAGCCAGAGGTCTGAATGATTTGTGATAAAATATTTCTGAAAACCTTAACCCTTCAGCATCACCCTCTATATGTGCTATAGATCTCCGTTTCTTCACATGTTCACGGCCTCTATGTGTCGTATAATTGGCCGGCAGTGACGGAGCACATTTAAATTCCTACCATCTCCAGGGATGGAGGAGTTTTAAATTCCCTATAATAAAATTGCAAGCACCTATTTAAAAAAATCATTATTCGCAAACTAATGATCCGGTTTTTCTAAACTTTTAGTAGAGAAATCTTAAAACTATATAGATGCAGTAAAATAATTGTCATTACCTCAGTAAATGAGCTTTGTGTGATACAGCTCAAAGCAATCTTCCAAGCAAAGACACACATCACATATTTGGCAGCAGTACACTGAAATTTTCTTTTTTCCCTGCTTTGAGCACACAACACACCTCCCCTGAGGTTTTGATTTTTCAGTTTTGGGTGCCATTTTTCTCAGAAAATGTCTTTCAGTCAGTCGTGGAACTGTGCTGTCAGATGCCTGTCGCCCTGGTACACTCTGCGTCTCCGCAGCACGTGCATATTTTGTAAACAGACCTTCCACTAGCTGAATACTATAGAAGAGCTGCTGTATATTTCTTCCCATCACTTGTCGATAAACAACAAACGAATTGAGAACTGTAGAGTTCAGTAGCCTTTTGAAAAGTTTGAGGTACTATTTGGTCATTTTTTTCCTCTCGACCATGTACATGTGCCGCAGCTGGCCCTTCATATCAACTCCCCCCATTTTATGATTATAATCAATCATGCACAAAGGCTTCTATGTTTCCTTGCCTTTGTTAGAAACCCTCTGTGTGTCTGCACTGTGGTATGTTGACACCATAGTTATATTTCTTTAGTCACGCCATTTTAGTACTGTGACTGGACCCGAATATCTGGCTATGATTTCCCCCTTTTCCAATTTCTTATCTTTCACTTCCTTGGGGACGTTCTTTCTGTTCAGTTTTAGTGTGCAAACACAATCAGTGGAATGTTCGATCTTTAGCTTCCTTGCTAATTCTGGACCGTTGAAGAAGTTTTCAATCCACAGCGTATGTCCACGACCAAACAAGGGTTCTAAAAGTTCCAGTACTACAGCTGCTATTTTGTGTCTACTACAGCTATGTTATCAGTTTCATTATCACTACTGCTAACACTGTCACTGCTACTATCACAGAAACTTTTGTCCAAATTGTACACAATTTCCAGCACTTCACTGTCTGTCAGAACTTTTTCTGCCATTGCTATGCCTCCAGTATCACTCCTGAGTCAACAGCTGAATGAAGTACACTTGACTGGAAATATGCAGGGCGAATACCAGCAATTACAGAACATATGTTGATAGCTACACCACATGAAAGGCTGAATTATTCTCTGCCTCTCTACAGAAGGAAATGACACATGATATCTGTGTTGACTTCAAGCCAGCAGCAGAAATGAAGTCCATGCAGCGCCCGAGTAGGTGATGAGGAAAATATTTCAAACTACCTAATGCAGTATAGCATTTATGAATTATTCTCCAACAGTAGAAGAAACCTAAGATCTTAGGCTACAAAGATACATTGTTCAGACTGTAACTTTATTTCTTGCAATTTTAGTAAAACAGAGAGAACTCTGAGAGCTCACATTTTTGACAGTCAAAGTTGGACTTTTTTAAATAGGGAAATTAACTCCTGAATACATCATGTTACATTCTAAACAGACTATTTTAACTATTATATTCTGAAAGCACAGTTCTTAAGCAATAAAGAGAAATCACTCGCAATTTTGATAGCTCAAAAACTATGTGTGTGAGAGGAGATTGAATCCACCCATGCAAGGGTCTATACTACGTATGGCATCCAGTGACATGTGAAGAATTGGAGGTCTATACCTCGTATGGATGATGGCGCTGAAGAGATAGGGAATTTAAATTCCTCCATCTGTGGAGAAGGTAGGAATTTAAATGTCCTCGGTTGCTGAAGAGTTAATTGAGTTTGCATCAAACCAAAATGATTCCGGTCACCAGGAAAATTGGTCCAGGCTTTGAATCCCAGATTAGACTGTTACATCACTGTCTTTGTTTGTATGAAAATGTACATTATGCACTTTTGTTAGCTCATGTGGCATTGCGGTAATGTTTCTCTACACTTGTGCTTCACCTCTGTATGAATCTCAGAGTTAATTTTACTGCATTAGGTGAAGAGGTCGTACATATTTAGACTAAATAAGGTAAGTAAGTTGGAAGCTGAAATGAGATAGTGGTTTGAATGTCCTAGTGTCTGGATTACATAGCAATTGGGTGATGGTGGTATTTAATTTTTTTTAATAGCCTGTTATACATTTTGGAGAATGTGAAGATTGTCTGTCCAGGTGGATGTTTTGGACCGATTGGGGCAGTGAGCCAAAGATTGAACGAGCTGGGATGGATGGATCGCATCGGCAGACAATTGTCTCATATGAAGTGAAGTGGCCCAATGGGCTCACACTTGACCTTGTGAGAAAACGTGTATACTGGGTGGATGCCAAGTTGAACGTGATTTCATCATGTAACTATGATGGCAGCAAGCGGCGAGTAATTCTTTATTCTCCTGATGCTCTCCAACATCCATTCAGTATCACAACATTTGAGGACTGGGTTTACTGGACAGACTGGGACAAGCAGGCTGTCTACAGAGCAAACAAGTTTAGTGGCAAAGACATCACACCCATCACTGCCACACATATGGTAAGTGGCCATATAGTGCTTGCTTAGTTTTTTAAATCTTTTATCCCTTTAAGAGTCATGATTCTGAAGAATCAAGGTTTTGCACAGCCCATAATTCCATAATGCCTTTGACATGTTACTATTATTGATGTTAGCTTCATTTTTATCTAAGATACTGCAGAGATATGACAGTTTTTCTGTGTGCCGGATACTGGCAAGTACATTCTTTGTATATTTCTTATAGGACTTTATGTTAGTAGTGCTTGAGGGTATGATTGTGTAATTTTAACACATTGTGGACGGGTGACGCAGATTTGCGTCTGTACATTACAACTGTGCAAGACGGATGATGCACATCTGCGTTTTTAACACGCGCTTGGTTTCCATGCACTATACACTGCTTAGTGTCACTCCACAAGGGGGAATGTTTCCAGAGGCATCACACCCTCCAGCACTACTAGGGTCTTTGGTGAGTATTTTCTGAAAATTTCAGTTCACAAAAATAGGTAGCGAATTTGTTATAAATTTTTAAAGAAACACTGTACAAAAGTTGATTTAAGTTGTTTAAACCTCAGGAACGGGCATTTTAACAATTTAAATGCCCCGTCCTCAATGTGTCAAGAGTGATGACTTGTACTTTGTAGCTCACACCATGTAATTTTCGTGGTGCAGAGGCCTTTATTAGAAACTGATAGTCATTCAGCTAGTCAGGAAATTTCTTGTTTTAATGGAAACCAAAAATTCATTACTACATTCACTACACTTCAAAAGAAAGCTGTGCTGCTGGAACATGTGTTGCTTCCTTAAGGATAACATCTGCCTGTCTTGTGCAGTGTTTTTTTTTTTTTTGTGAAGAAGGTGCTTTATTTTGTGTCATCCCCAACATCACGAGGACTTGTACTTAAACTCAGAAACAGCTCTCATAATATAGGTGCCATCTTCCAAAGGGATGTAGTGCATTCTTTGCTTGAATCTTGTGCATTATTGGCTACACACTGCTAATTTTGATGAGGGTACACTGCTAAGTGAGATTCATTATTGATTTATCTGTAGTGTTTGCATGTCTCAGTTACAGAACCCTATGGTGATCCATGTATATCATCCCTATCGACAACCAGATGGTGATAATTACTGCCAAGCAGTGAATGGACACTGTTCACATTTGTGTCTGCCTGCACCCCAGATCAATATCCGGTCACCGAAAATCTCATGTGCATGTCCTGATGGCCTGCAGCTGCTTGCAGATGGGCTTATGTGTGGTGATGAGGGTAACTGGCTAATATTTTGTTGTCTTTTGGACTGGAAGGCAGGTGGTGTTAGGTGTTTGAAACATTCAAGTAGTCAGTGTTGTTCAACCATTTCAACTCAGGTTGTGAGCAACCAAGTAGAGTTTTGAAGCGATTATATGCTGCTGGTTCTTTTGTAGGAATGCCTAGTTTGAGTGTGAATGCATTTAACTGACAGTGTGCAAAACTTTGGATTTGAAGCATTGGCGTGATTCTGACATTTTTTAGATGTGTGTTGGTTGGTTGGTTCAGTTTATTATATTTAATTTTTTTCCTTTTAACTTTTCCCAGAATTATTAAGCAGAGCAATAATAGACAGTAATGTATGTTTAGAGTCATCACAATTTGAGATTCAGCTTCCAAAAGCTGTATGTGCAGTACATACCTCTTTTTAAAATTCCAATTTGAAAAGTTCAGAGCATCAAACACTTGTTTCCCTGTTACAGTTATCTGTCCACTGGCATTTTGTTGCTTGTAAGTCCAATGTGTCTGATGTTTTGTTTACGGAGTTTTCAAGTAACTGCTATTTTTTTAATCACTGAATCCAACCAGTGTCAACAGCATACACATTAAATAATGAGACTTGTATCATATTAAGCAACGGAAATGCTGGATGGATTGTTCATAGATTTGTATTTAAAACTCTTTGTTCCCAATTTTTTATGGGTAAAGTAACTAACAGCTAATAATATAAACATGTTTCATGTGCTTGATTTTTATCATGTTATTTTAAATGAAACAGAAAATGAAATGTTTTCTTGTCCATGGCTTGTGTTGACAGAGTTGATGACTGACAAACATGCTGTGGGAAATAACACCATGTTGTTTGGCTGAACTATAATGTCATATTTTAATAATAAAGTCAGGTAAGTTGGTTCAAGTGAATCATTTGAACAACTTACTTCTCCCTTGTATTCTGGAGATGCTGACACACAGTTATTGTAACAGATTTTCTACAGTTTTAGTCATTTGCTTAGGGAAATGTGGGGATACCATTTCAAATTAGGCTAGGCTCTTTCCTTCCTTTATCATTTGATGCTGTGTAGTGACACTACGTAAATAAAAATTAATAAAACTTGATACTAACATATAGCTGCATGCTTGCCATTCTGTTAGCCATATTTTTATGCTGTCCTACTTGTATTACTTTCCTGCATTTGCCAGTGAAGTTACAAGTGTACTTTAAAGAAACACTAGGTATTGTCAAAGTTTGGCTAACATTTTTGAAAATGAGCTGTAAAAGTATAATGCCATGACCAACTATACCATAAGTCACAAAAGTCCATTATTGTAACCACAGTGTGTATCATAGACTGAAATGTGTTGTGACCAACAGTCCATATACATATATGTCACTGTATTCAGGTGGTCTTGGGTAAAGCCTGTGTATACTAATGTCCAGACCAGATCTGACTTTACCACTGTGTTCAAGATTCATATTATGAGCTTCTGGATCATGACACCATATTGAAGTCTAGTCTAGAGTTTGTGCCACAAAAATGGAGACAATGTGTTCTTTCACAATGCTGCTGTTCATCTGCCAGACTACATGGTGTCATAAATGAGAATATCAACAGACAAGCTTATTATCGCATCTGTTAAAATTATCATCCTGTTTCTAAATAAATCATGTTTTGCCATATTTATATTAGGACTCACACCTTGTTTGTTTGCAGTTAAAGCAACAGAGGTGTCTCCAAGTGCAGGAATATCAGAAACATCCTCAAGAAATACAGAATCTCAATCTCATACTCCAAGTGAGTACCATATCAAACTGTTCCAGTGGTCATTTATCTGTTACAACATTGCATCCTTATGTGTTTGGTCACACAAAAAGTACTTTAATCCATGTATTTTAATTTGAATACCTGAAATTAAGAAATTAGCAGTGCTTTTTAACCACCAGAGGTTGCAAGGTTTTGTGTATTGTATGAAAACGTGTCTTGCTGCATGTTTGTATGAGGATATTTTATTTGAATCTCAGTGAAGCTGTTGCATATGGCAACCCCAAAGTGCATGGTTTGTCTGCATGACAAATTTTACATGAACAAGGAACATATTTTTAAATATTATTTTTAATATATGTATTTTATGGGTAACCACAGTTTGTTCTTTAATAGATAACGCAAAATGGATTGAGTTAGAGAAATTCTTTTGTTTTGAAAAATGTCACAGCCCAAAAGAGAGCGTTTTGTCATCTTTATTTTAAATTGAGGAAAGTTATATAGAAGAGTGTATGTATCTAAGATGATGAATGGGCTGCTGGTAATCAAAGAATTTTATGACATACAGTTTTAATGTGTAACTGTTATAATTTATTTAGCATCCATATTTGTCCTGAAGTTGCAGTCATGACAATTATAGGAGCATGTAAGAGATACATTCCTGTCCACATGAAAGCTGAGCATGTCTGAGTTTACTGTGGCTTCTAGACACAAGCATTATGGATGATGTACTTCTGTCACCAGCATGTGAGTGACCAGGGCACTGAGACATTATTCTGAGATTTTTTTTTTTAAACTGTAAAAACCACTTGCATACATTTCCTTGAGGACTGTGCTCTTCTGGGTTATTTTACAGTGAGTATGGACACTTTGGGACATCCTATCAGTCCCATCCTTAGGGTTCAGGAATCCAAAAGAAAACCTGTAGCCTCATTATGGGGTTAGGGAAGACTGTGGGTGGTGAAAAGTTTTAGTAGTGTTGTGTCGGCCAGTAGGGTTGTGCCAGGGTTTTTTATGGAGAGGAGTATGTTAGTGCAGCTTGGAGAGAGTCACTCCATGTGAGAGCGAGACACAGAAGAATACTCGAGCAAAGTGGGAGGAAGGAAAAGGAAAGAATGTGCACTAAACTGATAATCCAAAACAAAAAAATGGGAGGGAGAAAGTCGTAGCCCAGCACTAATGTACTGTAAAAATACCATGTGCAGAGCTGGGATACACCAGGACCCAATAGTGGAGTAAAGGGCAGGGACTAAGTGAGAGAGGAAGTGGATTAGAAGACTGAAACACAGAACAAATGTGGAAAAATTAGTACAACACTTGGTAATAAACAGTAAGATAAGACAAACAAGAGGAGAGGGGAAATGTCCAGTGATTTGATAAGCTAACAACTAGATGCTGTAGTGAAGCAAAATATCATGATGGTGAGGAGGTATGGCAATATGTGTTATTTCAGCATTAGACAGAGATGAGTGATTGGTTAGATGCACAAATTTTAACACACATTTTGCTGTTCTGAATACAAGAATTTATTTATACAAGGTATGTTCAAAAAAAGACCGAACTTTTGCTATGAAGACTTTATTGCTCATTTTACGGCATTTTAAGCACTGTCCCCTTCAAAGTAGTCCCCTGTACTGGCGATACACTGTTCCCAATGTTTCTTCCATTGTTGGAATGCTGCCTGGAACGCACTTTCTATGATGACACGTAGTTCTCTTATCGCATTTTCCTGACACGCAGTTCTCTTATCGCATTTTCCTGAGTCTCCTCTATGGTTTGGAAACAACATCCTTTCAAAGTGGTTTTAAGTTTGGGAAACAGGAAAAAGTCTGCTGGGGCTAAGTCTGGAGAATAAGGTGGATGGGGCACAATGGATGTCTGATGTTTTGCCAGGTGAGGAGCGATGAATGAGCTGGCTCATTGTCGTGTTGCAACATCCAAATCTGGTTTTCCCACAATTCAGGCCTCTTCCTGCATACAGCATCCCTCAAATGCGCTAAAATTTCCTGGTACAACTGTTTGTTTACCATCTGACCACATGGTACAAATTCATGATGGACAATGCCTTTCCAATCAAAAAACACAACCAGTATCACCTTGACCTTTGACGGACTCAACTGCGCTTTTTTTGGTCGAGGTGACCCTTTCCCCATCCACTGTGATGATTGCATCTTGGTTTCAACATAATACACATAAACCCACATCTCATCTCCTGTTATGATGTTCTTAAGAAAGTTTTCATTACCGTTTGCATTGGCAAGCAGTTCCTGACTGATTTCAACACGGTTCTCTTTCTGATCGTCAGTCAACAAACGCGGCACAAATTTTGCACTAACGCGACGCACCTGATGTTTATCGGTAGAAATTTGATGGCAAGATTCTGTGGTGATGCCCACTTCGTCAGCAACTTCTTGGACAATTACACGATGATTTCCACGAACTCTCTTGACATGGTCGTCGTTTGTTGATGTGGAAGGTCGTCCAGGCCTGGGATCCTCTCTGACTGACATTCTGCCCTCTTTAAAATGCTTAAACCACTCGTAGCACTGTGTTCGGCTCATACAGTCCTTCCCATACACTTGGTTAAGCAACTGAAATGTCTCTGTAAAATTTTTACCAAGTTTGCAGCAAAATTTCGCGTGCGTGCAAACACACACACGCACACGAACACGCACACGTTCTTCAAGCTCTTTCATTGTCACATTGTCACTAATCTGACTAATGGCTTGTGCACGTGCTCAGTTCAGTGGATGTAGCTTGACGACTAATGCTCATAGCGAAACGGGACAAATGGCAGTTTGTTTTCAAAACCTGAACATAGGTGCACTCAGTAGCCACAATGTGTGCTCTGTGCTGGTTGGAGCACTATTTAAAAAGTTCAGTCTCTTTTTGAACATGCCTCGTAACTACTTAATACTTCCTGTGTTTGTTCATCATCTATTATTCAAAATGTACAGGAAAATAAAGACAGAATTTTGGCAGCTTATCTGTGTGTGAAATGTTGTGATGACTTTGTATGTTCAGAAAAATAGGCAGTGGATCAAGCCCAGAAACTAAGTAGTGCTAAATGTAATATACCATCATCCACAACCCTGTTCAGTTGAACTAATAATTTGTGAATTGTGTATTATGTTAAATGGGGCATAGCACTAAAGATGTCAGTGATGACTGGGTGGCACAGTTTTGATGCTATTTTGTGTGTGCGTGTGTGTGTGTTTGGGGGTGGGAGTGTTAGAGCCATGCTGGTGTCAAAAATTGTATGTAGGTCTCTTAAAATAATTTAACAGTCAAAAAGTCAGTACAGTTATAATAAATGGAGCAGAAAAGAGGAAGGATGAATTGTTGAATCATGGACGTAATGCTTGGGATTTCCTTCCCAGCCTTCCTAGATCTGGTTCTGGAAGACACACTACAGTAAACTCTGACATGCAGTGATCTTGAAGCATGAAAGCTTGCAATTTGTTGATATGTTGTTACAGCTGTGTTCCATACTAATGGCAGCCAAGTTCTGGATCCTAATCATGGCAACACCATTGCCACAAACATAACAGGTAAACACTCAGGTCTGTCTTTGGGATTGAATTAGGTATTTTGTCTGTTAGTATGCTAAGAAAATCCCCTGCAGGGTGATGTTGTGACTACAAAGTGAAAAAGATGACCTTTTTGGAAAGGAATTTCTTTTGTACTACCACAGGAGAACTGAGTTCAGATTGGAGCCAAAATAGTCTGTCATTTGTAATAAAATAATAGATCATGTTTTGCATTTTATGCCTATGTTGAATTTTGTCATACACACCTGAAAAAATACATGAGAAGAAAAAAAGGTAGGAGAAAATAATATTTATGAATTACATTGTAGGTACTTTTACCTGTTGCTTACAGTTATGCTTCATGCGACTATGGTTCTTGTGTTTGCCTCATTCTTTTTTACATTTAATGATGGCAAAGAAATGCATGTGCATGCCACCTTTACAAGGGAAACTGCTTGCTGTTGCCATTGACTTACATGTTTTATGTTTTGTAAAACTGCTGTGTTTCATAGTTCTGTCCAAGATAATGAACATGAACAGCATTTGAAATGCATACAATTTTTATGTGTTTGAGGTGTGTTTTGCATCATTTATGTTGTTTGTGTTTCAATAAATTGGTACCAGCAAAGAGACTTGAAATTTCACCGGGAAATATTGTGTATACCATCACACTTGCTTGCATTGTCTATATTTACTGAATTTCAGTTATACATTACAGCCGTATGGGGACACTTATAAGTCATAGTTTCACTGCGTATGCGTGTGTTGAATCTGAAAAGTCCTCAAAAGGTGCTGCTTTTATAGGAAGGTACTAAAATTGATCAGAGAGCAATATGTATTCACCAGTGCTGCTGTCTAGTTACCCTGAGAATTTATATATGACAGAGGTGAATTTTGTAGTACCAACTTAATGAACCTCTCTGCCACACATGCTTATATAGTTAGCATCTTCTGCTCCTCTTTGTAATCACATGTTACCTTCTTTGGTACTGAATAGTGGAGACCTAAATCCATCAACATTGGTCACACCTAAAAATCTTGGGATATGGAGCAAGAACCCATCCTACAGATGGGATCTGACAGGATACATCTGACATATGTATAACACAAGCCATACGTGGTCCAGTTCCCTGACAAATGTGAACGGCAGAACAGGTTCAACCCAGACATCAAAGGGGGCGTTGTCTGGTAAACAAATGGGTCCAAGACCATATAAAGGCACTGTTACTGGGGTGTATAGATGAGGTTTTAGAAGGGGGCACAGCTTCAGTCTTGGGCTCTACACCTCGGTATTCTAGGCTGAAATATATGCCATTAAGGCTTGTATAATGGAGAATATAGAAAAGGCTACACAGGTAGGAACATCTATATTCTTTCTGACAGTCAGGCAGTCATCAAGGCTCTCAACAGCTTCCAGATAAATTCCAAATTAGTCTGGGACTGCTATCATTCCCAGGTGAAACTGGCAGAACATAACAGGTTCCTACTGGTATGGGTGCTGGGACACATGGGAGTTAATGGAAATGAGATAGCAGATGAATTGGCCAGACAAGGTTCCTTACATTCACTAATAGGACCTGAGCGTGCACTTAGTATATTTGCAGAGGTTGCCAGGGGTGTTATCAAGGACTGGACAAGTAGGAAATATGAGGAGCATTGGCAGTCCATATGTGGGCACAGGCAAGCTAAGGGCTTTCTTAAGAAACCCTCTGCAAAAAGACCTGGGGAATTGCTCAATCTGAGCAGAAACCAGCTAAGAATATTGACAGGGCCACTAACAGGATGCTTTTGTTTGAAAGGATGTCTGTTTTGTGATGGGTACAAGCAGGCATCTCAAATGGTCTTGCATGTTCTTTATGATTATGAGGCTTTGGCTACATTAAGATACAGGAACCTGGGTTGTAATTTTATTAAATAAAGTGACTTTGAAGACATCTCTGTCAGCAAGATACTGCACTTTGCTCAAGGTGCAGGACTGCTGAATGAATAAGCTCAAGGGCTGCACAAAAGATCAATCACAGTCGAAGTGCATGGGTCACTTGGTGCCTGCCCTTCTGTATTCTTTTCTATTCTTGGGTACCATGTGTTAAAAATTTCAGAATAGGAACTTTATGGCATCCACTTACTGATTAGTTTGTAAATTATAGCATGTGTGGGTTTTACCTGAGTTGTAAGAATTCCCCTTGCAATGGTTTTTCATTGACTTGTGATTTATTTTTGGGGCACCCTGTGCCAAATTGTTGTAATAGTAAAAAAAATGAATAACTTTTTTTTGGGTTGTCCATACTTTGTTTGGTGGACAGGTTTGGAGAAATGGATTGGAGGTTATGGACAAAGTGCTATGACCCCTTAGGTTCACATTATAAGAGGGAGGAATTCCGTTGGAGCATCGCATGTTTCTGTAGATATGTAGGCTGAATATTTCAAGCAAGAAGTTATGTAGTAAATTACTGATGATGTACCTGTTCTGAATACAATAATTTACAAATATATGATTAGCTTGCAAGCAGTGGGTTCTATCATAGACAGGAAGAGAACATGCAGAAGTTGTATCATTGCTGTTGAAAAGCTAGATGAAATTGGTGCCCCAGATGGGCACCAATGCCAACAGTTTGGTCAAATTTGGAAGGAGATAGGCGGAAAAATTCGTGCAGAAGGTAAGCAACGAGCCGCGCTATATTTTGTTCACCATACAAAAAATTACTGATGTCATGGGAAAAGCTCACTCTTTTTGCGGAAAGGCATTGCGTAGGATGGAGTCCACTAGTGGCACGGAGCCAAATGCTGTTTCGAGGAGCAGATGTGGTTTATGGTGATTAAAATAAGGCATCTTTGTAATTTAATGAACTTGAATTCCTGCCAGCGGATTGTCATGGAATTTGATATTGAAGACAAAAATAGACATTTCACACAAAGACCACGTATATTCTTTTCTTTTCCCTTCTCGACCATAACTTGTTAAATAGTTTTCGAAGGTGGGGACGAAACGTATTGTCTCCATGTTAAGGGTCTGCTTGAACTTAAACTCGAAGACAATGCGCAATGGATTAACAATTCAGACTTTGCCAACTGCCACGCAGACTTCTACAAAGAATACAGCAGGGCCACATCCGGTATGTGGGGATTAGCGTGGCGCGGCAGGTTGGGGCATGGTAGGGTCACAACACTGTATGTGTGAATTAGACTTTATAGTTGCATGATTTTTTTTAATAATGAACAAATAATTTCAAATAACTGAAGGATGTGCACCTATTTTGACCCAGACTGGCTGCTACTGTACGGTAATGAAGCATGCGCGAATTTTTGTTGAGAGACCACTTTTCATGCATAATGAAGAAACATGACAGTCTTATTTTCATGGTTTGCTGACAATATGAGAAGCATCAGGCATTCGTTTTGTCTCCATTTATTTAATGTTTTCACGTTTCCTCCCATCTGCCCTCAAATGCAACTCTTCGCTTTCAATTACTTTCAGTTTTATTCTTGGATTTTGTAACGTCGACATTGTTAGTCATGCAGGTGTTCTCTAATGTTTTCACCACAGGTAATAGTATCTGACATCATATCGTGGCGAGCAGTGGGGTGGACTTTGGGCATCATTTTATCTTGAGGGAAGGGGAACAACAGTGTGTGTTTGCTGTTGGGTGTGAGTAGTGGTGAGTTACTTCCCGTGTTAGAGTTAGTGAAAGTAGGTTAATGTCAGTAGCTGTAACGATTGTGCCTGTTGCAGTGGGTACGATGAACAAGACACAGTTGCCCGACTCAAGTGTGGAAGAAGACAGCGGTCTGGTGGCAGGCATTGTCATTGCAGTGGTCACTGTTGTGCTGATCTTGGCAGCCCTGGTGAGTGAATACGTTTTAAGTCAAAATTAGTAGGGAGTGGGTACATCAAAACATAACTGTCTTTGTATCTTATTTATTAGGCTGATGATATGTTTTGGTCACTGTGGGCCATCTTCAGGTCACAAAAATAATGAGGAGAAAATGTACAGTATAAGAACATTAGTTGCTGTGCTGATTCTGAGCTTTCAACGAGATCTCGTTGTCTAGCAGTTATTTATATTGAAACTAATAATATATTTGTCACGTAAAGTCGATAGAGTGTAAGGTATATATACATGTTGTAAGTGAGGTCTTATGAGTAAAGTGCCTTCACCCCAGCTCATCCGCAACATAGCTGCACACATGCCAACAAACTCCACCACCTCACAGACTAAGGATACTCGATCTAAAAGGATACTTCCACAATCATACATACAGCCAGCCTGAAACATCCATGTAGCCGCTGCGGACGTACCAACGCCACGAACACGCTTGGGATACCCCAAGCTTTCCACTGAGCACTGCTATCCCCACTTGGTTTTTTCACAGCAGTCGAAATGTACAATATACATATTTACCTTAAACTCAAGGCACTCTACTCATAAGACCTCACTTACAACATGTATGTATACTTTATGCTCTATCCACTTTACCTGTCGAATATACTATTAGTTTCAATATAAAGAACTGCTAGATAATGAGATCTCGTTGAAAGATCAGAATTAGCACAACAACGAATGTTCTTATACTGTACATTTTCTCCTCATTTTTGTGACCTGAAGATGGCCCACAGTGGCCGAAACATGTCGTCAGCCTAATAAATAGGATGCAAAGAAAGTTGTGTCTTGATGTACTCACTCCCTTACTAATTTACATAAAACACAACGGGGATGATGCATCCAAGGATTTAAGTTGATATTTGGTATGAATTTCTGACCACAAAAGGTCGTCCCAGACTCGCAGTAGTTATGTTGTACAGTGGATAATAAAAATGTGATGGCCGCACGATCTTACGAGGTGAGAATAATGTAATGTAATGTGAAATTATGAATGGTAATAGAGGAGACTGCATAACGAGGAGCTAAGTGATCTGTACTCCTCACCCAATATTGTGCGGGTGATAAAATCGAGAAGAATGAGATGGGCAGGGCATGTGGCGCGTATGGGGGAGGAGAGGG
>Ga0131853_10007164_pt1 | contig 20153 bp, 17 predicted proteins | sample TergutLab28metaG_FD_92764 | JGI IMG/M metagenome (GOLD analysis project Ga0131853, IMG submission 92764) | Labiotermes labralis P1 segment gut microbial communities from Petit-Saut dam, French Guiana - Lab288 P1 (version 2) (version 2) | ecosystem: Host-associated > Arthropoda: Insects >... | reverse complement strand
ATTGAAAATTTTGACCTGTCAAGTAGTATCAAAACAGATGGTTCATGAAGATATTCTGCATGTAAAAACGGCATAGCCTACTGGAAACCCAGTATCTATGCCGTTTTTACATACTATTTAATTGTAAGCGTTAAACCCGCCCCCGCATTGCCAGCTAGAATCCGAGCGTCTAGTCGACACTCACGCTAAACCCTACACAAATCGGGCAAGGCATCACTCCAAGGAAGAAGCGCATCGAAATCATCGCCAGACGTCATGCAGGGCAACTTTTCCAACAAAAACTTGACGTACTTAAACGGATGCAAGCCGTTCTCTTTTGCGGTTTCGATAATGGAGTACATTACCGAACTTGCCATAGCACCCTCCGGTGTTGTCGAAAATAACCACGCCTTACGGTTATGTTCTCAAGCGCATAACCGAAATTATGTGCTCAATAAAATTATGTGTTCATCGTTTGCGTGAACCTAAACCTTCATAATAGTGATGCAAAATATCCTGAAAGGAGCATCACCATTATGTCAACAATCAGACGAACAAGGGGACGCGACGAACAAGGGGACGGTTCTGTTGACATTCGATAAAATATATACTACTCTGTTTTTAGAGAAGCAGAAAATGACAAGGCAATTGTCAGAAGAACCGTCCCCGCGTTCTCCCAGATATCATATATTTAACAATGTGCATCGTGGGTAACTACGGAGTAGGGTTTACCGCTTACACCGATAATATTAGAACTCTGCCTTTCTTTGCCGATACTGTTTCTATGGAGATATTGTTGTTTTCAGAAAACAGTATACAGTTAAAGCTAGTTAACAATTCAGATATCGAGATTCTTTTTCAGCCTTGCTATGTACGCAGGTATACGACTTACAGCATCCTTTCTATTGGCATATTTGCTGTATACTATCTGGATGGGCAGGATTGGAGAATAATAGTACCATCCCCCCGTGAAATAACCACTGTTAGACCGGGTGATTGTAATGCTATCTTTATTGCCCCGGGCAACTATGAAATTGCCGAGTTTTGTCTGGATCTCTATTCAATACCCAAAACTGACACTAGGCTTTATCAGCTAAAAATGGACGTTTTCATCTCACATTCTTATATTACTCCTGAAATAAGTCGAGCAGTACGCGAGCTATATATAGCGGCCGGGCGTAGAATGTTTTATACAAGAAACCGCTATAGACACACCCTTGTAGCAGAGTTTTATTGGGACTGGGATTAGATTTGTACAACCGACGGTCGTACAGTAGGCGCAGGCTCTGTTGTAAAAATTGTAAAATAATTTTACGATAAAGATAAAGGGCATCCTGAAGTAAATTCGGGATGTCTTTTTTGTTAGGCAGAGAAAGACGATAGCACATTTCTAACAGCAGTTGACATGAAAACCTACAAACCATATAATCAACCTAAGCAAGCTGTGGGCAGTATTTTGGCTGGACTCTGGAAAGGAGTACAGCCATGGTTGTGATTCCGTTGACGTTGTTTGAACTCATATCATTGATTCTTAAGGCTATACTAGTCTATATCACTTGGAGAAATTCAAGAAACACAAAAAAATAAGCCCACCGGATAAGTTGAGGCTTATTTTTAACTCTTAATTCATCACACCGTCGAGGTTTGAAACTCATTATTATACATCTCCCAAAGCTCTGCATCGCCAACAAAAATGCGCTCGTTTAGGTTTGGGGCAGACAATTTATTGTCAAACATCTTTACATTGTAAGGCGGCGCAACGCCCGGCATAGAAACGCGGTTAATATGGATGTCATAGCTTGCGATGTTTTTTAGTGTGTTGCCGCTAATTTCTATATTACGATAGGTGTTGCTTTCCCAGGTGTTCATTTTATCTTCCCAGTAAACAATGCCTTCATCTGCACCATCAATTGTGTTGCCTTTAATAAAAATATTGTCGGCGCATGGGTATGGCTTAATGCGTACCGTGGTGCTTGAACCTTCGCTGGAATATTGGATTGCCGTTGCGGCATAACCATTGCGGAAGTAGTGGCTGTTTTTTGACTCTACATAGTTGTTAATAATGGTTACGTTTGTGGATGTGTCGCAGTACATATTTACGCTGTAGCAGTCTTTGGCAATGTTGCTGTCCATCACCACATTGGTGGCATTAAAAGAGTTAATGCCCTCGCCCCAGCTTTCGTACACGTTATTGTGGCGCATTATTACATTGGATGTTGGCACAAAGCCCGGACGGTTTATAGTTGCAAGCGCAGAGCTCCAACCGCCTGCCTTGCCATTTTCATTGGCCATACATGTATGGAAAACTTCATTGTATTCATAAGTGAGATACTGCCCATTTCCGCCAATGCCACGGCTATGCGTGTTATGAACTTTGCAATTGCGTACAATTGTGTGGAAACTATCAAAATTGGTAATGCCGGCCTTCCAAGTATTGCGCACTTCAAAACCGTCGAAGATTACATATTGCGCACGGTACAATGTAATTAGGCTGCTAAAAGAAGAAATTAGCATTCCGCGCCCGTCGCCGTCAAACACCACTTTTTCGCCATTGTAATTTGTAAATGTAATCCATGCGTCTGGGGCGCCTTTGGAATAAATAACACCGTCGTCGGTTAGTTCTATAAGGTATACGCCTTCCCTAAAACAAACGGTTTGGCCTGGCTTTACTACTGATTGCGAGTGTGCAAGTGTTTGAAACGGACGGTCTATACTGCCGTCGCCTTTGGTGTCGCAGCCATCTGGCGCAACAAAAATTGTAGATTCCATGCCTACCTCCCAATTACATATTTATCATCTTTAGCAGGGGCGGCGTCAAGCTCTGCCTTTTTTTCTTCATAGCCTGGCCGGCCAAACATCGCATATGTGGCGTTTTTACCTTCTTCTACGCCGGGCTGGTCAAATGCGTTTATATTCAAAAGCTCGCCGGCATATGCAGTTGCAACTTCAAAGAAGTACAATAATTGACCCAATGTTTGGGCAGTTACTTTTGGCAGTGTTATTGTCATGTTCATGCGGCCGGCTTTTGTTAAAGCGTACTCGGTGGCGTCTTGTTCAACCTTAATAAGCTGGTTATGGGTTACGCCGCCCAAAAAGCCCAAGCTTGGCATGTCGCTGTATGTCTTGGGTATAGTAATGGTTTCGCGGTATTCGTCCACGCCCAAAAACACAATAATTTTGTCGTATGGCCCTTCCGCATAAAGCTGCACTTGGGAATGCTGGTCTGTAACGCCCAAGGCTTTTACAGGGGTTTGGCCTACATTAACTATATTGCCGTCCAAATCGAACTGCTTGCCCAAAGACTCCGCCCAAAGCTGGGCGAACCAGTCGGAAATAAACTTGAGAGAATCCGCATATGGCATCATGACGGTAATATTTTTGCCGCGGGTCATGCCAATATAGTGAAGCAACGCAAACATATGCGCCGCATTTTTGCAAATATCATCTGACGCACACATTTTGTCCATTTGCGCCGCGCCTTCCAGCAGCCCGGCAATGTCCAGCCCGCAAAATGCCGCCGGCAGCAGCCCTACAGGCGTTAATTCCGAAAAACGCCCGCCAACCGCACTTGGGATAACAAAATATTTATAGCCCTCTTGTTTTGCAATGGTTATAAGATTGCCGGAAACCGCATCTGTAGTGCATACGATAAGTTGTTTAGCCGCTTCTTTACATGTTCTTTCTTCCAGCATTTGTTTGATTATCATAAACTGGCTCATTGTCTCGGAAGTGCTGCCAGACTTTGAAATGACATTAAATAAACAGCGGGTTGGGTCTACGGTTTCAAAAAGGTACACCAGCCGTTCCGGGTCTACGTTGTCAATGACATACAATTTGGGGAAGCCGCCGCGCTTTTCCCGTGGCAGTTCGTTGTAATACGGATTATTTAGTGCCTGTTGTACCGCCATTGGCCCAAGCGCGCTTCCGCCAATGCCAAGTACCACAAAAGCGTCAATATGGTCTTTCCATTCATTTACATAGGCGTTAATGTCCTGTACAACGTCGCTTTGGTTGTACGGCAATTCTCGCCATGCCATTTGTCCGGCTTTGCGTTTTTCCACCATCGCTTTGTTGGCGTTTTCAATTTGTGGGGCAAATTTCGCAATTGTTTCTTTGCAAATGCCTTGCTCGCCAATCATATGGCTTAGCATATTATTATAATCTAAACGCAGTTTCATTTGTAATCATTCCTTTTCTAGTGGCGTACTTGTAATATATTTTTGCAAAATTTCGTATAGCTGTTCAGACTTAATCGGCTTGGCAAGGAAACTGTCAAAACCGTTATTTAAAAAATGTTCTTCTTGGTCTACAAAGGCATTTGCGGTAAGTGCGACCACTGGTTTTGTGTAGCCAATCTGGCGCAGAATCTTTGTAGCTGTTATGCCATCCATGTCTGGCATCATATGGTCCATAAAGATAATATCGTAGGTATTGCCCGCCTTAATTGTTTCTATTGCGTCAACAACGGATAAATATGTTTCTATTTGCAATTCGAAAAGTTTCAATAAGCCGCTGGCCACATATAAATTGGACGCAATATCATCAACTACCATAACACGCCCATTGGGCAGTGGCGTACGTTTAGAGCATAGCTGTGGAGTCGCAGTTTCCAACATTTCCAATCGCTTTGCGGCATCTTCACCCAGCACGCGGTTATCCACAAGTTGCTGCGGGATTATGACAGATACCTTTGTGCCAATACCAGACTGGCTTTCAATTTCCATGGTAGCATCCATTAATGCCAACAAATTTTGTGTTATGCTAATGCCAAGGCCTGTTCCCACAGTGTTTTCTGGCTGGTTAAAACGCACATAATCTTCGCTTAGCAAAATATTAACTTGCTCTGGGCTCATGCCGCAGCCGGTATCTTCAATTATTGCTTCGATATTTATGATACCCGGCGTATTACCAGGCCTTGCGGTTACTACAAGTTTTACCTCGCCTTTTTCGGTGTATTTAAAAGCATTGGAAAGCAAATTGTTAAATACTTGCTTTATGCGAAGTTCATCGCCAAGCAAATTGTATGGCAAGCTTGGATCCACACTTACAACAAATTTAAACTTTTTATTCTCTAACGAAATAGCATACATTTGTGTGACGTCTTGAAGCATCGCCACCATTTCGTATTTTTTAACCGATATTTCCATTTTGCCAGCTTCAATTTTACTAAGATCCAAAACATCGTTTAAAATACCAACCAGTGTGCTGGACGACCGGTATATTTGTCTAAAAGCCTCTTTCGCCTCTCGCGTATGTTTGCGGTTAAGTTCTATTTCCGCAATACCAAGTACCGCCGAAATTGGCGTCCTAATCTCGTGACTCATATGTGCTAAAAAACGGCTTTTTGTTTGAGAATGAGCCTCTGCAATAGCCTTTTGCTCTTTTTCGTGAAGCACTTCTTTGTTTGCACTAATGTCACTGGTGTAAGTAACAACAAAATACGCGCCGTTAATCTCTATCCGCCGTGCAACAACTTCCAAATGCAAAGTTTTATTACTGCCAACCGCCTCATATTCAAATTTAGAAAACCCGTCCTCAAATGTTTTGCTCAAATATTCTCGCCACAGATCATTTACATAATCTGCATTGGAAGGAGTGCCGTAAAAAACAGCCGCAGTTTGATTATAATCGATACGGTTATAATCTTTGTCCCAGTATTCAATTATAAGCGGAGCAGTATCAAACATTAGTTTAATGCGCTGGTTTTCTACAGTTTGTTGATCTTTTTGCTCATATGATATTTGTGAAAACACATCAACGGGCTCTGCTTCGTCCATAAATTCCGTATATTCCAGTTCGGAATAATTTACGGCAGAACCCCTGACCATTTCCGGCACAAAAGGAACAGCGCGAGCCGGGGCAGGCGGTGTAGACATGTTATCCCGCAGCGTTTTTATCAGGAAAATAAACACAGCAATAAGACATACAACGCCTATTATAGTAATAGCCAAGCCTGGTCCAGGGGCAAGCCAAAGTTGAATGTCTGTAAACATAAATAAGCCTCCTATTGAAATGGGGCGCTGCCTTTGGGACGCGCCGCGTTTAAATAATGGGGCTATGCCCCTTTCCCCCTATTCAAGCTCGCGTAACCTAGCATTTAATGCATCAACGCCAGCCGCATTTTCGGCACTTGCCGCTGCAATAGCATCTTGCGCATATTTCATGAAAATAGAAAAATCTTCGCCGCGCTCTAGCAAAAGCTGGCTCAACATTGCACTGGCACGAAGGTTTAACATATCGAAACTGGAATAGAACCGCGGATACCTTTGCAATGCCGAGTTTATAAGATTAACTGTGGTTCTAAACTCATTATTGCTGTTGTGTGTATACGCACGTGCAAAATAATCATCATGCACCATGTCGTAAACAATATCTAAAACCTGACTGTTATAATTATACCCTATAGACAGGGCAGCATACAAATCCCCCAAATTTATATAAACCTGCATTTGCATATCCACATTTTGAGATACCGGGACAACGCTTGCTACCGTAGGCATATGCAGCAGTTCAAGCAGCCTATGCCATTCTTCACGGCTATAGTAGTGCGTTATCGCCTTGTCTACAGCGGCTACCCAGGTATTATAAAATTCTGGGCTGGTTTCAAGAAAATATTCAAAATGTGCATCTTCACTATCAAACAATTCCAAGATTTGTGAAGCTTCCCCACGGTAAATCAACAAATTACGGCGGCGCTCGTAGCCGTAAGGTGACCATGGGCGGCGGCCAATATAAGTTTCGTAGTGAGACAGGGCCAGATGATAATTGCTGACATTCATCATCTCATTACCGCGTGAAATAAGGCGACCCGTAACTTCGTCCTGCCATTGATTAAAGCCAAAAAACACTACAACAGTGCATATTAAAATAAGCGCGAACGAGGCAACTACCTTCCATTTCCAATCTCGTTTTAAAAGTGCCGCCTTGACTTCATCCATGGATTGAAATCTATCTTCTGCATCTTTAGCCATACATTTTTCAATTATTTTTTTGAACTTGGCAGAAACATCTGTACGATTATGCAAATTACCGGCTACAGCTTTAGGCCCATCCTTGATTTCTTTTGTAAGCAAGCTGTACATTGTTGCACCCAGCGAGTAGATATCTGTCCGGGGGTCGGCGGTATCCGGCTTCTTAATTTGCTCTGGCGACGCATATCTGTGAGACCTGCCCGACGGATTATATTCAGAAGACTTGGAAATCCCAAAATCTATCAGATACACATTTTCATTGTTACTAAGTATGATATTGGACGGTTTACAATCTTTATGTATAACACCTTTACTGTGCAAATACTCAAATAAGTCGCACAGCTGTAAAAAATATTTTCTGGCTTCAGTTTCTGAAACAACAACTTCGCTTGCAATTAATTGGTGGAGACTTTTGCCCGGTATAAATTCCATAGCAATATAAAGAGCCTGCTCGTCCTCAAATATATCAAATATAATAGGAAGAAAATCGTGCCTTAGTTGAGTAAGTATATGTATTTCGGCATTATATAAAATGGCAAATTCTTTTTTTACGCGCTTAATAACCCAGGTGCCAACACCGGGCTTAGTTACTTTACAAACGCTGCTTTCCCCCAAACTTGATTGCGACATACAAATAATATCTACAAATCCTTTATCATAAAGTATCGGAGGTATAAATATTTCTGCATTTATATTATCCACACTCATACACCTCACAAAGTATTTTTGCTAACAAGAACAAGGGAAACATTATCATGAGCAGCGCCAACTTCAATACATTTGCGCAAACTTCTCACTTTTTCTAAAAGTTCGATCTCGCTATTAAAAACTATATCTAAAATTGCGTCTTCAGAAATCAAATTGTAAAACCCGTCTGTACATAAAAGAAACATATCATCATCGCTTATAGTACCATCGCAAGAAAACAGGGAAACCGTATTTTTCATCCCAATACACCTTGTTATAACATTGCGTTTAGGATGAACTTTGGCTTCTTCTGCAGACAGCAAGCCTTCTGCAATTTGCGTGGCAACATAACTGTGGTCGTTTGTTAGCTGACGAATACCATTTTCACGGTTAAGTAAGTAAATTCGACTATCACCAACATGGCGGATAATGTACTTGTCCCCCATAGTCAAGAGCAAAGATAAGGTCGACCCTATTCTTTTCTTAGACTCTATTGCAAAAATTTTACTGTTAATTTTTGCAATTGCTTCATCTAAACGCGTAAATACAAGCTGTGGCTCAAATGGGAAGGATAGTATTGTGGCCAAGTCATTGTCCCACCAGTGCGACAACCCGTCTACTATAATTTGGCTGGCTACTTTGTTATGGCTGCTTCCCAGGCCATCTGCTACCAAAAACATGCCCCATTCTTCGTTGGAAATTGCATATTTCTTTATTAGAACACGGTCTTCATTTAAAAGACGTTTGTCGCCACTATCACTATGGCTGCTTGCGTCCAACATGGTATTTATAGATTCTACAGAACGCACAACACACGCCTCCTTTTTAGCAAATTAAAGCCCAGCAAGGAAAATCAAGCAACTCGTTAAAAAATTCGCTGACTTAATGCTCCAAATCCGCGAATTGATTAATTATATCATAAACCAGTAGCCTTCTTAAGAATACGATAATTGTTATTGCATGAAGTAGGAATCGGATGTTATTTCACAAAAATTATGCTATTCATCTTTATTGTAGCAGACGGGGACATAGATATTATGAGTGCAGTCGTACTCATCATTATTGCAGTCGTATCCATAGTCATAATTATCATTTTCGTTAAAATACTCCTCATCGTCGTAAATGCATTCATCATCGATATAGAATTTGTTGTCGTTGTAGATGTACTCGTAGACATTGTCATAAAATTCAACGTGACCTGCAATTCTAGCTCTATCTGCCAGGCTATATACTGAAAAATTTGTAAATTCGAATGGTTGGCCGGTTCTATTCGTACCATCAACAAAAATAACTAAACGAGAACCTGGTGGCCAGACTTGATTGCCCGTAAGCACCACATGAACACCGTTTTGTGCTACAGTAGCACCAGATGCTGTCTCAACGGTAACTTGCGCTGAAGGTGCTCTAAATCTTATTTGCCACTCATGAATGCTGCGCTGACTGGTGTTTGTAATTACAAATACTTGAACAAATCGCGTTGAGGTATACCAGCCTTCGACAATTTCCAGTACATATTCATCTGAAGTAAGACGTCTGGGACGAGACGGACGCCCATCATCGTTGTCGTTATCATTGTCATTATCGTTTTCGTTATCATTTTCGTTGTGGTCATCATTATCGTTATCATTATCGTTTTCGTTGTGGTCATCATTGTCGTTATCATTATCGTTTTCGTTGTGGTCATCATTGTCGTTATCATTATCGTTTTCGTTGTGGTCATCATTATCGTTATCATTATCGTTTTCGTTGTGGTCTTCGTTATCGTTGTCATTATCGTTTTCGTTGTGGTCTTCGTTATCGTTGTCATTATCGTTTTCGTTGTGGTCATCATTGTCGTTATCATTTTCATTATCGTTGTGGTCATCATTGTCGTTATCATTATCGTTTTCGTTGTGGTCATCATTATCGTTGCCATTATCGTTTTCGTTGTGGTCATCGTTATCGTTGTCATTTTCATTATCGTTGTGGTCATCATTGTCGTTATCATTATCGTTTTCGTTGTGGTCATCGTTGTCGTTATCATTATCGTTTTCGTTGTGGTCTTCGTTATCGTTGTCATTATCGTTTTCGTTGTGGTCTTCGTTGTCATTGTCATTTTCATTGTCGTTGTATGTCTCGTTATCGTTACCAAATTCATTATCATTGGCGGTTTCGTTATCGTTGTGCGTCTCGTTATCGTTACCAAATTCATTGTCGTTATCATTGGCCGTTTCGTTGTCATTGTTATTATTGCCAGACCCACCAGTGCCGCTTGACCCACCACCACTATAGTCAGAATCATTTCCTACATCTGGAGCACGTGGTGGTTCAGTTACGGTTTCATATTCTGGTTCGTAGACAGGCTCAGGCACTTCGGGCTGTGGTACAGGCTCATAGTCCGGCTCACGTTCTGGTTCGTCAACAATGTCTGAAACTTCTTGGCGTTCTTCTGGCACCGGCACAGTTAAAACTGGCGGCGACACTGTTGGCTCACCTTCGGTCTCAGTAACATCAACAGCAGGTTCGGTTACTGGCTCTAAAACACCTGACTCTAAAACGTCTTCCACTAAATTAGGTTCAGCTGAGTCGACCCCAGCTATATCAGGTGTAAATGCTGGTTCGTACGCGTCAAAATCCCAAAAGTCTGGGGCTAGTGTCAAAGCTTGTACATATTGTTCATAAATTTCAACAGGCATCGTCTGTAATATTTCGGATACGATGTCCATTACGGCATCCATTGGCCAAGCACTACCCGGCAACAATGTCGCCAACATTACAGCCGTAAGATGTTCCAGCGCAAGAGGATACGTTTTAGAAATATCGAGACTACCGGTTTCACAAATGCGTACTACCAGCCCATCTTCGCCTGCAGAAACGCTGTGTGTAAAAACTTGATCACTTGCCAAACAAATAACTCTGACAGTCCCTTTTAAAAGGCTTACTTCACTTATGTCCGTTAGGGCATCGTGCCTTACTTGTACAGATGTACCAAGTATGGGAATTATTGAAGCCGGGGTGTGAATCTCAAAACTTTCGTCACTGTTTAAGGGGCGATATACGTCTACAAAAATACTACCGTCCAATACCGTTAGCTTAACATCACGGGCATCGGTACATGTGCCAATGCCGGAAAGTATCATTTTTGAATTGGGGGCGATAATAACTGTTGCACCATCAAAAGCAACATGCATAGCGCCGGTTGCCCCGGTTTGGACAGTATCGCCTTCATTCAAAAAACCGCAATTTTGTGTCATTGACACATAATGCACGAGTATGCCGCCACGTACGCGCTCTATCCTTGGTAGTACAGGGTTTTGAGCGATAGTTTCAGTGTTGGAAGAAAACCATGGCAAGCCAGCCATAGCGGAGAGCCTGACATTTGGACGCAATCCATCGTTTCCAGCAAAAAAAGCCGCTAATACAGCCATTACCAGCAAAACAAAAACTACAGATAGTGCAACTATTCTGGTTGCCAATTTTTTAGATATTGTCATTTTCCCCACCCCCAACAACATCAGATCGAATCATAAAGTTAGTCGATAGTAAGCATAGCATTTTCCATTGATTTAGTCAACATTTTTACATATAAATTTGCACAAATTTATGTTGTTTTTCGCAAAAATATGTTACAGTTGTATAAAATTTTTGAAACCACTAACAGAAAGGGAGTTTGCAATGAATGTTGGAACAGTAAAAGAAATTAAAAAATACGAGTATCGGGTGGGACTAACGCCCAGCAACGTCAAGGAATACGTAGCCTTAGGGCACCAAGTCTTTGTTCAGGCCAGTGCAGGAATGGGGTCGTCATTTGCCGACCAAGATTATGTAGACGCAGGCGCAACAATTTTAGCTACCGCAAAAGAAGTTTGGCAAAAATGTAACATGATTGTAAAAGTCAAAGAACCGCTTGCAGACGAATACGATTTGATACAGGAAAACCAAATCATTTACACATTTTTGCATTTGGCGGCAGACAAGCCACTTACTGAAGCACTGCTTGCGAAAAAAGCCAAAGCTGTGGCATATGAAACTATACGCGATAAAAAAGGCGGCCTGCCACTCTTAAAACCAATGAGCGAGGTTGCGGGCAAGTTGTCTATCCAGGCCGGCGCAAAATGCCTTGAGAAGCCACAGGGCGGCAGCGGCGTTCTTTTGGGCGGCGTACCGGGCGTGGCAAAAGCCAATGTTGTAATTATCGGCGGCGGGGTTGTTGGTATTTCTGCCATGAAAATAGCACTTGGAATGGGCGCTAAAGTCACAATTATTGACCGCGATCTGGATCGCTTATCATATCTGGACGATATTTGGGGCCAGCAAATTCAAACTATGTATTCTACCGCGTACAATATCGAAAAAGCCATTGTAGAGGCAGATTTGGTTGTTGGTGCGGTGCTTATTCCCGGTGCTGCTGCACCAAAACTTATCAAGCGCGCGCATTTAAGCAAAATGAAACCGGGCAGCGTTATCGTAGACGTAGCTGTTGACCAGGGCGGCTGCTGCGAAACCACAAAGGCCACATATCACGACGCGCCAACCTTTGTCGTGGATGGCATTGTGCATTACTGTGTGGCAAATATGCCAGGTGCGGTAAGCCAAACCTCGACGAGTGCGCTTACAAACGCAACATTAAGCTATGGATTAAAAATTGCTAATATGGGGCTTGAGGCTGCTGTAAAAGCAGATGAATATTTGCTGCCTGGTGTAAATTGCTACATGGGCAAGCTTACCTGCAAAGAAGTTGCAGACTATTTTGGTATGGAGTATACAGACTTAGAAACATTGCTATAATTTCAAACTCACTTCCCCGGCAGTTAGGGTTGTTATTTCGCCGCTGTCATTTTGCACTATCAGGCCAGCGTTTTCGTCTATGTCTATGGCGACGGCTTCATATGTCATGTTTGGAGTTATTACAGAAATGCGCCTCCCCAATACAAGGAGGCGTTTTTTGTATGCATCCATATGAAAGTCATCTGAAAGCAATCGTTTTGCAATATCTTCGGCAAGCTGTTCCCTTGTTAGGGATGCAGGAGATTGACCAAATAGTACGCCTGCGGTTTGCGAAATTTCCGGCGGGAAGCCGCCCGGAGGCATAATGAAATTTATTCCAATACCTACAACTATACGGTCTGCAAGGGCCTCGGTAAGGATGCCGCATATTTTGCGGCCATTTAAAAAAATGTCGTTAACCCATTTTATTTGTGGGCGATTATCTGTAAAATTCTCTATGGCTTCGCACACGGCAACCGCCGCAGCCGGCGTAATCAAGCTGCGGCTTTGATATTGCTGCGTCAATATTATGCTCATATAAATTCCACAGCCGGGGGGGGAAAAAAACTTGCGCGCGTATCGCCCACGGCCCGCCGTTTGGATATCTGCCATAATGACAGTGCCATGAACAGGGTTTGGAAGCGTTTTTGCTGTGTCGTTGGTTGAACCCAGGGATGAGTATTTGATAAAATTAACCACGATTTTAAGATTCCGGGGCAAGTCCGGAATGACAGCTGGAGACTGCCGCTATTGCCGCACACAGCACTTCCAGTGCCCGACGCAACTCATCTAATGTCAGGTATGTTGGTGCCAACCGCAAATTTGTATCGGCTGGGTCCACACCATACGGGAAAGTAGCACCGGCCGGGGTCAACAGCACACCAGCATCTTTACACAACTGCCATACTTTTTTTGCGCAGCCCTTTGGCGTTTCTATAGAAATAAAATATCCACCGTTTGGGCGCGTAAAATTTGCACCTGCGGCTTCAAGCATTTTGTAGGCCAATTCAAACTTGGGACGCAGAATATCTGCGTGTTTTTCCATATGGGCTGTCACGCCGGCAAAGTCGCGGAAAAATTGCACATGCCGCAGCTGATTAATTTTATCCGGGCCTATGGTTTGCACCGCAATTCTTTCGCGGAAAACAGCCAGAGCACTTTCATGCCCAGCCATACACACAACAGCCGCCCCGGGTATACTTATTTTCGAAAACGAGGTAAACATAATAGGTCTGTCCGCATGACCGCAGGCGATGCATTCCGTTAAAATATTTGCTATAACAGGACATGCCCCATTAAACTGATGCACGGGATACGCATTGTCCCACAACAGCCTAAACGCAGGGTTTGCCGCGGGCATTTTCGCCAGACGCTTTATTGTGTCGTCGCTATACACATACCCCTGCGGGTTAGAAAATACCGGCACGCTCCACATGCCCACAACATCCGGGTCTTTTGCCAATTCCTCGGCAACATCCATGTCCGGGCCTGCCGGTGTCATGGGGACAGTTAGCATTTTCAGGTCAAAATATTCGCAAATGGCAAAATGCCTGTCATACCCCGGCGCAGGACACAGGAATTTTTGTCCCGGTTTCCAAATGCCTTTCATAACAAGCGTAGCTACACAGTCAAACATCATGTTTAAGCTGGAATTACCGCCCACGATAATATTCTGGGGCGCTACATCCAATAACTGCGCAAACATACGCTTCATTTCCGGCAGACCGTCATTGCCGCCATAGTTGCGTACGTCTGTACCGTTTTCGGAAATATAGGTCGTAATTTGCATATCTGCTAATTCCACCTGGGTTTCGTGCGGCTTACCCCGGGTTGCGTCAATGGGTTCGCCTTGTATTTTTATGATATTCATGCCAGCCTCCTAAACTTTCAACATATTATAACATAATATTAGCAGACATGTTTGTTTTTTGGAATCGTGCCACTAACCCTTGACATATCTTGCGATAAGCTATACATTTGCCTAGTATTTATTTTTCCATGAAGGAGACCAAACATGCAAGCATTCAAATGGCTGCTGCCATACATCAAACGCCAAATAATGCCTTTAATCCTGGGCCAATTCATAAATGCACTAAATATAGCCCTATGGATTGTGCGCCCCATAATAGCCGGCCGCATAGTCCGTGACGTAATTCAGGGGGATCAGCACAATCTGCTACTGCCGTATCTTGGACTTATAGCCGGCATCACACTATTCCGCAGTACCGTTAGGTATCTGTTTGTTATGCTATTCGAAAAAACAAGCCAAAGCATACTCTTTGAACTTAGGCGTGATATTTACGACAAGCTACATAGTCAAAATTTCCGCTGGTTCGACAAAAACCGTGTGGGCGACACCATGAGCCGCATGACTGGCGACTTGGATGCAATACGCCATTTCATAGCCTTTGACACATGGGCAATACCGGAAAACGTAGTGCTGTATTTTGTGGCCCTTGCTGTAATGGGCGTGTATAGCCTGCCGCTAACCGGCATTCTAATGATAACAACCCCTGTGGTAATTTGGGCAGCACTGCGCCAAGCAAAGGAGATTCGCCCAGCGTTCCACAATGTGCGTGACCAGTTTGCCAATTTAAATTCCACTTGCAGCGAGAACGTTGGCGGTAACCGCGTTGTTAAAGCATTCACCAAGGAGGCTCACGAAATCGAAAAGTTCTCTAAGGTAAACCAAGCGTTTTATGACGCTAATATGGGCGTACAAAAAGTCAATATCAAATACTGGCCTATTATGAACACATGCTCGGCCCTCTTGCCATGGATTTTGCTTTTAGCCGGTGGGCTTATGGTAATTGCCGGCCGCATGGAGCTTTACGTTATGATAACCATTGGCGGCCTTTTGTGGATGATAGACAACCCAACACGCATGTTTACCTGGTGCATAAACGATATCCAAAATGCGGGAACATCCCTTGACAAAGTATACGAAATGATGCGCCAGCCAATCTTGATACAAAGCCCAGAAAACCCTGTACGTACAGAAAAACTGCAAGGCACGGTAGAGTTTAAAAATGTAGATTTCAACTACAGCTTTGAACCGGGGCAGAACACGCTGAAAAACATCAGCTTCAAAGCAGAGCAAGGCCAGACCATAGGCATTGTAGGCGAAACAGGCAGCGGAAAAACCACACTTATGGCGTTAATCAGCCGTTTCTACGATGCAGAGAATGGCGAAATTCTTGTAGACGACGTTAACGTAAAAAACTATCATCTGCCCGATTTGCGGCGGGACATAGCGTACGCCATGCAGGATGTCTTCCTGTATTCCGACACTGTAGAGGGCAACATAGCCTTTGGCGTGCCAGACTTACCCGTGGAAGCGGTGTACGAAGCCGCCCAAATTGCCGACGCGCATGAGTTTGTCTCGAAAATGTCCGAAGGTTACGACACCATTGTTGGCGAACGGGGCGTTGGCCTTTCCGGCGGGCAAAAGCAGCGCATATCCCTAGCGCGGGCAATTGCCACCGAGCCTTCCATTTTGATACTGGACGATGTAACAAGTGCGGTTGACATGGAAACGGAACAACGCATACAAGAAGCATTGGCAGAAAAAATCACGAAAAGCGGCGTAGCGCGTACAACTTTTATAGTGGCGCATCGCCTCTCAAGTGTGCAGGATGCCGACCTTATTTTGGTGCTGGACCACGGCGAAATAATAGAGCGCGGCACCCATTTGGAACTTATGGACAAAGCTGGCTACTATGCGAATATGTATATGGAACAAAAGGGAGGTGCAGCAAATGGCGCGTAACACATTCCGTACCGACGAAGTGGTCAAAGACGAAAACACATTCAATTTAAAGCGTGTACTTGACCTTAAAAAATATGTACTGCCCTATAAAAAATTCTTCATTGTAACTTTGTCATTTACGCTGATATCCAGTGTGTTGGGGCTACTGGCACCGTTTCTCACAATGATCGTAATGGACGAAGCTATTCCAAACGGTGACGTACGGCAGGTTCTTCTAATAGCGGCATTTATGCTTGGCACGATAATACTAAACGTGTTTTTTATGCGCTATCGTATGAAGGCGATGGTAACAGTAGGCCAGGGCATAATCCGCGACCTGCGAAAAGACTTGTTTGAGCACCTTCAGCGTTTGCCGTTCAGTTTTTTTGACAGCCGCCCTCACGGCAAAATTTTAGTGCGCGTTGTAAACTATGTAAACTCGTTAAGCGATATGCTTTCCAACGGCCTGATAAACGTAATTACAGACTTGTTTTCCTTAGGCGTTATCGTGGTGCTTATGCTGATTATCGACGTACGCCTTACGTTGGTTGCAATGGCGGGGCTGCCGTTTTTGCTAGCGGTATCGTTTATTATCCGTATCAAAAACCGCAAGGCATGGCAAATTTTTAGTGCAAAGCAATCTAACTTGAACGCATACATTCACGAAAGCATTGCCGGTGTAAAAATCACCCAGTCTTTTAACCGCGAGGCAGAAAATAAAAAAACCTTTGCGGAAGTAACCGACAATGTGCAAAAGTCGTGGCTTAAAGGCATGAAAATAATACATCTCATGTGGCCAAGCGTGGAAAATATCGGTACCTTTGGCGAAGCATTTTTATATGTAATTGCCATAAGTATGATTTCGCAAAACACGCTTACCGTTGGCATTTTGGTAGCCTTTGTTGCATATGTGTGGCGGTTTTGGGGGCCAATTAATACAATTTCCGGCTTCTACAATGTCATAGTCACAAACATGAGCTATCTGGAGCTTATTTTTGAAACAATAGACGAGCCTGTTCTTGTAAAAGACAAACCAGATGCAAAAGAAATGCCGCTAATCAAAGGTGAAGTAGAGTTCAAAAATGTAGTCTTTGGCTATGAAGAAGGGCAGACAATACTTGACGGCGTAAATTTCAAATGCAAACCAGGCGACACAATTGCCCTTGTAGGCCCCACCGGCGCAGGCAAAACCACTGTAGTAAACCTTATCAGCCGCTTCTATGAAATAAACGGTGGGCAGGTTCTTGTCGACGGTTTTGACATTGCAGACGCAAAACTTGCGTCCCTGCGCAGCCAAATGGGAATAATGCTGCAAGACAGTTTCCTGTTCAGCGGCACAATAATGGACAATATCCGCTACAGCCGCCTGGACGCCACCGACGAAGAAGTTATTGCCGCCGCAAAAGCCGTTTGCGCGCACAATTTTATAATGGAAATGGAAGACGGCTACAAAACCGAAGTTAACGAACGCGGCAGCCGCCTGTCTGTTGGCCAGCGTCAATTGATTTCCTTTGCGCGCGCCCTGCTTGCCGACCCACGAATTCTTATACTGGACGAAGCAACGTCCAATATTGATACCCAAACAGAAAAAGCCCTGCAAGAGGGTCTAAACCGCCTACTGGAGGGGCGTACATCATTTATTATTGCGCACAGGCTCTCTACGATACAGCATGCGGATATGATTATGGTCGTGGATAAGAAAAATATTGCAGAATCCGGCAGTCATGCAGAGTTGATGGAGTTAAAAGGGGACTATTATAACTTGGTTACGGCGCAGATGTGATGAGAGGTAGTGATTCCATTTGAAACGACGAATTCACATATTCGGCGCGTCAGGCTCCGGCACGTCAAGCATTGCGAAAACCGTGGCCGAAAAGCTTGGCTATCAGCACTTCGACTCTGACAATTATTTGTAGCTCCCAACCGCAGAACCATTCACAGAATTGCGACCGGAAGAAGAGCGCGTACCATTAATACAAGTAGACTTGGCCAAGTACAAAAACTGGGTTCTAAGCGGCTCGCTAATACGTTGGGGCGACGCGCTTATTCCTCTTTTTGACCTGGTGGTTTTTGTGTACGTACCGCAAGACATCCGCATACAGCGGCTAAAAAAACGCGAGTACCAGCGGTATGGCGATGCTACTTTACCGGGCGGCGGCATTAATTGTCAAAGACAACAAGCTACTTGTGGCAAAAAACGCACAACACCCGCTTTACTATACAATAGGTGGGGCAGTTGAAATAAACGAAACATCCCAAGAAGCCGCCATTCGCGAGGTGTATGAAGAACTTGGTAAATTTAATTTAGTGCCAGAGTTCCTTAAAACAAAATCGTTTGACAGTATAACTCATGTGCAGCATATAATTTCGCGGGAGGACATCCCATGACCATAAAAGCCATCGGTTTTGACATTGGCAATACCCTGATAAACTACCCCCATCCACTAAGCTGGAAGTCCTTATACCAAGCCGCGCTGGCAAAAGTAATGCGCGACTGCCAAATTAGCGAGTCTGACACGCGCTTAGCTTTAGCAAGTACCGTTTTGTCAAAATACAACACGCGGGAAAATTACCGGGAATACGAAGTTTCATCTGATACCATTTTTAAAGAAATTGTTGACGCATGGGGGCTGGGCTACGGTAAATTAGCCGTCGCTAAAGAATCCTTTTATGGTTTTTTTCAGGCAGATGCCGCGTGCTTCCATGACACTGTTGAAACCCTGGATATACTGCGTACAATGAGCATTCGTATGGGCTTTACCACCGATGTAGCCTATGCAATGGACAACAAATACGCGTTAAAAGACATTGCCGAAATACAACTTTATTTTGACGTAGGTTTTACGTCAACAGACCTCGGGTTTCGCAAACCCCATGCGGCTGGATACAACGCGCTTATTGAAGCCTTTGACATTCCCGCGGGGCAGGTTATGTATGTCGGCGACGAAGAAAAAGACATCATAGGTGCAAACAGTGTGGGAATGATTTCGGTGTTGATAAACAGAAGTGACGAGCAAAAAAACTGGGGGCAAAAATATACAATTCGAAATTTGAGCGAAATTATTGGCATAATTTCAAGTGATGGCTGGAAATGAAATGAAACCCTCTTTTTCTTTGATTCACGAATTGATGCGATTGATAGGGACTATGGCGGGACATGGATAGAGGCATATGGGCTACGGTGGCGATTTTGCGATACCCAGCCCACCAAAGCCCACATTGCAATCCATGTATAAATGGTGTATTATTGACATATAACATGTCGAAAGGAGTGTTTTAAAATGGCGGTAACAAATTATACGTTGCGGCTGGATGAAACGGATAAACAACAGGCGGAACTTGTTTTCAAAGCATTAGGGCTCAATCTTTCAACAGGAATCAACATTTATATCAAAGCCGTAGGCCGTCAACAAAGGGTGCCTTTTGAATTAGATTTGAATGCACAGGCTAAAAAAGCTATGACAGATGCAAAAAAATTTATGGAAGATAAAGAGCTATCTTTTAATGCGCTTAGCGGCATATTATCGGGCTACGATATTGATTTGGACAAAGAGCGTGGCGAAAGGATAATGGCATAATGAAGATAATCGTTGATACAAATGTCATTTTGGACTTTTTGCTCTTGAGAGAACCACATACGACAGACACTAAGAAACTTTTTAAGAAAATTTCTCAAGGGGAAGTCCAAGCATTTACAACCGCCAGCAGTGTTACCGATATTTATTATATCGTAGCCAAAAGACTTGGTAATAACACAGCCAGACAAACCATAAAACATTTGTTTAATATTCTTGGAATTATCGCTGTTGATGGTGATGATTGCATAAGCGCATTAAATTTGCCTATTGCTGATTTTGAATATGCACTTATTATCGTTTGCGCTAACAGAAAAGATATAAATTAGACCTCTCCCAAAATTGAACAAATGTTTTGAAAATCTGCTATAATAATTAAAAACATTAGCAGGTGAAGACATGAGATATGAAAAAATTAAAGATATGAAAGATGTAGAATTTAAGCGT
>Ga0131853_10007162_pt1 | contig 20154 bp, 14 predicted proteins | sample TergutLab28metaG_FD_92764 | JGI IMG/M metagenome (GOLD analysis project Ga0131853, IMG submission 92764) | Labiotermes labralis P1 segment gut microbial communities from Petit-Saut dam, French Guiana - Lab288 P1 (version 2) (version 2) | ecosystem: Host-associated > Arthropoda: Insects >... | reverse complement strand
GCCCGGGTTTTTTCCAGGGGGAAAGGGGGGGGGGGGGGGGGGGGGTTCTGAACACACCACCCCCTTCAGCTGCTGAGGTTGTAAATTGGTTGGAGCTACACCTCCACCTCCCCTCTTTGCCTGCACAGGCATGTCACGGGTTGACCTTTAATCTTCATGGGAAAAAACTAATGCAGGGTAGGGACCCAGTGAACAAAATATTGCACGGAATATAAATGCATTTCTTTACGCAAGAATTAAACCAACAATGAAAGCAACAGAACTGAAAGCCAATTGTTAATTATGCATATATTGGGGAGGGCGACATTTAGAAAGCTATTAGCACACACAAAGCATAGAAACTGTAAAGATGTACTCAGAAACTTGTTTTAGATGGGTGGAAATATAAGTGCATACAATAACTCACTGCTTAAAACTCACTGTATATCTACTGCTAGTCTGCACTAGATGCCCAACCTGAGCAACTAACCTGACTACCTCAACTGTGCATCAGGAAGTCTTCTGTGTTTTGACACCACGCAGCATAATGGGCTGTCACCAACGTTTTGGAAGAATGTACTGCCTCCAACTTCTGGATGACACCATAACATTCCAGCAGACACTGGAGTGTCAACTGTATTGATAGAATGCATGGAAGGCAGTCAATCAGAAAGGCCTACCTGCATAATCGACCCACTCCATTGCCCAAATCACCTCGGCGTCTACCTGGCTACAACTCCGTCATACTGAAGAAGGAGGCAGCACGTTCCTCCGAAACGTCGGTGTCAAAACCCAAGCAACTACCATCTTATCAATAACCGCCGTGAAAGACTGAAAACCTATGCTGATTTGTATATACTTCATTAACCGGTCGCTGCATCCGTGTTTACACATATTCATTACAGTTATACATGCCTTCTTGAATATAACGTCCCGCAACTAAGAAAACGAACATATATTCAACCAATAAATCTCCAACGGAACGATAATCATCATCGTGTAGCAGCCCTCGCGTCTATAGTCCCGAAACAAAACATTAAAATATTAATATACGACCCCACTGCCAACACAATATACAAGAAAACTCAAAATTTATGTACTAATTTTACCTCCATCTTTATCGCCCATTGCAATTCAATGCACAGAAACTCAAACTGAACTCGTGACAGAGGTTTCAGCTTCTAATACCACCACAACAGCCAACTCCCGCCAAAGTTGTTATTATGTTCCGTATGAGAACTGCCTTGCTTCTGTGTTGAATCGTATGAACGCATATAAGAGTCAACGATGATCTGCAACTAGATGATCCGTGATCAGCAACATGTGCGGACATTGTGTCTCATACAGTGTCTATCGAAAGCAGAGAGTAGCATGCCATTTGTTAAATGAGTAGGGAAGTCTAATGAAGAAAAGAATGACAGTGGTTCAGAACAAGCAAAACTACATTTAATGTTTAAAATTAGAAACTTCTCGAATATGGCGTCATGTTGACCGGTAATATGTTACCGACGTTTACGAGGAGCTGGCTGCCCCAGGGTTACCGCGAATATGTTGCAGCATGCTGCGCCAAAAAGGTGGTGACAGATCACCAATACCCACGGCATAATACATCATGAAACTGTAATCTTCACAACAACGGTGCGAAAATATCGGTACGAAATGTTATGCTAATGGTTTGGTTGGAAGAGTGGGCAGATACAACGTACCCACTCATTAATAACATACGAGTTCAGTTAATAGAATTGAGCACCTAAAGTGAAGAAGAATTACAGAGGTGCCCTTTGAAGACGTTTAAGAATGGATGCATAAGTGTGTGGTTTATTAACCTCAGCACTAGCACTAAACGGTAAGAAATCAGCTTCAGGCCCTGGAATGGAACCCCGACACATCGTTTGTCGAGACCGTAGCCGAGTCATGGTACTAACCCAGCTATTCCGTGTTATTTCAGACAAATATCTACGAACATTAAATAATAAGGGAGAATTTAAGTATCATCGCGAATTAAAAATAAGGTTTTTGTTGCACATGTTAACATTAAGTAGGATATACTATCTTTGAACTGGTGTGCTCCAGCACTCATTGTCGAGTATGTTGTGCTCTCGTAGATGTCGCGCGTTTACGTTAAATATGGCGACTGCGAGTTTAGATGTGGGAGAGTATCCAGTGTATTAAGCAGAAGCAAACCCGGCACCGACGATCGTCAAGGAAATGTACAAACTTAACAGATAGTATGAAACAGCGTTGAAGTTAGTGGGCATGTAGTTTTAATTGCTTGCATTACCATTTAATTATATATAACACTTCAGGCACCGAGTGAATCAATTTGCAAAAATGGAAGAGATTCAGCTTTCTGAAACTGAACAACGCTACTTCGGAGATTTGTTTGTATGTTGTGATTCCGACAACACAGGGAAGATTCCAATCTACAAAGCCTCTGAATTATTCCGATCCGCAAACCTCCCACTTGATGTTTTAAAACAGGTAATTCGCACTCAACACGAAAGGACAAGTCAGAGTGTCATGGAGTTTTACAAGAAACAAATGTTGACGATCCGTTCATCACTATATATTTCAGTTCGCTATATATTTCATTCGACACTACAGTATCCCTTATACGTCTGTATCTCTACGGGTTTCGGGACGGCCGTACAATCCACAGGCGAGCGTGTGTTTCGAACATTGGTGATTACATTATCACAGTATGAAAACCTGCACACGACAAGAAATTTTTCCATGTAGTGGGGTGCGACATGCGATTTTCAGCATCGCAGTGGGATGATCGATGTGTTTTTTCACGACCTGTACGACGTATTTTGTTTTGTATCGCTGATGTTTTCAGGATAAAACACCCTGTGAATAGTAGCATCAGACATTTCTAGGGTCTGTAGGGTACAGTAAATGTATGTATGTATATCTATCTAGCTGTCTGTCTGTGTGTATATATATATATATGAATAAACACAGTTTCATATTTTAACATTTTAATTAATGCTGCACATTTTAATGCATATAATGTTCTTAAGTTAACACATTGCCGTAAGTGACTTGAATGCTCGCCTGAGGATAACGCAGCCAAACTGAATTAAACATTAGACTCTATTTAAGTTATAAAATAATTATCAGATGTGTCTGATATGAGTACATGTTTGTATTTTCTGATAAATGTAGCCACATCTTGAAATTGTAAATGGAAGGTATTACATGAAATATGAAGGATCTGGTATCGTGTTTGTTCACATTGTGCATTGCGGGGTTTTTTGTTACTGTACATCTACATTTGGGCCCTGTTTTGTCACACTTCCAAGTGAGTGTGTGTAAAATACTGAGCAGACTTAAAGATCACTGTTGCATTTCACTGTTGTTACTGTTAATGGAGAGCTAACGCATGACTGTTTCAGAGATTTTGCGCCGTGGAATAATACTTCTACAACACAGGGTCCTAAACTTTTTCAGTTTTTCGGGTATCCAGTTATAATGGTGCTCTGTATGGAACAACATGAGAATGTTATATTTCCCATAATTTAAAGATGGAGTATTATTACTAGTAGAAAATGTAGTGACTTGTGGACCCAGTTAGATGGACAGCTTTTATTTGGGATTGTGACACAATGTACAATGAGAAAAGTCTATCTTTTGATTTTTTTTCTTTTTTTGTGCAAAATGAGAAAATAATCACTATTATTCAGTGTTAGTGGTGGAGCACCTTGATCCAGCTCAAGGAACACTAGTGTTTTGGAAGAGCATACAGATAGTTTGGGAACCATTGCTGCAGAGGATGGTCCACCATGATACGTACAATTTTTAAATCAATAAAAATAAACTATATGTGCTCTTTGTGGGCGTATTCACAAAATAATTGTGGAGAACAGCCATTAGCTTTGTCATGTCTGTGTGTGTGTGCGCATGTGTCTGTCTTCCTGTCTGTATGGAATGCCTCTGCTCCCACTAGTTAGATTTTTGTTCAGAAAATTCAAGGTTAGCAAGATTGGGGTAAAAGTAACAGGCACTTTACTTGAAGACTATTTATTATTACTTTTCGTAGTTCTGCAATGTGTCATAAGCATTTTACTTAGTGGATGTTGCCTACTTTTTTTTGGCATTCTTACTTTTTGCATGTGTCGAATTGCTTGCAGCAAGCAGCCACATGTAAGGCCAACATCACATTCTCTTACCTCTTTTTAGGATTTGTAATGGAAGATGTATGAACATGAAAGTTCCTCATTTTGTTTCTGCAGCAAGGAGTGCTTGGCAGGTAACGGTCTGTCAGGCATTGAGTAACATTATTGTATGGAGACATTGGATTGTTTGCACAGCAACTGTGGTAATGATTGCCTATCTCTCTATGTAGCATAGCACACCACAGGATGTGCTCCATAAAAAACAATGCATTACCACCTGAATACCTTTCACCCTTGTATGGGAGTTTTTTTTTAGATGCCATCTTATGATGCTTGTTTGAAAATCTAGAAGCACATACTTCTTAAAGTTTGTATGAGTTACAGTACATGTGCTTTGAGCCTTTGGGCAGTTTCATATCAGTAATGTGAAGTGCCAGTTTTTTTTACCATTTAACTGATTTTGAAATAGGGCATGACAAATTTTGCTTTTGACTTGGTGTCACCACAAAAGTTAAGGAGTCAGAGAGTTTTTCCCATCAGAGTAGGCCTGTGAGGGTAATCTCTGCAGCTTGGTTTGCACCTTCTAAGCAGTACACCAGCTTCATTTCACCTAGTGATTTTGAAAACAAAGTGTCCAGCACCCATTCACCTTAATGTGTACAGTCACAAAACATCACCAGACAAAGGCTGTTCACTGTTTGCAATCAGCAGTACTGTGGTGCAGACATCGTTGGGCTGTGATTTGTAGTAAAACAACATTAACATAGGTTAGAAATAATTATTCACCCTTGGAAATACAATACACCACAACAAAATATCTGGTTGCAATTGTGTTCTGGTGTCCAGGATTTTTAAAGCCCTGTCTGAAGGTGTGATATATGTTTTCTGTAAACTGAGCCGTTATTGACATAGTTCAGTTTTACAGGCGGATTTGTTTCGGTAATTAGGGTGGAGTAGGGTATATGAAAACGTGAGGTTACTCTAATCCTACCTGCTTTGTTTTTAATTTTTATTTTAAAACTGTAAGCAGCGCAGCTTCAAAAATTTTAGCATTATATGCTACATGCCTAGTGCATAATAGTATTCTCATGTTAAAAATTACGCAGGTTATATGCTTGCAAAAAACTGTTAACCTTTCAACTCTGTGAATTGAAACCATTTTTTTTGTAACTAGTGTATTGTGGCTTACTTCTTGCTTGCGGTAGAAGTATATTGTTTTGTCAGGTGGGGTATTTTAAACCAAGGATTTCATTTCAACAGTTGAAACCTGTAATTTGAAATACTGGTGGCTTGCCAGGGACATAATCATAGATGATGGGACAAGTGGTAATATTTTGTTGTGTCCTCCATCTCACTAAACTCAGTGAAAATATCTTTGAAGCCCTTCCTTCAGGTTTCATTTATTTTACCATAAGATTTGATTTTGTAGAGTTTGCCTTTTAACATCCCATAATATGGCCAAAAGAAGTTCATAATTTCTGAGTGAAAAAGTGTAGTAGTTCTGCTGAGAGTGCTGACTTCAAAGCAGATTACACTTGCCCTAGTACTGCTGTTTTTTATCTCCTGTGTTCAGAAGGTGTGGGCCCATTTATCTCATTAGGTGTGTAAAGTGGAAACACGGAAGGTTATAGTGCTAAAAAATATAAAAAGGTAGAAGCTTCTAGTCACAGATGGATAATGTGGATTAATAGCGGAGAAAATGCCTAAATGTCTAAGCCATAACTGAAAGTGACGTTAAAATATCTTTGTGATTTTGTTATATTTTGTTATTTTACTTACTTCACTCCCTTGTAATTAATTTAGTAATGCATGCCATCATTTACTTGTTGGCTTCTGTCGGTGATTTTATGAAAATTAAAGTGTGTTAGCCATAGACTAAAACTTTGCCATTTTGCCTCATGGCTTGTTGATGAGTGAACCAAAGCTCTGGTGGTAGGCACTGCATTTTACCACAGAGCTTTGGGTATATTCATAGTTGATTTCATGTGAGATGTATGCTGGAAGGACAGCCAAAGGAGGTCCTTTATGACAAAATTTCTTCAGTTTTCTCCTCCTAAGCATTATTTCACTATTGATTTATACTTGTCCGTCACTGTCCCTTGAGATGTACAAGTGCTGAATAGGCATTACATTATCACATCCTCAAAGCTTGGGCTTCATCTCTGAACCATTACTATACTGGTTACAGAGTAAGTAAATTAAGTGGCATGTTGGCAGGAAGTTACAGTACTCTCTTTCCTCTCCTAGATAACTGAACTCTGTGGTGGAGGTCGAGTAAGCCACTTGGGTCGTCGCCAGTTTTATTCAGCCCTGAAACTTATTGCAGCTTTTCAAGCAGGGCTTCCTCTACGTCCAGAACTTTTCCATTCATCACTTGATGTACCTTTACCTCGTTTTACTTGGACCACATCTGTAGGTAAGAAGAGACTGTGGAATGAATTCTACATATGACAGTTTATATGAGGAGCATATTATGTATAGTATTCTATAAGCCATTTTTATGTTAAATTTTTACACCCATAACAATGTTGAAAGAAGTGTTGTTTAAGTGTGCACACTATATAAATGCATGTTATGAAATATGACATGTTTTTTCATATTCTCATATACTGGACCTTATTTTATGGTGTAAAACATTCATTTCTTTGTGATGCAGTGATTGAAGTCTTAGGCATGCAACTTTGTCCCAAACATTAAGAGAACTCATACTGCAGATTTCCAAGAGCAGGGTGCTGAAGACAATTTTCAGACCAAATTTGGAGGAAGTAATGGAAGACTGGTAAAAAAGGCTGCATTGTGAGGAGCTTCATGATTTCACTCCTCAACAGACACCAGCCCCAGTTGTGGGGCTGGTGGCTGGATTTTAACATGGGGTCACAGAATATTGATTTATTTTAATGTACTTTATTGAATGACACTGTCAGTAACTCAAACTTCGTAGAGCTGAATGACTGCATGACAGTGAAGTGAACTGGAAAGGATGTGTAAGGAATCACTAATAGCTGAATTTGAGATAATGTCATGGTATTTACCAGGAGGGATTGAGGAAGCGTGTGTATAAACCAGGTCACAGGACTGGCTGCCCTTCTTGAGATTTCATCTGATTACTTTTCAAATACAAATCTCAAGTGTTACTGCTTGAATCAACTTGTGCAATACTAACAGTGTAGTTTAAAAAATAAAATTTAATACTGTGCCAGTTGTGCACATATGCCGTTACAGTTGTGGAATGTACTACCAATAAATGTTGAAGATTATTGGAGTCATTGATATAAAGCAAGTGATAAATGCTGAAGTTTGTGTAGTTTTAATCTCATTGTGGTAATATCATGTTCCGCTTACAGATAAGTGGGTGCCTCAGCATATAAGTCGACAGTTAGGCAGCCCAGATCTCATCCAGTTAAGTGACACAGACAGGACGCCAACTCCACAGGTCTGAATCAACCTAATCCTTTGTTTCTTATTTGATTCTTTTATGTAATAACATTAAAACAATGGCTTTGAATTGGGGAAACTTTAGTAAACCAACCTTAACTTATGAAGATTCAAGCCTGAGATGTTACGGTGTGTTGACTGGTAAATAGTTACTGACATTGTGGAGGTGCCGCCATCTTGTGGGTCAAGCAGTCCAAGAAGGTCCTTTATGTGTGCTTTATGTAATGGCGCAGAAATAGGAATAATATAAGGAGAGTTTATACAGTGCATCAAAATTGATGCAGAACCCCCCTTACAGAATTTATGTTAACAGTCTGTATTATATAATTCACAGACATGCTTGACACATTGGGAACAGATTAGTAAAAGCTGTTTGAAGTTCATATAAAAATTGCCAATTCCACTACAATGTATACTGACATGCCTACAGCGTGAATCAGTTCCAACTGTTCCAACTAATGAAGGAGGGGTGGAGGCTCATACAGAGTCTCCGCATCCCAATGGGAGATCCTTCTCACCAATCTGTGGTTCTGAACCTAAAGGGATGTCACCTGAAGCTTCTAGCACAGCCAGTGACTCACCTACACCAACCAACAGTGTTCAAGAGAGAAACTGGGCTGCAACCACACACTGGCATGGTTTGGGTAAGTTACTGCTTTTGATAAGTTTTTAAAGAGATGTAATCAATTAATCAAGAAAAGAAATATGTTTATAGTATAGTATATCCATTCAGCCTGTTTGTCCACTTTCATTTACTTTCTTTAAAATCTTAATACTTGTTAAATAAGTGTACTGTGTGTATGATTGGTGTTTCATTTTTCTCTACGTCTTTTGTCACAGAAATTTATTGCTGTGGAATATATTGTTGAGTTATGTGCGAGTTAAGCCTGAGATGTGTAGGTTTGCATATGTATTATCATTTATTGTCTGGTTTTAACTGAACTGGGGTAGGTGGACAAATTTTAGTGAAGAATCCTGATATAAAATATAAAATGAAAATCTGTTCAATGTTCTTAATTTTTTCATGTGTATACATGAATGGGCATAGAGATTTTAATAGGCATTCTTCAGGAATACAAATGCACTTGAGGAACTGTGTATTTGTGTGTCATGTCTGTCCTTGTGAATTTATTCTAGGATATCTCCTTTCTTCTGTAGGTTAGCTCTGTTTGTGTATTTTTATGGTAACTTCAGATCTGCAGAGCTGCTATAGGCATTTGGTGAAGTTGAAACTGAATGTTGCAGTGTAGTGCTTAGCACTCCTGCTTTAGGAGATATCAGATTTTATTCTTGGCAATAGTAAATGGTAAATATTAGGATACACCTTTTTAATGGGTCTCTCCATCTTTTATCACCCATAAACATTCTCTTGTTTAATCATATGTTATAAAGGGAGTTGTCAAAGTACTTCACAGTAGATCAAGACAGTAAGATGCTATTGAATATTCCAGAATGATTCTTTTTGAGTTTATCTGTTCTCACCTATCCTGTTTCAGTTTGTGAGGAGCAGCGACAATTACTGGGTACTGAAGAGGAATCATCAGATCGCCACAGCAGTGAGGAGGATGTTGAAGGTGATGGGGAAGTATGGACCATTACTGAAGAGCAGAGAGATTATTACAGAGCTCAGTTCAGGTCTCTTCAGCCAGATCCAACAGGACTTATTGCTGGACCTGCGGCTCGACTATTTTTTGAGAAATCACGCTTGCCAGTCCAGGAGCTTCGCAAAATATGGTAGTATAGTGCACTTAAATAAGTCATCTTCATTGCAGCATTATGTTTTCTATGTGTGTACATGCAGTGTAATTTCAATTCTCAGTTTTGAAATTTAAAATTGGGCTTGGTTTTGTTTTACCATGTTTAGTGATAAGTAAAGCTTAAGAGAGTGAGATGCCAATACATTGTAAGTTGGTTTAGGTTTAGGTGCACAAATCGAGCCATGTCACGCAATTTGATTTTGTAACACTTTCCAGTGATTTGAATTGTAATCACTCTTCTGATATAATGACACAGGCAATAACTGTATAGTAACTGAAGTAGTAAATGAACATTTTTCTGCAGGCAGCTTGCAGATGTCACCAAAGATGGAGCTCTGTCTCTTGATGAATTCAATACAGCAATGCATTTGGTAGTGTTACGAAAAAACAACATTGACCTACCAGAAACTTTACCTCCTTGTCTGGTTCCACCCCGTCAAAGTCATGTAAATGTTGCACCAGCAGAGCCACCTAGCAGAGAGGAGAGCCCTCCAAGTCTGTCTCCTTCAGGTGGAGAGCCTACATCTCCACCTAGAAGCAAGGAGGTATGGAAATTAAAAAAAAAATATATTGATTTTATACAACGAAATGTTTGTATATGATTCGCCGGTTACAGATGTTTTCAGGTTCAAAACTGATGGCCCAAATTCCCAGTACTGGTTCTGATCCTAAACCCAATGTCTTGTCCATATTGTTTCTGCCTGTTTTTGCATGATTTTTTATGGTCTAGAAGTTGCATGAAATGATCACGTCATTGCATAGCCACCACCCCTGAATTAATTTGTGGGAGTGGAGGTATAGTTCCATAGATAGGGTTGAGTGGTCATATTCATGGCTGGCCACTCTACCAGCAGGAAAAGCTTGAAGCACCCACTGAAGGTTGGATGGGCCCCAGAGCTGGTCCGGACTCTTCCAGGAATTGAAAAGATCATTCTCCCACCAGGAATTGAACCATGTTTCTGCAGTGTTCCATCCTCTGGCCTAGTCACTATTCTGACTCACCCTGTCCCATGTCCTAAAAGTTGCATAATTTCCCTGCTGTGAACAGAATAGATGCCAAGTGTTGCATGAAAGCTGCTTTATGCTTCTGGACCTGAAAATTCACATTCTTTCTTTCATGAACTATACTGGGAACATATTACATGCAGGTTTTGTATGGAACATTGTAGAAGGCAGCTACTTGGAAAAGTAAGACAAGTGGGAAGGTAGTGTTGCATTGAGTGGTTGGTTTATAGGTTAGAATAATAGTTGATAGTTGTAGTGAGTGGTATGTAATAGTTACCATAAATTGCCTAGGCCATTTTTTTCTGTTTCTGGTCATATTCTTATATTTTAATGCCATGCACATTTGGTACTTTGAATTCACATCTTTTATCATCTTCATGAACAGAAACATTAGAATACTGTTGTTACACCAACATACAAAATCCTGCACATGTGGACACTGCTGAAACATTAATATCTGGATGTCATAAAGGAATAGGATATTCCTGTTCTGTTTTTTCTTTAAGTGGAACTTGTATAACATTTGTTTCAGTGGACCAAATTTGTAGACTCGCCAACTAGTTCAGTGTCTTCTCCAGGACCAAAGCCAGTTAACTTTGATTTCCATAAGTCAGCAGTGGAACAGGTATGTTTTCAATTTTTTTGTTTGCCTCTTTTTCAATAGTGCATTGAATCACAGGTATGATTAAGCTGTGTTGCTTTTTTAATTAGGATCCAAAAATCTTGCATCCTGTACCATTGCGCCTGACTCCAGAATCCCAAGGGCTACCTCCTCCAGAGGATGAACCTTGCCGATCACCACGCAGGCTAACAGAACCTCAGATACCGTATGAACAACTAAGTGAAGGTGGAAGTCCCAAGAAAGCCACAACATTGGACAACAATGTAACAGCAGCATCAGACATTAGACCAATTCAGCGGCCACAACCAAAGAAACCAGCAGGTGTGTAATGAATAGGTTCTCATATTTGCTTACATGATTTATTTGGAAAAATAACATACTTATGGAATGTCTCTGTTATATGCATTGTTTCATTAACATTATAATATAGTAAAATACAGATCACAAATTTCAGTCACTATATATGATCATAATTTGGTGAAACCATGCCAACATACTATCTAAGCCCAAGCGTATGCATGTGGGTATGGGACCTGCTGTTCACAGTTCATTACAGGATTGAATAGCTACTGTTTACAAGTATTTTGTTTATTAGTATAAAGCATCACTTGAGTGTTTTAATGTTCATGGAAGATGTTCAGATTTAATACTTTGTAGGGCATGTTGATTGTAAACATAATATTGTTGTGGAAATGTGGAGTATGTAATACAGTGTAATGTGGTGTAAATGTGATCTGTGCTTGTGGGATGGACATGGAGAGTAACCTAACCCTTGTGTTCCATGCCTGAAGCCCATAATTTGGAAAAACAGTGTAATGTCCTGCAAAGATGACTGTCTTCTGAGATATGATGCCAAATATTTTGTTGGTAGATACCAGTGGGTCTGCTGCCACCATGTTTTGGGTGGAAAAGGTGGAAATAGTAGGTTCCTTCAAACTGTTGTACCTATGTGCTAAACTACTTGATGTCACTTATCACTGTGAGAACCTAAAACACAAATAATACTTTATGTTATTCCAACAGATGAACTCTGGAAAAACTGAGGACTTGCTTAACTTCCCACTAAGTTCTGTAATGCTGTCTTTTGTTATTCTTTGTAACAATTTCAAAATTATTGAAGTGAGTCCAGGTTTTGTGTTTTGAAATGCTTTTCCTGTATTTTATTTGTGATTGTAAAAGGTACAGGATATTATTTGGGTAAATCTGCATGAAGTTTCATTCTGGTTTTGCATAAATCTCTTGGTAACCTTGGATATGGTTTTCTTGTAGCACCAGGTCCTGGAGCAATTCCACCTCCTCCTCAGCCCACAACTCTTTCTACCCCTGATGAGTTATCAGGAGCAACCATTGCAGCAACTACACAAACAGCAGGGTGAGTTAAGTACCATGTTACCAAGCTATAGGATATCTGAGGTCTGTGTATTCATTTAACATTCTCCTCCTTCCTCCTCGTCTCGTCAGTACTTGTTAGTGCAAAAACAATGGTACACTTAACTATACATTTTTTAGTGGAAAGGTGTGAAAGTAAGCTTGTGGACTGGCAGTTTATTGTCTTTGTTCCAAATCAGTCACTTGAGATGGGAATGTTAATTACTGGAGTGGGTATGTGTCTTTATTGTTTTGAACAAGGTGCCAGTAGTTGTATAGGAACATGACTATCTATGCCTGTGATGATATAAAATTGTGTATTAGCATAAAAAATATCATGAAATGAGGATCAAGTTCTTCTGGGATGTGATATTTTCTGTGTTACGGTGTTCTGACATTTCAGAAAAGGAAATGAGCACCTTTGTCTTTTTTCTTGGACTCCTTTATGCTCGAAGATGAAGACACAAAATTCATTCACAATGTCAGGAAATAGTAACCCAGTGGATATTAATTAATTAATTACAGTACTGCCATGCAGATAACAAACCCATCAAATTGTGAAGTGTACTTGTGGTGTAAGATTTCTATTTTATATTGAAAATAGTGAGACTTAGGGATGTAGTATGTTTGGCATTAAGTGTGTGTATAATTTTGTCTATGTATCTTTTTTTTGAAACTTGTTTTTTCTGTCTCTGATAAATATTTAAGAGATATGCCAGAAATGTGCACTGATGTTCATGTAGGTTTTCATGTAGTGTCTGTTATTGTTTGATGTTAACCCAAAGTTGATCTGTTGACAAATTTTCATAAAACTCCCTAACATAGATTTCACAGCAATGCATATAGTAGCTGTTTGAGTTGTTACTGGTGGGCAAACAGACATGGTGACCCTTATTATGATTCCAACAAAATAGCCCTGAAAGAAGAAAACAGTCCTACAATTATATGTTGAATTTTTTGTTTATAACGTGACCTTTCTATGGTAAAATCAAAAACAAGTTCTGTACACAAGGCCCAATCACACCAGTGAGTCTTAATGGCAGTGCGCTTGGTTGTCACTAAACATACTTTCCCAAACAGCTTTCATATCACGGATGCAGCCAGTTGAATCAGAGTTTGTACTTCTTTGTGCAAAACCATATGTATAATCACTGTAATTTGATCCACTGCCATATGCTAAGATGGATGAAACAGATGGCTTAAGCATTGTTGTACTTGTCATAGAGAGTTCTGATTTTCAGCCTGTAATAATTTTGTTGTTATTCGCCGACCGGCGGCGGCCGCTCTGTTGGTATAGTTCGCGTGCGGACTAAGGCCACGGAGTTTAGTTTAGTTTTGCTGGATTAGTGGTATTGTCGTAATGTAGAAATCATAATACAGTAGAGTTCCTTTAACCCAGCACCTGATAATCATATGGCACTCCTGATAGTTTGACACATGAGGAAAGTAGATCAAAGTCCGGAAGTTCCACAAGCTGTAGATTCAGGTGTTGTGTACTTTTTCCATGACTTTACCTTGGGTTATCTAGACCTTATTGAGCCCATCAAGCTATTATAACATTTTAAGATGATCCAAAGGTGAGTAAACAAGGTACTGCGGGATAGAGGAAGCATGTAACTTAAACATTTCCTCAGAAACTTGATTTAATTATAGGCCTTGAAAGTGGCAGGCGTCGAAGAGATGTTATGGCTTCATGCAGCATTGGATTGTAAACTATCTATGACTTAAAGAAACAGAAGGACCAATTGTAATCCTTTATGGCATCAAGTTGTAATATGAAGAATCTTTATAAGCAACAGACTTTGAAAGAACCTAAATTAGTGCAACTGGACTAGGTGTTGTACAAGTGGTTTACAGCAATGTGTTCTGAAGGTAAACCCATGACTGTGCCTGTGGTAATTGAGAAGGCTAAGCTTTTTAATGATGAAATTAAAATAATTACAAGTGCACATTCTCTGAGGATTGGCCACAAAATTTTAAAGGATCCGCAACTGAAGGAGATTTCCAGACAGCATACCCCTCCAATTAGTTGTGTAGCCCAGTATAGAAGCAGTAACAGAAAATTATGTATAAGAACTCAGGTCAGTATAAGTACTCTCAAATAATCCACAACATTTGATAAACCTGTCCGGTCCTTTGGTTGCTGGATTAAAGGAATTTTCCTATATATGTATCATTCTGCATAGCAGACAAAATACAAGCTTTCCTTGGCTGTAGGGGGCAGAGGATGGTTTACATTAGTCAAACCGCCTTATCAGCTCTGTGGTACACTCTCCTGACAGAAACTTGATTACAACAGCAGTTGCAGGGCGCAAAGGGCCTGTCAGAAAAGCCTACATGCTTTGGGACTGAAAGGGCTCAAACCCATTTACTATTATGTTCTGTTCACAGCAGTTGCAGGTAGGTTAAAAATAATGGCCCTCCCATTTTATGACACACAGTCCAAAAGAAAGGAAAATTGCTGTCACCATGTGATTGTGCATTACTGATAAATATTAAATGCATAAGTCATGGTAATTTATACAAGAAGAAAGAAAAATGCAGCTTAAATTAAAGTAAGAATCGGGAAGGCCTGTCAGTAGCACTGTTCAGAGATCCCACAGTAGGCAGCAGGTTTTACCTGAACTGTACATACTATAATAGAACTTTGCCTTCACTCCCTATAATCTGCAATGTAAGGTGCTTAGGAATAGGAAATAAACATTTATATACTGGAAATGGGAAATAAGTGATAGCTGTTGTACAAAACAGTTCAAATAGTGTGTTATAATAATTTGTGTATTTTTTTGCATAGAGGTCAGTCTGGCCCAACGAGTCTCCCTGTGTCAGTTGTAGCAGCACAGATGGGTCCCAAAAAGGAACCTCCACCTCCACCTCCACCACGACCGTACCGAACACATGCGAGAAGTTCATCTTTGGATCTCAACCGATTGGGTAAATATTCCTGCATTTTCAAGTAAAACAATAATTTCTTGAAATTATGTGTATATTAAATACACTGCTTTATGTCAGTAGAATACGTTTCATGACATGGGATAGTGTAGTCGGGTATAGCAACTTGCTGTGCCTGGATGGTCTGGGGATTGAATCCAGCAGGGATGAGATTTTTGCACCTATTCAGACTGGCCCTAGGGCCTACCCAGCTTCCTGTGCAGTGGGTACCAGGTCTCATCCCCAGGGAGTAAAGCAGCCAGGGTATGGCGTTAACCACTCACCCCCCATCTAGTGCCTAGGTTAAAGAAAAAGTAGAGCTATACCTGTACTCCCCCTCTTGACCTTCATGGCCTGTTACAGGATGAGCTGTACCTTTTAACATGTTTTGCATTAAGTATTCCCTAAAGCATAAAATGTGTCAGAAGTGCAATATGTTCAAGGTATTGAGGAGAACATCCACTGTTCTGATGTATGGTATGTTTATAATTTGGTGGGATACAGAAGCATATCATACATGAATGAAAGCTCACTTCCATGGAGAGTTGTGTATGTGTCCTCATGGAAACTTATGTTCAGCATAAGATCTTTTGACCTCATGGAGTCACTGTAAACAAACCACAAATTTCTGAGCTGTTTCAATATGCCATCTCTGATCTGTTCAATGACAGCTTTAATTTTTTGTTGCAACCCCCAGAGTGTAACATAGGTTGAACGTTGAACTAATATACATAATTTCATTGATAGTCACAGAGGTAGCATGTTGGTTGGGACCACACACACCCAAAGGCATCCTGGAAATCAATTCAGTAGGACAGAGCTGCTGAACATATGCAGGATGTCCAAGACATCTGTTATATCTGGGTCTGCACCTTTGTGCTATACCTGTCCGTGAGGGTGTGTTTGTGTTATGCTTACCTTGCCACATGTTTCTATGGCTAAAGGGTACATAAAAGAAGTGGAATAACTGTCCTGCCAAAAAGAGTGTGATTTCTATAGAAAGTAACCCTACTTTGTTGTAGTGTTAATATGAACTGTAGCTTTTAGTGTTATTTGATGGTTTTTGTGGCGCCACATACAGAAATCTTGGTTGCCCTTGCTTCCAGTATTCACATTGTTCAGAATGGTGTTTTATCCCATATAGAACTACGCATATGGACACTCCCTGACTTACACAGTAATTGTGTTCCCAGAGGTTGGGCATAAATCCAATTTTGTGAAAGTGAGAATTGATTATATACATGGGCAACCATATACATATATACAAGGGAGTCTAGTTGAAATCTGCACTCCAGCACAGTGGAACTGGACTGACAGCAGCAGAACTGCCTCACCACCATTCTTATCACCCAGAGTACTCTTCTGCTATATTTCTGTCAATGAACTTTCATTCGTGCAAGGAAAAATTTGGCACTCATTTCAAAAAATGTTGTTTCAGTTTTTATACTTTCTTCAAAATTACATAACTGAAGTGTGTAAGCCAGGGAATGTGTGTATTTGCCTGGTTGTATTCTACTGCACCAGATATACCACTATGTCTCAAAAGTAAGTGTACTGATTTTCCTATGTATGAATTGGCAGCGTAGCACCTCGTTGATGTATACCGGTGCATTGGTAGTGACCTTGGCTGCATGTTCATACTTCTTTCATCTGGATTGGTTGAGTCAGTCGTGCGCTGCTGCTGTTTGTGTATGGTCGTGTTTTAGCACCTTGTTACGTTTGCGATGCAGGAAAATATCGAACAACGCTAAGCTATCAAATTTTGTGTGAAACTCAACAAACCTGCCACAGAGACATTTGCTTCTTTAACCGAAGTTTATGGAGATGCCACTCTATTTAGAACTATGGTTTTTAAGTGGCACAAAGCTTTCAAAGAGGGCCGAGAAAATGTTGAAGACAACCCTCGTTCTGGAAGACCAGTCTCATCAACAAATGATCAAAATGTGGAAGTGGTGTGAGCTGTGATGGTGAAAGATCACTTATTGAGTGTGAGGATGATTGCAGAAGAAACGGGCTTGGATAAAAGTGCAGTTCATAGAATTCTAACAGACTGTTTGCACATGCGAAAAATTTGTGCAAAACTAGTGCCCAAAAATTTGTCTGTGGAGCAAAAAGCGAACCGGTTGGAAATTTGTCAGGATTTGCTGGGAAGACTCGAAATTGAGTCAAATTTTTTGGATAAAGTAATAACAGGAGATGAATCATGGGTGTTCGACTACAATCCCGAGACCAAACAGCAAAGTGCGGAATGGCACATGAAAAGTTCTCCTCGTCCGAAGAAAGCACGCATGAGCAGATCCTGGGTGAAAACAGTGATTGTTTTTTTCGACAGCCGTGGCATTGTGTATAAAGAATTTGTACCTCCAGGACAGACAGTTAATCACACCTTCTACAAAGATGTCTTGGAAGGACTTCGAAAACGGTTCCAGCGAGTCCGAATGGACATTGAAGACAGCTGGGTGCTGCACCACGATAACGTACCAGCTCACACTGCGCTTTCAATTCGAGAATTTCTGGTGAAGAAAAACATTCCCGTACTTCCACATCCTCCCTACAGCCCAGATCTAGCTCCGTGCGATTTCTATCTCTTCTCCAAGTTGAAATTGAAGTTGAAGGGTCATCATTTCGGAATGATGGAAAACATACAAAAAGTTGTAACAGATGAGCTACACACACTTACAGAAAATGACTTCCGGCACTGCTATGATGAGTGGAAAAAACGTTGGAACCATTGTTTAACTTCCCAAGGGTCATACTTTGAAGGAGATAACTTGTAATTTCAGGTGAGTCCAATAGACATTTAAATAAAAAATTAGTACACATACTTTTGAGACAAAGTGGTATATGCCGCTGACTTTACCACATGGCCCAGTGGCATTTAAGAATTCTTACTCCCACCTTCTGTGGAGGAGAGCATGATAAGTGTGGGTATATGTGTCTTACTTGGGGAAGGGACCATCTTTTGAGGCAACATGTGTTTTTAAGAATGTGATAAAAGTCTTGTGTTGAGCAAGCAGGAAGCTTGGTTGGTTGTGTGTGCTTCCTATCCATGAGGTCAAAATTTACCTTAAATTTCACTCTGAATTTTTGTGTTGCAGATTTAAATGACTATGCTTCAGTGAATAGTGTATAAAAATTTCCCTGGTTAAAGGTTGTTTTGAAATTCCCTGTGTAGGTACACTGTTAATGAAACAAAAAAAAAAGTTTTTCTCTTGAAATAATATGGATATCTAATCATATAGAATGTTCATAGCTTTCTTCAGCCAGTGCTGTTTGTCCAAGTTTTATTTCTATTACCACTTCAGTATAAACCTCTTAATGCTGTATAACCTTATTAGATGATGGAATATCACTAATTAGTATTAGTCAATGAAATGTCAGTCTCAGTTTCTTTCTGCTTGTACCTTTATCTCTTTTCAGTTATGTATGGGTCTTTATACTCTCTTGCCATTGATCGGTGCTGTTGTGTTGAGTGATGACTTCTATTGCAGTTTATGTTAATATAGTATGCTTGATGTCCTGATTCTCACCTAGGGAAGTCTGGAAGTTTGCTTGGAGCTCCTCCAGTGGTTCCACCTAGAATATCTCCCAGCACTGTAAGTTATGTTGGATGATATTTGCATGCTATTTGTGTTGACCATACCATGATGTGCAGTGTTTTAATCATATTGTAAGGGAGTAGATCTAAATTGTTTCTGGCTATCATCCTATATGAAACTTTAAAACATGGACAGGCACTAAGCTGTTTATGTGAAGCAGTTAATAATGTGTCTTACCTGTGTTTGAGAGGTGCATTATTCAAATCCTGGCTAAGATGTAGTGAGAAACAGTTCATAATTTATTTAACTGCTAGATGAATGCTGGATGTATGCCACAGCTGCTCTATTACGAGCTCCATATGTATTCATCTTCTCATCACCTTTGATGTAAATAATCTTTGCAGATGACAGTAGTGTAAAGTAATTAATGAACCTGTCTTTTGAGTTTTTGATAAGAAAACTGATGCATGTCTAACAGAATAAGAATCTGTTGCATGAATGGTAAACAAGTATCTGCTTCCATGAGAAATTATTTCATTTGGGACTGCTGAATTGTACACAATAATACTACGCAGCAGTCCCCTTAAATAACGCAGAACACTTTTTGATTTATAAGGTTTTCATGGTTTTGAGACAGATAATATTACAAGCTTGAATGTGGTTTGTTTCAGACCTCCCCCAAAAAACTTATTGGTCAGCGTAGTGAAGGTGATGTGTTATCTTTGGTAGGGGATCAGGCAGGTTTTGCTGATTTTGCTCAGTTTGTCCAGGAAGAGGAAAGTTGTATGGATGGTGGCCAACCCAGAAGACATGGTGCCTTCGAGGTTTACAGGAAACCTGTATCTAGTAAGATGACTTGTTTAGTATATGTACTTAACTTGAAAAATCAGTGTATTCATTTATTTTTCCTATGGTATGTAGCGATTTATATTATATTGTTTTATATATATATATATATATATATAAGATTTGTAAGGTGTGTTATGTCCAGATTTTGAGACCAACTATTTTCATGAAATGGAATACAGACACTCCCCAAATTTTAAGTTACACAATTTTAGACTCATGCAGTTATAAAAAAAGTAATAAAAAACTGAAATAATAACATTTTTTAAATGTGTGCCAAATTTTTCCCCAAGGGAGCGAAAGCCCAGTGAGATGAAGGTGGTGGGAAAATACTACTGTGAAATAACACAGGCTGTGAGGTCATCATGCTGTGGCCAATCAGGTTCCAGCGTGCTAGAGTTTGTATTTCAACCATAGTCCCTTGTATATACATATACAGGGTGTCCCAGGAGGAATGTGCCAGACTTCGGGAGGGTGTTCCTTATGTTAAAGTATACCTATATAACCCAAAACACCTATGTCCAAAGTTGAACGGTTACGGAGATAATGGCCAG
>Ga0131853_10007161_pt1 | contig 20154 bp, 17 predicted proteins | sample TergutLab28metaG_FD_92764 | JGI IMG/M metagenome (GOLD analysis project Ga0131853, IMG submission 92764) | Labiotermes labralis P1 segment gut microbial communities from Petit-Saut dam, French Guiana - Lab288 P1 (version 2) (version 2) | ecosystem: Host-associated > Arthropoda: Insects >... | reverse complement strand
GAATGCGCCGAGCGGATTGCGGAGCTTGACCAGAGGATGATACTTATTCAGGAGCTTGTGGATATCGCATATTAATTATTCTGGAGGGAAATATGACCGGCTTTCATGTAATCAACCACCCGCTAATCAAATCCAAAATGACAATGCTCAGAAGCGTAAGCACCAGCACCAAGGAATTCCGAGAAATCTGCGGCGAGGTGGCTTCCCTTATCTGCTACGAGGTCACCAAGGACATCCCCACAATTGAAGTAGAAATAGAAACCCCCATCTGCAAAACCATTTGCGAAACCATAGAGAAAAAATTCGCATTCGTACCCATACTCAGGGCAGGCATGGGCATGGTGGAAGGGCTATTGCGCCTAATCCCCACCGCCAAGGTAGGTCATATAGGGCTGTATCGGGATCCACAAACTCTCAATCCCGTAGATTATTTCTGCAAGCTCCCACCGGATATCTGTGAACGGGAAGTCTTCCTATTAGATCCGATGCTTGCAACCGGCGGTACCGCCTCAATGGCAATTGATTACTTAAAAGAACGCGATGTAAAAAACATAAGACTTCTGGTATTGGTATCATGCCCTGTGGGAGTGGAAAGAATCTTGAAGGACCACCCGGATGTTGGCATCTACACGGCAAGCAATGACCCTGAGCTTAACGACCATGGATATATAGTGCCGGGTCTCGGTGATGCCGGTGACAGGATATACGGAACGAAATAGCACTGTCATTGCGAGCGAAGCGAAGCAATCTGGAAAACTGTGCAAAGGTTGGATTGCTTCGTCGCTACGCTCCTCGCAATGACGGGGGCAATTATAGATAATTATAACAATTATAAATATGAAGAAACTGTGAAGAAACTATTGCGCAAATTTTGCAGTTGCGTTAAAATGTTATTAATAAGGGAGGCAAAATATGATAACCAATCAAGCACTACAAAACACCGTTGATGGTCTTAAAAACATCACACGTAAAGAAATATCCGTTCTGGACAGAGATGGCAAGGTAGTAGCCAGTACTGAGCTGGAATACTACCCTGAGCAACAACCCTTAATCGAATCCTTCATTAACTCCCCGGCCGAAAACCAGCTTGTCCAAGGATATCAATATTTCAAGGTATTCGATAATAGTCTGGCAGAATACGTTGTACTCCTGCCTGGCGAAGATGAAGATACCTATCGCATAGGCAAAATCGTAACATTCCATATCCAATCCTTGATGATGGCATACAAGGAGCGTTTCGATAGAGACAACTTCATCAAGAACCTGCTCTTGGATAATCTGCTGTTGGTGGATATTTACTCCAGAGCAAAAAAACTCCGCATAGACAACGTTGTAAAACGTGTGGTCTATCTGATAGAAACCACCATTGACCCGGATTTGAGCGCAATTGAAATAGTACGTGGGATATTCCCAGACAGACCTCGTGACTTTGTAACCGCTGTAGATGAAAACAGTATTATCCTGGTAAAGGAAATCACCGAAAGAGACTCAACAAGAGAAATAGAGCATGTGGCCAACACAATTGTTGACACTCTTACAACCGAGGCAATGAGTCGGGTATATGTGGCAATTGGTACTGTGGTTAAGGATTTGAGGGATGTATCCAATTCCTTCAAAGAGGCTCGCCTGGCTCAGGAAGTAGGAAAAATCTTTGAATCGGAAAAGCAAATCGTTAGTTACGAGCGGCTGGGAATAGGTCGGCTTATATATCAGTTGCCCTTACAGCTTTGCCGTATGTTTATCAATGAAATGCTCCAAGGCTTTGTTGTAGACGATATAGATGAAGAAATGTTCACAACAGTAATGAAGTTTTTCGAAAATGACCTTAATGTATCAGAAACCTCCCGCGAGCTATATATCCATAGGAACACCCTGGTATACCGCTTGGATAAGCTCCAAAAAATGACCAAGCTAGACCTCAGAAAATTCAGCGATGCAATTACATTCAAGATTACGTTAATGGTAAATAAATATCTGCAATACCGGGAGAGGCAAGTGTTTTAATGATCGAACTCAGAGACATCACAAAAATATATGAAAATGGTGCCCCGGGGCTTCGCGATGTCAGCCTTAAAATTGACAGCGGCGAATTTGTTTTTATTGTAGGCTCCAGCGGTAGCGGAAAGACCAGCTTCGTGCGCCTTCTCCTTAAAGAAATTGATCCAACCCGCGGAAAAATCCTTATAGATAGCAAAGACGTAAGCAAAATCAACCGCCGTGACATGCCACATTTTAGGCGCAAAATAGGCGTGGTTTTCCAGGATTTCAGGCTCCTTAAAAACAAAACCGTATACGAAAACGTAGCCTTTGCAATGCGCATAGTCGAAGCTACTAACAAGGAAATCCGCCGCACGGTTCCTCAAGTTCTTCACTTAGTAGGGCTTACGAAAAAAGCCAAAGCCTACCCAAGTCAGCTTTCCGGCGGTGAACAGCAACGGGTTTCTCTGGCCCGAGCTATAATCAACAAGCCTCCTATTCTACTGGCAGATGAGCCGACAGGTAATCTAGACCCAGACACCGCTTGGGACATCATGATGCTCCTAAACGATATAAATAACCTAGGTACCACAGTAGTAGTAGCCACTCACGCCCGAGATATAGTAGACGACATGCAAAAACGTGTGGTAGCCCTAGGAGACGGTAAGGTGCTCAGGGATACAGAAAACAGCGGCTACATCTTCCGAGAAAAAACAACAAAGGATATTCTGCAAGAAATTGGCATGACAGAAGAATCGAAGGACGCAGAGGAAGCAAAGGACGCAACCACCCAGGAGGAGAGCACAGAATGAAGTTAAGGACAGTGAGGCATTACATTGGAGCGGCACTTAATAATTTGTTTTTAAACCGCCTAATGACCATAGCGTCGATTCTGACGGTGGCCTCCTGTGTATTTATCGTATCTGTGTTTTACTTGTTGGTAACCAATGTTAATTCAGTAATGGGGCATTTGCATGAGCAAATTGGGCTTGTCGCCTTTGTAGACGATGATGTTCCCGCCGGAGACATGCCGGATCTTTTCGATAGAATAAGAGCTATCCCCAATGTAAGCAATGTTGGGAATGTGGGTGAAGATGAAGGCTGGATAATCCTCGAGCAAGTCTTCGAGCCGGGTAGCCCAATGGTAGATATGCTAATGGAAGACTCGCCCTTTCGCAGGGCATTTAGTATTGATGTTTATGATCTGCAATTCCATGACGAGGTAGTATGGGCTTTAGAAGCACTGGAGCCATACGGTATTGTTAGCATTAGAAGTGAACAGGAGCTGGTGGACATACTTTGGAACTTGACCAGAGTAGTCCAGATAATATCCATGGTGGCAATTCTAATACTCGGCTTGATTTCATTTGTGATAATAATCAACACGATACGGATTACAGTATCCTCCCGCCAAGCTGAGATTAGTATTATGAAATATGTAGGCGCGACAGACTGGTTTATTCGCTGGCCTTTTATAATAGAAGGGGTGCTAATAGGCATAGTTGGTGCTACCATTCCTGCGGTTATCTGTGCGATTTTTTATGATTCTGTAATCGCAAGAATTACCGAAGTTCCGATGCTTGATTTCATGTACTTTGTGCCAGGGGATAGAGTGCTGTTTTATGTTGTGCCCTTTGCACTGATTCTTGGAGTGCTTATCGGATTTGTAGGATCTGTTATTTCTGTACGGCAGTATTTAAAGGTGTAGGATTATAAAAGGGGGCTACATATGAAAAAGCGGATTGTAGCGATTTTTTTGGCACTTGTATTTCTGATGTCCGGCATTAATATTATGGCTGGAGATTTGGGTGATCTGCGGCGGCAATATGAAGATGCGAGAGCGGAAGCTGACGCGCAAGCAGGCATCCTTGCCGAAACCCGTGCCGAAATAACTCGTATCCACGAAGAAATTCTAATATTGGATGAGCGCATGAACGCGGCCACTGAGGACTTGCTAGTAACAGACGCAGCCCTCTATGCAACCAAGGCAGCGCTTGAGCAAACAGAAATTGACTGGGCGATAGCGCAAGAAGATCTTGCGAACCAGCACGAGGTAGTGCGTGCCCGTCTTCGCGAAATACAAGAACGGGGTTCCACAGGGCTTTTGTCGGTGGTACTGCAGGCAACCAGCCTGCGGGATTTTCTTCTTCGTATAGAATATGTAAACGATATTGCAAGACGTGACCAGGAAATGGTTACACAGCTAGAAGCAATCGAATCACAGGTAGCGCAGATGCAGGACGCGTATTCCCGCCAGCTCACTTCGGTTGAAGCACTTCAACGCCAGCAGGAGGACTATATCCAGAGGCTTGAGGATATTGCGGAAGAACAGGAAGCGTTTTTTGCGGAACTTGTTGCAGACGAGGTGCGGTACGAGGCCCTCTTGATATTCAAGCAGGAACAAGCCGTCGAGATGTACAATACCTGGTATACAGCTTACCAAGAAGAACGGGAACGCCAACGCCAAGCAGAATTGGAACGTCAACGCAGAGAGCGAGAGCGGCAGCTTGCCAACATCCCTACCGGTGGGATATTTCAATGGCCAGTCCCTTCTTCTGCTCGTATTACCAGCAACTTCGGCTACAGAACTCACCCCACAAGACGTAGGCGGGAGTTCCATGAAGGTATTGATATCGGAGCCAGAAGCGGAGCCAATATTGTTGCCGCTGATTGCGGGGTTGTTATCTTATCAAGCTGGCATGGAGGTTACGGAAACACAGTAATAATCGACCACGGGGGAGGGCTGCATACACTATATGCTCATAACTCCGTTAACTTGGTAAGAGTAGGCGATCAGGTTTCCCGCGGGCAGGTCATTGCGCGGATAGGCTCCACCGGGGTATCAACAGGCCCGCACTTGCATTTCGAAATGCGTGTAAATGGAGTACCCCAAAACCCCAGACGAGCGTTAGGCTTATAAAAACTTATAGTAATTTGTATGCCCCTATGGTATTATCGCATAAAAACCATAGGGGCATTTTTATTTTGCAAAATAAGACAAAAACCATGATATAGGAGTGACCATTTAGGTCGCCCTAAAAAAGGGAGGATAAATCAAATGAAGAAACTGAAAAAAGCAGCTATTGCACTGTTGTTGACTTTTATTATTGCCGCAGCCCCGATAACACCCTTTGCTCAGCCCATTGTAGTAATGGCGGCGGAGGAAGATGAACCCTTCGTGCTGTATCTTACGGAGGAGGCTAGAGACCTTGTTCTGTATGACTTTGATTTTCTAATCAGTGTTATACGCGAAAATACAGCGTGGGTAAGTGTAATAAATCGGCGACTCGATATTGACTTTGACGAGCATGTAGCAAGTATGAGGCAGGCAATATATAATATGGAGCCTCTTGTATTTTTGCGTTCCTTGGAAGCATTCGAAGAGCTTATGGGCACGCCGATGTATGAGATTTGGTTTCCTATCAGGGATAATGACGACCCTAGATATATCGCAGCTAATTTTATCGGTTATTTTCTGCTGAGTTGGTTCGGGCCGTTTGAGTCTATTGGGCATTTATTCCCTCGTGAGCTTAGCTCATATCGCTTGCAGTATAGCTGGTGGCGGATTTTCAGTCATCAAGGAGGGAATCTAAGTTCTGAAACAAACCCCCATGGTTTATTACTTTATGAAACCTATACGCATCCTGATGTGCGATGGTTTTATGGACCGGTAGAAGTAGACCTTTATGCAGATACGAGATCGGTTTTTCCAGAGGTGGCTGATAATATCGAAATTGAAATAATAGTCCCAGGAGAAATCGCTTATTTGCGGATCAATAGCTTTCGCTCGTCAGCGGAATATGACGATTTGATCATTGCCCCATTCTTTGAAGAGATAAGTGATTTTGATCACTTGATAATTGATATAAGAGGCAATAGCGGAGGGTTTGTATTCAACTTTATCCGCAATATTCTAGGAAGATTAATCAACGAACCGGTGGTGTCTTATAGTCACCAGTTTTTCTCCGGTGGAGAGATTGCCGTTGCGGCAATGAATGCCTATGTAGTGACAACACAGTATATATTTGATGGTGTACAAAATAATGCAGTTAATCAGTGGTATACCATTAATGTTCTTCCCGTGCGAGAGTTTATATATGAGCAGGGTATGACAGCTTTTAATCAAGATGATTTAGAGTACCTGGAATATGTAGTTGTGGAACGCGATTGGTTTTTCCCAACAGATGATATCTACTTTGGTGGCAAGGTATGGCTGCTTATTGATGAATACACCGCATCAGCGTCTTCTCAGGCAACATTGCTGTTAATGGAGCAGGGGCTTGCCACGGTTGTCGGGGAAAATACCTCTGGGATAATGTCAGCTAACAGTATCTATTTGATCCTTCCAAATACCGGTCTGCTATTTCGCGTTGACCTAGGCTACAGAACCGACGCACAAGGCAACTCCTTGGAGGTATATGGCATCGCACCCGATATACGCAACCATGAAGGATTGGACGCATTACAAACAGTGCTCGGGCTTATTGGTAACTACGATGTACATTGGATGAGAAGAGGGGTACCCCCCTGGGGAACAACTGATTTTACCGGTCATCCCTTAGTTGGCAATTGGGTATGGGATAGGGGTGACGACTATATATATGAGCTAAGACCTGACGGCACAGGAATACGGGGATTCGCCTTCAATAGATATGAAATCACCTGGTATGCATATGGGACATATTTGTTTATTGACAATGGTTTTGAAACAGAGCAGTGGAGCTTTAAAATTCTTGACGGTACGCTAACAATAGTATGTACGAGAACGACTTGGCGTACTTGGCGGTATATAAGGCAATAAGGTTTACTGTAGTAAAAGAGGCTGTTCGCATGTTTTATGGTAAAAGACATATATACAGCAATTTATCTAGCTATGTAAGGGATGAGTTGATGGATGCAGTGATTCAGTTTTTACTTGAAGCAATACCGAAAAATGAGTGATTACGCAAACGCAGAGATATTTTGTTGTATTTCGTCATAGACAAGAGGCTAACTTTCCCGTATACTTACAGCATCTTATCTGGAATAACAAGCCGCATCTGACATATATAGGTGTAGCTGGCTTGTGGTGTGAATACTTAATTTGTCGAGCAGTGTCGATAATCCTGTGTTTATTCTAGTCAGCATTGTTAAATCACATCAGTTATAAGTGAGTTTCGACAGGAGTTACATATTGACTATCGAGGGGTGGCAAGTATGGTCAAGAAAATATTATCAAAAAGATTACCAATATTGCTCTCATACACTCTTTTTCTATCTGCCTTTATTTTTGTAGGTGTTTTTTCTGCATCCTGTGGCAGGAACGATGTGGAGGAAGCCTCTCAGAAGTACAATGATTATGCAGAAGTTGAAACCGATGATAATCAACAATCTATCAATGAAGACATAACATCAGAGGATGATTCTGATTTCATTATATCTGTAAATGAAGATAGCATACAAGCCAGAAACCTTTTAAAACTCAGCAGAGTATGGGGTTTTACGATATATACCCACCAGACTTTCTTATTGGGTGAGAGATGCTGGGATGAGGAGCTTTTAGCCCTGATACCTATTGTGCGGTTTGCAAATGAGGATGATATAAACGACATCCTATACGACTGGTTTATAGGGCTTGGCGATGATGGATATGATTTGGATTATCCTGTTTTCCGTTCATTATTGTTGGAGGGCTTCCCAGATCACCATGATAAAATTATAGATTTTTTTGAAGATGTAAATAACCATAACTGGTCGTCGGTAGGAGAACTATATGAGGAACTGTGGTTGCTCAACACAGGTTTTGAGATGAACATACGACCAATGGCGGATTTGAGTTGGATTAATGAAGATTATTTGGTGTCTCTTTTGCTACAACCTTGATGCGATTTAATAAAATTCAAGTTGTTGATAGATCAATGGCAGCTGTTTATTTTGATGAAATGGGTAATAGTGTTTTTACCAATAAGGAACGGTTTGTGGACATAGATTACTCAGATAGCAGTTATCGTATATTAGGGCTTTTTCGGTTATGGAATACAGTAAAATATTTTTTCCCATATTTAGACATAATTGATTACGATTGGAATGAATTATTGCTTGAGTACATTCCTAAAATGCTGGAAGGAGAAGATGTATTTAGTTATGAGATAACTCTTGTTACATTAGCTTCAAAATTGCAAGATGCACACATCGGTTTTGCAAGAGGATTGATGGCAATGGGAGCAGAACTACTTGACCAATTGCCTATTACAGCAGGAATTATTGAGCAGTTGTTTGGCTCGTATTTAGCACCGGTTGTCTTACGGGAAGCAGAGGGGTATCTTGTAGTAAGTGACGATGGGCATGGACTTAAAGCAGGAGATATAATATTACGGGTTAATAACACAGATATTGACGAAATAACAAAAGCCATGTTGACATATCTCCCATTTCCCAATGAAGACAAAGCACTAGCGTATCTTGTGCGAGGTCATGTCATATTAAGGCAGCATTCAGGGGCAGTCCCAATGGCAATTGACGTATATCGTTTTGGGGAGGAGCTAAAAGTGTATGTAAACGTAACTGCTCGGACTCCTTTTTGGTATATTTGGCGTTATACTGACACTGTTTCAAGTTCGCATATGCTTTTGGAAAATAACATTGGTTTAATTAATCCATCAATGATTAATCGCGAAGAGTGGTACCGCAATTCGGCATTACGTGACATTATGAGGGAATTTGAAAGTTTAAATGTAAATGGGTTAATTATTGACTTGCGGCAACGTTCATTTGGCATAAACTATTTATTGGCGGAATACTTACTTGAAAAACAAGAGCATTTTTTTACAGGAGCAAGACCTTTTAGGCTTTTGCCAGGAGTGTTTGCAGATGCTTTACGTCGACATTCGGGTTATGGATCCCTGGTAAAACTGGTTCAGGAGAACTATGATATGGGTTTTTTAGTTGATCCTGAACCAGAAGAATCCTTCGGCTCATTTTTTCATAATAAAAATACTGTGCTTTTGATGAATGAACATACGCAAAGCCATCTTGAGTTTACAGTTATGACACTTTGGAACGGGGCTAACGTAACAGTAATGGGTACTAATTCAATAGGTGCGAATGGTAATGTTACAATTTTACCGTTACCTGGTGCGATTGCTATGATATTTACAGGTCTTGGGGTCTATACCCCAGATGGTGGTCAGACGCAACGCATTGGGCTTTCCCCTGATATTTATGCGCCCCGGACAATAATTGGTATTAGAGATGGGCAAGATGAGTTGATGGATGCCGCAGTACAGTTTTTGCTTGAATCAATACTCTAAAATAAGTGATTGCGCAAACGCTAAGATATTTTGTTGTATTCCGTCATTGACAAGAGGCTGACCTTTTCGTATGCTTACAGCATCTTATCTGGAATAACAAGCCACATCTGACATATATAGGAGTAATTGACTTGTGATGCGAATGCTTAATTTGTCGAGCAATGTCGATAATCCTGTGTTTATTCTAGTCGGCATTGTTAAATCACATCAGTTATAAGTGAGTTTCGACAGGAGTTACATATTGACTATCGAGGGGTGGCAAGTATGGTCAAAAAAATATTATCAAAAAGATTACCGATATTACTCTCATACACTCTTTTTCTATCTGCATTTATTGTTGTAGGCGCTTTTTTTGTATCCTGTGGCAGGAACGATATAGAAGAAGCTTCACATGAACAAAACGAATATGTTGATGTTGAAGTTGAGGAATATGAGATTTCGCAAGCAATGGAAGAAGAAATTATTGATGATTATTACAACTCTGGGTCTACAGACATTGAAGAAACCCCAGTGGAAACCCTACAAGAGCGTAGTGAACGCATAGAGCGTGAACGCTTAGAATTTGCGCAGTCCATCACAAGGGAGCAAATCTTAGAAGATTTTGATTACATGATGGCTGTACTGGAAGAGAATTTTCCATTCTTTGATTTGGCGTATCGGAGGCATGGTGTGGATATACGAGAAGAAGCTCAATTATTTAGAAGTGTGCTAACAGATGTGAGTATGCCTATAGATGCCCAAATTTTTGGAGTACAATTACTATGGGAGTTTTTCAACTCTATACATTGGGTTGGTCATGTAAGAGCAGTTGATGATTTTATGTATCGTATTTATATGTTTCATGCACTTAGTAACCCAGAAGAGCGCTGGTCTACAATTAGGAATGAAAGATTTACAGCCCATCCAAGCACTTTCTTGTTTTATGGAGAGCTTGATGCATATGACATGGAAATACTTGCGCCACATTTTGAAGGAACTGGATATAATCCTGATAGTTATACCATGTATGTTATAGAGGATGGAAATATTGCACATATTCATGTGGAAATGCTGTTCTCTGCAAGCTATACCGATAGGGAAAACCTGAGAGAATTCTACGAACGGATTGCGGATTTTAATCATTTGATTATTGATATTAGGGGAAACATCGGATCAGGCTATCCTATCTTTCATGAGCTAATAACAGCACCTCATATCCATGAACCTGTATATCTAGATATTGCTTCATTTTATATAGGTGGGGAGCAAAATTTAAGTTTATTGGAAATTCTTTATGATCCTCGGTTTGGTGAGAATGAAACCCTAGTGGAAAGACCTTCGCATTTTTACAGAAAAACTTTTACGGTAACAAGTGAAAATATTGTAGGCAGGGATGGTGAGCCTATTTTTGCGGGAACAGAGCACTTAGTATGGGATGATTTCAACGCGTTTGACTATTACATTGTTGGCACTATTAACTCCGTATATCCATCCGATTTGGATGATTTGCAAAGTAGATTTAATGGGCAGTTGTGGTTGTTAACAGACAGTCTTTCTGCTTCTATTTCTGAAAATGTGGTTGCACTGTACAAGCAAAACGATTTAGCGATAATCGTAGGTGAGCAGGGTCGTGGAATTTTTATGTGCAGGCTGTTATCGTCAAATTATTTTGCGTTACCAAATACAGGTATTATTATTCGCTATGATGTGGGATATCCCGTTTGTCGAATTACTGGTCGCCCACTGGAAGAAGGCATTCCACCGCACTTTACAAATCGTCTTGGTATGGATGCGTTGCAAACAACGCTTGAGCTTATAGCTGAGGGTGCATATAGAAGGTAAATGAGTATTACATCAACTGATGTAAATGGAGATGTGTTTTTTATGTCATAAATATGTTAGATTTTGTCTCATATATGATAGGGGAATGGGTGAAATATTTAATCAAATAACGAGAGGAAGTGAATAAATGTCAAATTTATTCGATGATTTTGATTTAGATGTTCAAAAAACAGTAAGTAGTTACAATGCTACGGGCTCGCAGACACCGACATGGTCATGTCAGCAACCATGCAATACTCCACCGCCGCCACCACCTAACACCAATTTTGGCTGTCAAACTATACCCGCTACTTGTGCAAACACATGTGGCGTTTCTTGTGCACATACATGTGCAGGTCGTCCAGGTTGTAACAACCCTGTATTTTGACTTCATTGATATGAAAACCGAAACCGATCAAAAAGCTGATATAAAGCCGTTAAATACAATACCATCTATTCAAATCAAAAACCTTTCATATTATTATAAAGGTAAAGGCATACATGCTTTACGAAATATAAATTTATCAATCGAAGAAAATAGCTTGATTGCATTTATAGGAGAAAACGGCTCAGGAAAAACAACGCTGATTAAAATATTATCAGCTATGTACAACGATTACGAGGGGGACGTATATTTTGGCAAACAGAGTCTTTGTGATTTAGACCCCGACGACATAAGAAAAAAGATAGGAATTCTGTTCCAAGATTTTGTAAAATATGAGTTGCCTGCAAGAGAAAATGTTGCCCTGGGGCAGCTTGAAAAAATTCAGGATGATGTTGCTATATCACAGGCTTTGCAAAGAACTGGCATGGATGAAAAGATCGCCGATTTGGAATCCCAACTAGGATTTTGGTTTGACAACGGAGTACAGCTTTCAGGTGGAGAATGGTTAAGAGTAGCACTAAGCCGAGCCTTCATTAGAGATGCGGAGCTATACTTACTTGACGAACCAAACTCAGCCCTTGATCCTAACACCGAAAGGCAAATACTCAAATCATTTAAAGACTTAACTAAGGGAAAAATAGGAATTATTGTATCTCACCGGATTTCAAGCATTAAAAACGTTGTCGATAAAATCATCGTATTTGAAAATGGTTCTATTCAAGCAAGTGGCACACATGATGAATTACTAAAAACATCTGAGGCATACAGGAGATTATACGAACTAGAAAACGAGTAAAAAAATAGGAGGGTCAGCATGATGATAGACCTTAACAAAATTAAGAATTGCAGCAATATACGCATAAAATTATCGGAAGAGTCATTCGATCACTATTTGCTAAATGTCGGTGAGTATTTTACTGCATTAGAAAAAGACATAAGTAAAATCAAACCCAGCGAAACAATGGATGTAATAGCTGCCTTGGTGAGCTTTCGTGAGTATTTTTATTCAGAATCCGAATGGGAACGTCTTACCCTTCAATCGCTGGATGTCCTGCGTAAAGGATTAAACAAATCCTTTTTCTATGATACAGCTATATTTTATGGTATGGCTCATGTAGCATACTCTGTCTACGCACTATCATCACAAGTGCCAAAAATAAAACCCTTTCTTCAAGGAATTAATGATGTATTGCTCAATAAATTGTCTGATTGCTTGAAGTCTGCTGATAAAGAAGAGTTCTACACAACTGGCAACTATGAGGTAATAAAAGGGCTTTCCGGTCCATTCCGCTATTTGCTTGATAATACAGATGATAATCAAATGAATGAAATGACTAAGCAAGTAATAAATGTCTTTATCAAACGCTCAAAAGATATTACTATTTTAGACCATAAAATAACCGGGTGGCATTACTACCCATCTTCAATGGAAAAAAGATATATGGCTGAAGATGCCTCAAACGGGTGTATTAATTACGGAGTATCGCACGGCATGGGTGGACCTTTGGCTGTGCTTTCAATGGCGTATCATAAAGGATTTGATGCGGAAGGGTTGAAAGATGCGATAGATGGGCTCATTTCAGAATATATGAACGCAGTATATTACGCCAATGATATAGCCTATTGGCCAGGACGAATCACATTGGAGCAGCATATAGGGCAAGAAAAAAGCCCAGATACACCTAATGCAATGAGTTGGTGCTATGGCTCTGTTGGAATACTACGTGTTCTCTATATGGCTGGCGTTTTTATGTCGAATGATAGAGTCAAGCAATTTGCGTTGGATGAGTTGCTCAAAATTGCAAAGCTGGACTTACCAAGTTATTTATTATCTCAGCCAATTGTGTGCCATGGCTATGTAGGGACAGCAATTATATTGAGTTTAATGTACATTGATACAGGTAGAGAAGAATTTAAGTTGAAAGCAGCAGAAATGGTTGAATCAGGTACCGCATTTAATATTGAAAGATTTTTCGAAAACGCACATCATATAGCTGCCAGTAACAACACCGAAACCTTGGCGACTACACATGATCATTTGGAAGGCTTCAATGGAATTATTCATTCTACCTTGTCAATAATGAAATGCATCCCCAGTGAAAATGAAAAACGTCTTTTGATGTTATAGAATTAAAAAACCTATCCCTTAACCATCACCAAATAATTCCATCTATGCATCAAAAAAGGCTGCCTCGTTTTATCCGAGACAGCCTTTATTAACTGTTGAATTTATTCACTTAGAGGTTTAAATCATCCTCTTCCAAGAAGTCTGTAAGCCTCGCTTCTCTTTCATATCGTGCCTTGTCTGTCATAAACTGTTCCTTCGCTTGGGCATGTCTTGCGGCTATCTTGATTATACTAAAGGCAGCAATTCCCAAGCCTATTACCGCTCCGAATATTAAAAAGCTAATGGCTAGAGGATTAGTACCTGGGTTAGGACGATAGCCTTCCTGTGCTTTGTCAGGGCTGGGTGATGCAGACCCTGGGCTTGGAGATGCTGAAGCCACAGGTGTTGGAGATGGGGATGTGCCAGGCGCAGGTGTGGGGGATGGAGATGTGCCTGGTGCAGGGGTATTCTGCCCTCCAGAACTATAAGGTGCCCATATTGCTGTCAAGACAATATCTGAATCGACAACCAAGTAATTAGCCGTCAGGGTTTCGCCGCCTGGTAGCCGCCAACCGTCAAATACATAACCCGTACGAGTTGGATTAGGTGGAAAATCATTTACGGTTTCTCCTCTAAAGGGAAGCCTTATGCCGTCCGCAGTTTCCTCCGGCGGAAAAGTGCCGCCATCCGCATCGAATACGACAAAAAGCCGGTCAAAGCGAAAGGTTTCGGCTTCGTAGTAATGCTCTGAGGCAATCACCGTTAGCGGCTTCCAGCTAGCAGTAGCCATAATTAAAGTCATAATAATCAATAATCCACTAACCAATTTTCTATTTCTAGGTGTGGTGACCATAGTATTCCTCCCGTGCATAAATATGTTTTATTATAAACGCTATAGCGAAAAATCCAAGACTGTAAGCCTTACAGATTTATAACATCACAGAGTCATTGCTGTGACAAAGCTTTAAGGTCTTCGCTCTGCCACTATCATATACCGCTGAGGGTTGCCTTCCTGGTAAGCCAGTAAGGTTATTAAGTCCCTACCGTTTTGCACTGCAAGAACCTCTGTTTGAAGGGGATGCACATGCTGTATATCTACTATTGTATAAACAAGGGTATCATAAAAATTGGTAATACGCAATTCATCGCCAATTTCCATGTCATCTATGCCTGTCAGCATATTATTGCGCCCCGAGGTCATATGCCCCGCAATTACTGCATTAGTGCTTTCGCCCCCTATGGGAAGGGATGTTCCTGTAAGATGTGCAAGACCACGATGTAAGTTTTCCCTACTCGCGCCCATGAAGATAGGTAGTCTAGCCTCAATGCTTGGAATGCTTATAAATCCAATCATTTCTTCTTCAAAGCCGAAATAAACCAAGTTGAAATTATCTTGCCCGTACGAGAATGGATCCTCTAATACAGGCTGACCACCATTCATAATGCGTCGGTTATATTCCCTCACTCGCTCCATAATCAGAGCAAATGGATCCTCTAGCAAATCAATGTCCAGATACTCTGACTCATTACCATTTTGCCGACGCGCTATTATCTCTGCTGCCATCCGGTCGTTATGGGTGGAGCGATAATCTTCGATTCTTGTTACAAATCCATCCACCAGACTTTGGTAATTTGCGGTTGCAATCTGCGGTCTAAAAACAAAAACTCCAATCCCAAGTGCTATAACAACAAGCACAGCTATGCATATTGCCGCTATGCCGCGGCTTGTTCTTATCTTATGGAGGATATCAAGCCCGCCTGATTTGGTATGTTTAGGTTGGGGGCGGCGGTACATGGGTTCATTGTTTTTATGAGACATGTGTGCGACGGGAATAGTTATACCTGCCGCAGCTCCTGATTTTGCCCCGTTCATATACTGCGATAACAGTGAGCCTGATACTGGGGAAAGCTGTACGGCAGGGGGTGGAGTAGGGATATCCCATGGACTTGTTGCGGTATCTCGAGGGTCACGACGGATGGTGCTGTGTGCTTGTTGAGATGCAGCCATGTCATGCGCTGCCGCTGCCGGTCTTAACGGAGCTTCGTAAATCGGCATTGGTTCTACTGGGACTGGTGGTGGCTCCATCGGATAAACAGGAACAGGTGGCATTTCTGGTATCGGATTTGCTCTTTTATTGCTTGTGATAATCTGATACACCATAAATCCAAGCATAAACAGCGCAAAGAACCCAAGGAAAATATATACCCGGTTGTCTACCCGGTTGGATACAGTTTCGACAACAATTTCCTCTATCATTACCGGGTCGTAAGGTACCCTGAAGCCTCGTACCAGAAGCCTATGGGTGTTGAGGGCATAGGGCGTACATGTGATAAGGGTCACCAAATCCATATTGGCATTGACACGCAGACGCTCTATTTCGTGGGGCAAAACAGTATGAATCTCATCTACTTGGTAGGCAAGTGTCCGATCCAATGTATCAATAAAGAAGAGATCGCCTATTTGAATATTACCCTCAAGATCCGTAAATAATCTGGCATTGGCCAAGCCGGAATGGGCGGTCAGTACTGAGTGATTGCCATATCCTCCGGTAGGGAAGGCTGTACCTTCCAGGTGCCCCACGCCTAAATCAAGCACATTGGAGTGTGTTGTATGAAAAATAGGCAGGTTAACGTCGATTTTTGGTATTCGTATCTGAGCCATTACATTGCCGACACGGAGTATCTGATTATAATCTTCCGGAATAGGTGCCATTTGGGCAATCAGCAAAGGCGCGGTTGGGGGTAGAGCTGCTAACTCTGCATTATGCTCATACGCTCGTGCGAAAAAGCGGTCAATTTGCTCTTGTGAAAGACCTTGTACTGCCTCGCGGTATTGGTCTACTACACCGGCTTGGATGCGCGAGTTCCACCACGTACTAAAGTCAGGGTAAAACAAAAAAGCAAAGCCAACAAAAAGCATTACTACAACCAATATTGTCGGTAAATGTTTCTTCATACGCGCACCCCCTTTCCGGCTATAGCATAAAATAGGCAAAATAAGCCCCTTGGTAGCAAGGTACTCTCATTCCTAATCTATACGGATATAGCCAGAATTGCAAGAGGTAATGGTTACAAGCGTATTAAGTTACTATTTCTGTTATGTATATTACCCCAAAAAAAAGGCATCATTCACATAGATTATAAACGAACCAATGCAGGAGGTATCAGGGCACCACCCCCTGCATTTGGCTTGAATTTTACTCGTTTATGAAACCCGCCTGCCGCGAACCAGCAATCTATGAGTATTGATTGCATAGGGTGTGCAGGTCATCAGGGTTATAAAGTCCTCCCCTGGTACAATGCGTAGAGGTTCTACTTCATGAGGAAGAACTATTTTTATTTGGTCAACCTCATAAACTAGCCGCTGGTCTAATACATAGATATAGAAAGTGTCGCCAATTTCCATATGCTCCAAATCTGTAAACAGTCTTGAGGTTGGTAAGGCAGCATGAGCGGTTAGCGTAGAATGAGTGTTCTCCCCGCCGACAGGGAAAGACGTGCCCTCAAGGTGCCCAACCCCGGAATCAAGCACATCCATACAAGTGGTATGAAATACAGGAAGCTCTACATCAATACCAGGGATCGAAATCCGAGCCATAATCCCTCCGACATTGAGGATTTCCATGTAGTCATATGGAAGGACAGCCTCTTGCGCAAGGTAAAGAGTCGCGTCTTCATCCAGCTGGCTTAATGCATGGTTGATTTCTTGGGCACGAGTGAAATGATCCTCGATTACCTCTTCATATAATGTTTTAACTTCCTCTTGATGCTGCTCAAGTACAGCCGCTTGCTCCCTAGCACTTATGCGTGTACGCACATTGGGATAAAAAACAATGGCAACGCCAAGCACCATCATGAGTGCAATGCTAACAAAAACGATTCTTCTTTTCATATGTACCACCTTTCGGTAAAAATTATTTGCTTCGCCTGGTTATTATATCACTTTATAGGAGACCCGCAATATTCGCATGTTACAACTTCTCCTTGCTCTTTAATGTGGTTAGCACCGCAGCCGGAGCAGGTAGCATTTTTAAATACTGATTGATAATTGGTAGGGGTTGGCGGGACATGCATATCAGTGGGAGTGGGTCTGCCTAGCATTATCACCCGATTGTTAACAAAGTCTATTATCGCATTGGAAAAATAGCGTTTGTTGATCATCATTTGTATATCACTTACCACAAAGTCAGGAGCCCTTTTGGTCTGTACCGCGATAATATCCAGCGAGTCCATGCCGCCTGTGATTATGGATACATATGTACGGAACCGCCGGATGCGTCTTTTTATCCTTGCTCCCAGGATGATAAGTATCACTCCGGGTATTACCAGCACAATAATAAAAATATGCAAATCGGCGTAATCGCCATCGGTTACGAATGTGATTATTATGAGTAGCCCAAGTATAGCAATTCCATATCCCAATATGCTGAGCACTTTTCCCATAATAGTGCTTACAACAACGGCAACTCTGGAACCGGTATTGGTGGTCACTAGAACTTTCCTCGCTTGGTTGCGCGGATTTCTTCTTTGCGGCGCTCGAAGAGCTGCTTTGCTTCGTCTATAACCGTTGGTATATCTTCACCGTCTTGGCTTAAAAGAGCCATTTCCAGGCGCGTGAGCACAGGATCAATTTTCCAATCCAGCTCGCTTGTGCCTGCTTTGTCGGAGTATTTTACTAGCTCGTATAAGGAATCCAATGGCTGAGAATATTCTGCGTTGGTCATTTTCATGGTGAGAAGGCGGTTTTCGCAATCATTCATGAAAGCCATGGCTTGGGAATGGGTTTCTGAGATATCATTGGCTCTACGGAAGGTATATCGCAGTGCATAAAGAACAGCAACGACTAGGGCAATTGCAAGTAAGGCAATTATTATCCACATACTGATTCTCCTTTTCTATGCTTGCATTCTGCCACCGCATTCCGGGCAGAATCTTGGACTGCCATGTATTGGAGCATTGCAGTCGGGGCAGCTTTTTTCTAAGGATTCGCCACATTCTGGGCAGAATCTTGATCGGTCGCTTGCAATGCTTACGTTGCAATGAGGGCAGCTTCTTGGGGCTGCTCTTCCACAGACATGGCAGCCGGGTGCTCCTGCTCTCATGTCTTCGCCGCAGCCGCTGCAAGGGCTATAAGGTTTGCTGCATCCCGGGCAGAAGCGGTATCTTTTTGAGAATTTTTCGCCACATTCGGCACAGGTTGCATCCTCTGCGCTTGCGGTAGCCTTAGGTTTATTGGAGTCGCCTCCGCAAGTCGGGCAGAAGCGGGCGGAGTTAGCCATGTCATTATTGCAATGTATACATTTTTTCATATCCTCAAATTGGAGATTCTGAGCCATCTGACCCATTTGGCTGCCCATGGCACCGCCAAGCCCTGCACCCATCGCCATGCCGAGCCCCGCTCCCATCAAGCCAACTTGTGGCTGCCCTGGGTTGGTTGCAGCCCCTTCGAGTGCATCAAAGGAGCGTTCCTGTACATAGTTAAAGCCCACAATGTCCATTTCAGCACGCTTTGCCAGTGCGTCCTTGAGTTTTCTGACACCTGGGTCGTCATCGGGTACATTTATGTTATTCACATTGAAATTGAGGAGCCGGATGCCGTATTCACCAAAGACCGGTATCATTGAATCGCGCAAATGGTCAGAAAGCTCCAGCAGATATGCGTTTATCTCAAGGGCAGAAATACCTTTTTTCACAAGATATGACGCGATTGCATCCTTGACCTTGGTAAGATACAAGCCGCGGAAGAATTGCTCCACGCTGTCCTTACTAAAAACGGGAAGCACGCCCACCATTTTTACAAGGAACTTCTTTGGCTCGGAAATCTGCATACCAAAATGCCCAAATGATCGTATTGGAATGAAGATATTATATTTGGGGTCTTGAAGCTGAATAGGTCTAGGTGTGCCCCATTTGATATTCATGGAATGCACTTTGTTTATGTACCAGACCTCTGCGGTAAAAGGTGTACGCCCGCCGAAGGGTATTCTAATAAGTGCGCTGAGCAAAGGAATATTGGCGGTATCTAAAGTATGCCGCCCAGGACCAAGGATATCTGCAACTTGGCCACCTTTAAGAAGCACGGCTTCCTGTGACTCATTGACGATAACTTGAGTCCAGGTGCTAAGCTGATCACTTGGGAATCGCCAGGCAAAAACATCAGGCCCGCCGTTGTATTGGACTATATTTATAATTGCCATGAGGATACCACCTTTTTTTATTGCTATTATATCATGAATATGTGAAGATGCTAGATGAAAATCCTGATTGCTGTTATCGTGTAGAGTGATAGTATTTCATATATTCATTATTTAAAGGAGAAGTCTTTTATGTTTGAGCAAATATAACATATCGCTCGTGAAGTATTGGTTCAGTATCCGGTCAAAAAGCCCACAAAGAAAGGAATGATTGATATGGCAGTCAGAAACTCCACGAACTTTGACGATTATTACAATGATGATAACAATGTTTCTCCAAGCATGAGAGCCAAAATCGAATTTGAGGTTGATTTAATTGGCAAGCTAATAGAAGCGAGAGAAACAAAGGGCTTTACGCAAGCGCAATTAGCCGAAGCCGCAGGGATAAAGCAGTCAGCCGTG
>Ga0131853_10007159_pt1 | contig 20158 bp, 17 predicted proteins | sample TergutLab28metaG_FD_92764 | JGI IMG/M metagenome (GOLD analysis project Ga0131853, IMG submission 92764) | Labiotermes labralis P1 segment gut microbial communities from Petit-Saut dam, French Guiana - Lab288 P1 (version 2) (version 2) | ecosystem: Host-associated > Arthropoda: Insects >... | reverse complement strand
GCACCGGTGATCCAGTTCGACGCCTGGCAGGACAATGGGGAGACCGAGATCTCCCTGATCGGCACGGCGGCCAGTCCCGGCGCTGCCCGGGCCCAAAGTGCCTACGTGGCATCGACGTTCGACAGGGCCGTGGCCGGACTTGAGTTGTACGACACCGACTTGAGAATCCTGCGCAGCAATCCGGCCGCGCTCGCCATCCGTGACGCCCACGTGGACGACGTTCTTGACCGCACCGCGGCCGAACTCGACTCGACGCTTCCGTTGAGCCCCCTTCTCATTGAGGCCATGCAACCCGAACGGGCCGCCGGCGCCCAGCCTGTCGTTGTGAGAGAGGTCTCGAAAGGACCCCATGTCTACTCTGTGCTGGCGCTTCCCCTGTTGGAGGGCACGTCCGTGATCGGTGCAGCGACAATCATCCACGACGTGACCGAGAGTGAACGCTCGCGCAGGGCCCATCGACTCCTCGCCGCGACCCATGAGCGGGTAGGAAAGACGCTCGGCGTGATGCGAACGTCCCAGGAGCTGGCCTCGGTAGCCGTGGAGGACTTCGCCGACATCGTGACCGTGGACCTGGTGGAGGCGGTCTTCCACGGTGACGAGGCCCCCTTGCCGCCGGTGCGGACCTCGACGCCGCTGCGAAGGGCGGCGTTCGAGACGGTGACTCAGTTCACGAGCCTCTACGAGGTGGGCGAGCCGAGCCGTTTCGTGTTCCCGACGCCCTACACCCAGGCCCTCTCGGATCTGCGACCACGCCTGATCGACCCGCAGGGCAGTCCGGCAGACTGGCACATGAACGACTCCGCCCGGTCGGGGATCCTGCGCGAGGCAGGCGTGCACTCGATGATCCTCGTACCTCTGGTGCAGCAAGGACACGTCCTCGGGCTGGTCTGCCTCTACCGCAACGGGCGGAACACCAGGCCGTTCGACCGGAGCGACCTGGGTCTCGCCGAGCAGTTCGCCGCCCGGGGGGCCATCAACATCGAGAACGCCCGCAGGTACGTCCGGGAACGCACCACGGCGACGACGCTGCAGCGGCAACTGCTGCCGCACAATCTCCCCGACGTGCCCGCCGTACGCACGGCGCACTTCTGGAAGCCTGGCGGCCGCAAGACCCACTGGTTCGACGTGATCTCGCTGTCCGGTGCCCGAGTGGGCCTGGCCATCGGGCAGATTCCCCAGCACGGCCTGCGGGCCTCCGTGAACATGGGCCGATTCCGCACCGCCTTCGCCACCCTCGCCAGGATGGACCTCGCCCCGGACGAGCTCCTGGCCCACTTGGATGACATCACGCACGAGATGGATCAGGACGACCTGCAGGCCACCGACGTGGACCCGGATACCGGCAACGGGGGCGCCCGCTGCATGTATGCCATCTACGACTCCATCACCGGGAGTTGCGCGATCGCCTCGGCCGACTGGCCCGCGCCTCTGGCGACCACCAGCGGTGGCGCGACCCACCCCTTGAACGTTCCCAGGGGTCCGGCGCTGGGCCAGCACTCCAGCTACGAAGCCGTGAGCACGGTCCTGGAGCCGCAGGCGCTGTTGACCTTCTACTCGCCGTCCATGCTCGGTGCCGCCCGCGGCGACGACGCCTTCGCTCAACTCCGCCACGCAACCGGCCAGTCGGCGGGCGACGCGCAGGCAGCATGCGACAACATCGTCTACGCCCTGATGGGCGACCACGCCCACCGTCGCAGGGGTGGTGCTGTCCTGACCGCCGTCGTCAGCCGGCTGGCCGGCGGCAGCCACGTGTCCTGGACCGCGCCCAGAGACCGCGCCGCGGTCGCGGAATGCAGGACGCGGGCCCGTGAGCAGCTCGAAGTCTGGGGCTTGGACGACCTAGCCTTTGCCACCGAGGTGGTCGTCAGCGAGCTGGTGACCAACGTCCTCACCCACGCCAGAGGGAACCCCCAGGTCCGCATGATCCGGGACGACCGCCTCACCGTCGAGGTCTCCGACGAATCCAGCACCTCCCCGCACCTGCGCCACGCCCGTGCCCAGGACGAGGACGGCAGGGGACTGCTCATCGCCGCGACCCTGGCAAGCCGGTGGGGCACCCGCTATGGCGAGGAGGGCAAGACCATCTGGGTCGAGCAGGACCTCACCCCACCAGGAGATCGCTGACTTCCAGGTTGAAGCGTTCGACTCGACGGACACAACGCGCAAGCCGATGTGTTCGGCCCAGCCGGTCACCTCGGACATCTCGGAGCGGCGAGTGCCCGCGACCCCGCCGCCGTAGATGTAGAGGACTGCCGGCAGGGCTTCGGCCTGGTCGGCCGGACGCAGCACTAGCAGGGGGATGTCCGGGGTGGTTCCCGTGGCGGGGGGGTAGCTCTTCGAGAGCGACGGTGCCGTCCCCGGCCAGGCCGGCATCGTCGATGACGAGCGACTCGACCAGAGCGCGCGCCGCCTCCACGCCACCGGGCTCCCGCGGCCGGCGGAATCTCGCGGCCAGGGCCTGGAGCGCGGGCAGCAGTTCGGCATGGACGTAGGGGTAGCGCGGGGTGTCGTTGTCGTGGGCGACCGGTTCGGTGTTCGGCATGTCGTTGTCCGTCCTCATTGGCCGCTCCCGTTTCCTGCCGCGCGAGCCGAGGCCAGACGGTCGATGAACCGGTCGGACAGGAACCTCATGATGAAGAACTGCACGGCCATCACGTTGGGCGCCACGTAGCGGATCTTTGGTCGCTTGGCCGTGGCCGCGTGGGCGATATCGTTCGCGATGACCTGGGGCTTGATCGCCCATCGCTGGAACGCCTTGTCGAGCATGGCGGCGGTCGCCCGCGCGGCGGGTCCGTACGCGCCGTCACCGGAGGTCTGGAGCAGGTTGCGGGTGGCGATGCCGCCCCATTCTGTGTCGATCGCGCCGGGCTCGATGATGGCCACGTCGATGCCGAACGGCTTGAGTTCGAGCCGCAGGGCGTCGCTGAGTCCTTCGACCGCGTACTTCGTCGCGTGGTACCAGCCGCCGAAGGGCCCTGCGGCTCGCCCGCCGACCGAGGACACGTTGATGATCCGGCCGTAGCCGTTTCGGCGCATGTGAGGGGTCACGAGCTGGATCAGCCGGGCCAGGCCGATCAGGTTCACCTCTACCTGGCGGCGTCCCTCCTCGATCGGGATGTCTTCGAGGGCGCCGTAGGATCCGTAGCCGGCATTGTTGACCAGCACGTCGATCCGGCTGGCCTCTGCGAGGATCGTCTCGATCCCGTCGGTGATGGACTCGTCGTCGGTCACGTCCATCCGCAGCGTCCGGATCCCGGCGTCCTGGAGATGGTTCATCTTCTCCAGCCGGCGTGCTGCGGCGTACACGGTGAAGCCGCGTTTGCGCAGCTCCAGGGCGGTTGCCTCGCCGATTCCCGAAGAGCCTCCGGTGACGAGTGCAATCTTGCTGCCTGTCATGTCCTTCTCCCGCTGTTCATAGTCGTTTCGATTCGTTCTGTTCTGTTCGTCCGATGCGACCAGGGTGTCGGTGCACGCCCGGGACCGGTGGTCGCCGGTCGCCGGTCGCTGGGGTGCGGCCGGGCGGTCTCGACCGGCCGGGTGCGGGTGAACGCGTGGCCGACGACGGCGGGCTCGTGGCGGTGACGTCGATGCGACGGGGGGCGAGGACACGCGGGAAGGCGTTCGCCTCATGGCGTAGCGTGCCGTGTCCGGTCGGGGTGGTCCTGGTTGCGGGGCGCGGCGCGGGGAAGGTCGATCGGGCTCAGGCGAGGAAGCCGCCATCGACGGCGAGATGGGCGCCGTTGATGTACGAGGCGTCGTGGGAGAGCAGGAAGGCGACGGCGGTGGCGATCTCCCGGCCCGTCCCGACGCGCCGCATCGGGATGCCGCGCTCGACGACTTCGCGGGTTCCCTCGACGTTGCCCTGGGCCATCTCGGTGGCGGTGACGCCGGGCTGGAGCTCATTTACGCGCATGCCACGGCTCCCGAACTCGATCGCGGCGGTGCGGGTGAGCCCTCGGATCGCATGCTTGGCGCTGGAGTATTCGGGCGTCGGGCCGCCACGGTCACCGAAGACGCTCGAGACGTTGACGATGGCGCCGCCGCCAGCGTCCAGGATCGCCGGGATCTCGTACTTGAGTCCGTAGAACAAGCTGCTCAGGTCGATGTCGATGGTGCGCTGCCACTGCTCGGGGGTCATCTCGGGCAGCGGAACGAAGGTGCCGGAGACGCCGGCGTAGTTCACCGCGTAATGCAGGGCCCCGAAGTGCTCGACAGCGCGGGCCACGGCGCTCTCGTTCACGGCGGGACTGCTGACGTCCCCTGCGTGGACGAGGGCCCTGCCGCCCGCGGCGGCGATCTCGGCGGCGACGTCGGCGAGCTTGTTCTCGCGCCGCCCGATGAGAGTGACCGCCGCTCCGCGCGCGGCGAGCAGGATCGCGGTGGCGCGGCCCATGGCGGACCCGGCGCCCGTGACGAGTGCGACCCTGCCCCCGAATTGCTCTTGCAGCGCCCGTTCCATGGCCTGCTCCTTCGTGTTCGTTCGTGTCGGCGGGCTCAGCGGGCGTCGGGCAGGTCGACCGGGTAGTCTGCGCCGCTGTCGGCGGAGGCGGAGAGCGCCTGCCAGGCGCTGGCCTGGGCGATCTGGCTGCGGGAGTAGTCCAGCGCCATCGCGACAGCTCCGGCGCCGAGCAGGAGATGGCTGGGCAAGTCGCCCGAGTGCACGACCCGCACCAGGATCTCCGCGGCCCGGTCCGGGTCACCCGGTGCGACGGTGCCGCCGCGCAACAGCTCGCCCATCGCGCCGACGGTCTGCTGGTAGTCCTGCGGCACGTCCTCGACCTGCATGGAGGCACCGGCCCAGTCGGTGGCGAAACCGCCCGGCTCGACGACGAGGCAGCGGATGCCGAACGGCGCGGTCTCGGCGGACAGGACGCGGGTGAACCCGTCGACGGCGAATTTGGCCGCCTGGTAGGAGCCGAGTCCGGGGGTGTGGCCGACGCGTCCGCCGATCGAGGAGAACTGGATCACGATGCCGGCGCCCTGCTTCTTGAGCAGCGGCAGCGCGGCGTGGGAGACGTTGTAGACGCCCCAGAAGTTGGTGTCGAACTGGCGGTGGAAGTCGGCCTCGTCGGTGGTCTCAATCGGCGAGACGTTGGCGTAGCCGGCGTTGTTGACCACCACGTCAATCCGCCCGTACTGCGAGAGTCCGGCGCTCAGTGCGGCCTCGGCCGCGGCGGCGTCGGTGACGTCCAGGGCCACCGGGAGGACTCGATCGCCGTACTGGGTGGCCAGGTCGGCGAGCTGTTCGGGCCTGCGGGCGCTGGCCACAACGTTGTCGCCGGCTTCGAGGGCGGCGACTGCCAGGGAGCGGCCGAAGCCGCGGGAGGAGCCAGTGATGAACCAGGTGCGCGGTTGTGTGCTCATGCCGTCAATGCAACACCGTCTCGACCGATACCGCAACTCAGTTGTGGTATCGGTGATAATACTGAGCTTTAGTGCAACTTTGACATCTTAGCGCTGGAAGTGTCGAGCCATACTGCAACTAAGTTTCGATAAGCTTGTATGCTTGCGGGGTGACTGATCTCGACTTCGAACGCGCCCGCACTCCCGAGGCCAAGCGAGCCCGGCAGGAGAGGATCCTGGCGGCAGCGGCGCGGCTGGCCACTGCCAGCAGCGTGCGGGAGGTGACAGCGAGCGCGATCGCCGACGAGGTCGGCATGCACAAGTCAGCGATGCTGCGCTACTTCGAAACGCGCGAGGACATCTTCCTGCAGCTCGCAACCAACGCGTGGGGCGAGTGGTCGACGGCGGTACGCTGCGAACTCCAAGACGTCGCCGCACGCCCCACGGCAGCCCACACGGACAGGGAGCAGTCCGCGCACGAGGTCGCCGCCGTACTCGCGCACTCGCTCGTCGCCCGCCCCCTCTTCTGTGACCTGCTCGCGCACACGCCGCTGAACCTGGAGCGCAACGTCTCCCTGGAGAAGGTCAAGGCATTCAAGAAGCGCGCACTCGCCGCCGTGGCCGAGGTCAGCGCCGCACTCTGCACAGCCACTCCACTACGCCTCGACCAGTCACGCAGCGTCATCGCCACCGCCACCTCAATGGCCGCGGCGATGTGGCAGATGGCCGCACCCGGCACAAGGCTGCGCGCCTTCTACGAAACCGAACCCGACCTCACCCACGCCGTCATCGACGTCGAGCCCCAACTGACCGACATCGTCAACGCCCTGATCACGGGGTACACCACCCGCTCCACCCGGCCCGAGCCGAACTGACCTTCCGGCAGGCAGACAAGCGGACACCTGCTCCCCGGCAACCAGCGCACATCGGTTCCGACGCGGCAGCCAGCCCGCGCGAGATTGCAACTCCTCAGCCAGGACCGGAACGTGAAGGAGCCGACCCCGGAAGCGCAGTGAGCGTCGACTCTGTGGGACGCGGCAAAGCCCATCGGTCTGGCTCGTTGGTACGGGCAGAGGGCGGGGCGATCTCACGGATGCCGGTTGGGAACGGCCACGCCTCAAACAACTGCTTGAGTGCCCGCGGGCTAACGAGCGGCAGTCACGGCTGCGGCCACGTCGTCGTGGGCATGGCCGGCCGCGATCGCTTCGTCCCACCGCTCAAGAAGTGCTCGGGTGAGCGGCAGGTCAAGCGCGTGGGCCTCGGCGGCCTGAAGGGCGAGGCCCGCGTCCTTGTCCGCGTGGCTCAGCGGGAAACCCGGTGCGAATTCCTGATCGGCCATGGCCCGGCCCTTCTCATTCGCGTAGGCGGACCCGAGAGGGCTCTCGCCGAGGGTCTGCAGCAGCAGTTCCGGCTCCAGTCCGAGCGCGATGGAAAGGCTGACGGTCTCGGCCATGCCCTCGACCAGGACTGCCAGCCAGTTGTTCAGGACGATCTTGAACTTGCTGCCGTCCCCGGGGTTCTTCAGCCACAGGGTCCGCCGGCCCACCGCGTCGAACAACGGCTGCGCGCCCGGGCGCAGATCGGGGTCGCCCGATGCGAGGATCAGCAGTTCGCCCAACTGTGCAGGGCGGGAACTCCCGGAGACCGGGGCGTCGATGAAACCGACTTCCCCCTCGGCCAGGCTGGCCAGCCGCTGGGTCGCGCGCACGCCGACCGTGCTCATCTGGATCCACACCGCGTCCGAGGCCAGCATGGCCAGCGCGCCGGCCGGACCGGTCATCACGTTCTCGACGGCGGCACCGTCGGTCAGCATGGTGATCAGGTAATCAGCGCCCCAGGCCGCCTCTGCCGGCGAGGAGGCAAGGTGGGCACCGGACGCGACCAGCGGCTCGGTCCTCTGCCGGGTCCGGTTCCACACGGTCACGTCAAAACCGGCGCCGATCAGGTTCTCCGCAATGGGCGCGCCCATCACGCCGGTGCCGAGCACGGCGACCTTGATCTCCTCGTTCCGCGTGCGCTGGATCATCACATGCCCTCGCTTCGATCGCCCGCACTGTCACTCCATTGCTGAAGCCAGCCGCGTACGCGCTCGCAGACGTCGTCCGGACCGGCTGCGGTCGCCCACTCGGCCGGGGCCTCCCGAGCGTCTCCGACGCCCAGAAGACGCGCTCTCAGGTCCGGTGGTGCGCCGGTTCCCACCTGACCCGCATCACGATGATTCCGGTCGGAGATTCAACAGCCACGACTCCACGGTCGCCGGCTGCCGCCACCGAAACGTCACGGATCCGCGCCCCCGCCACTCATTGCGTCGGCCATCAGGCGGCGCTGAACCCACGCCCCGGTCGTTCTCCAAGCTCCCACCGGGCAGGCGGCGGCCGGTCATGGTGATCCAGGGTGCCGGCGGATGAGGAGCAGGGCGGTGTCGTCGTGGCTTGCCTGTGTGTGCTGGGCACGGATGAGGTTGTCGGCCAGGTCCTCCAGGTCATCGGCCTGTGCGGTTGAGAGGAACGACGCGAGGCTCGTGGTGGTGTCGCCGATGTCGGCACCCGGACGTTCGACGAGTCCGTCTGTGTACAGGGCGAGGACGGCCCCGGGCGGGAAGGTGACCTCGACGGTGGGGTAGACCGCGTCCGGTGCGACACCAAGGAGTGGCCCTGGGGGTAGGTGGAGGGTGTCGGTCCGGCCGCCCGGGTGACGGAGCAGTGCCGGGGGATGCCCTGCGGTGGCCAGCTGTGCGCGCCCGCTGTCGAGATCGAGGTGCGCGATGAGGCAGCTGACGAAGAGGTCGCGGTTGAGGTCGGCCAGGAGGTGGTTGGTGCGGGCCAGGATGTCGCCCGGCATGACGCCCGCGGTGGCGTGGGCGTGAACGGCGGTGCGGACTTGTCCCATGAGGGCCGCCGCGGTGGTGTTGTGTCCCTGGACGTCGCCGATCGCGGCTATTGCCGTAGTGGGCGTGCAGTGGATCATGTCGTAGAAGTCGCCGCCGATGTCCAGCCCGTAGCTCGCCGGCCGGTAGCGGGCGGCGGAGTCCAGCCCGGGGACGCGCGGCAGGGTCTGGGGTAGCAGGCCGGTCTGCAGGGTGTGGGCGAGTGTGTGCTTGGCGTCATAGAGTCGAGCGCGGTCCAGGGCCTGGGCGATCACTCCGGCCAAGGAGTTGAGGATGGCTCGCTCGGCGCTCGGGAACGGGTGATGGAGTTCGTAGGCAAGAACGAGGGAGCCGACCGGGCGGCCGGACACGATGAGCGGAAGGAAAGCCCAGGAGGCCATCCCGTCTTGGTGAACAGCCGGCGGATAGGCCCGCTTGAGGTCGTCGAACGTGCTGTAGAAGCTGGCCTCACCGGTCGTGATGGCATACACGGCAGGGGTCCGGGAGGTCATCGGGTCCGCGTCGAAACGGGCCATCAATTCCGCGTCGTAACCGCGATAGGTGGCGATGCACAGGCGCCCTTCCTCGACGGTGAGCAACGCCATGGCCTTGGGACCGAACGCCGGCACGATCTGGTCAGCGGCCAGGTCAACGACGTCCCGTACACCGACGGCCTCGGCGAGGGCGGTGGCCAGATGTGTCAGGTGGTACAGCGCCGCCGCGCCGATGGACTCCGTCGGGGAGGGCCTCACCGTGGGGAATGCGCTTTCCGTGGTGTGTTCGGTCGAGGGAGTGATGTGGATGCTGACGCCGCTGTCATCGGGGTAGAGCTGGAACAACAATTCCTTGTGGTCCGCCTTGGCCATGAGCCAGGTGGGCTTTCTGCTGATCACCGCCGCCCGGTAACGGTCCTCGAACAGCGGATCCTGCAACCACAGCAGCACCTCCCACGGTCGCTTGCCCAGCAAGGACGCTGCTCCGGCACCCACCAGTTCGGTGGCTGCCGAATTGATGTAGGTGACCTTTCCGCTCAGGTCGAGCGAACAGCAACCGACGGGCAACCGTTCGGCGAAGCTCAGTGCTGCCAGGGCCTGCGTCGGATCAGCTTTGCGCGGGTGAGCAGCCGGGATGAGGCGTGGTTCCCGGACGGGCTGCAGAGGATGGCCGCCAGCGGTGGCCTCCTGCAGGAGGTTCGCTGCTCTGCTGCAGCAGCCGCTGATGGCGTCCTGCTCGGCCGGATCCAACTGAGGGGCATGCCAGACCGGCCACATCAGAATGATTCCGCCCCAGCTGACGGTTCCGCTGGTGATCGGGGCGGCGGCGAGCATGAACTCGTAGGGCAGGACGATCCCCAACCGGGGATAGCGGCGGGCGATCTCCTCCTGGCTGCTCAGCCAGATCAGGCGCCCCTGAAGTACCGCGTCGCCCACCGGGATCGCCCCGTCCAGGGGTATGCGGGTCCACGGGGCGGTTATCTCGCGGGGAGCCCCAGAGGCAAGGACCAAGTGGAGCATCCGGTCCCCTGGCGCCAGAACGTATGCCAACCCCACCGACGCACCAGTGCTGCGCACCACATCGGCCAACAGGGCATCCGGAAGGTACACACCGGGTTCGGCCGCGCCGGAAGGCACGATCTGCTCCCGCACGGCCTCACCCGCCTTCGATCTTGCTCAACCGGACGCGGGTCCGCCCGACGTTGCTGCCGGCCGCCTCGCCCATCAAGCCGCCCCGCTTCTGCCGCGCCGCCCGGCTCGCCTCCCCATGCCTTCCACCGGCGCCGCCGCACGGTCCATTCGCCGACCGGATGTGCAGTTGCCGATGCCTGCCACTGGCACCGTGAATCCCAGCGCGCGGATCGGCGGCACCCGCCTCACCTGGCCCTGGGACCTGCGACCGCCCCTCGCACCAGCAACACATCCACATATGCGGACAATACGCCTCGGCGCTTACAGCGGCACTTTCCCCGGTGCCCGCCACTAACGAAGAGGAGTTCCTCGATCCCCACAACCTGGCTCTCGGCGTGGCAGCAAACAACGGTCTCGCGCTCTCACGCACTAGCCGACATCCCGGTCATGTCCACAGCACGGGATCGGACCCGCACTCGCCTGTTCCGGTGATCCCCGGTGCGGCGCGAGCAGCCGGACCGGCGCGTCTGGCTACGCTCCAGCACTGTGGGACAGACCCGGGCGCGGAACGCCGCGGCAGCACGGCCTCCGGCGACGACGGTGCGCCACGGATGACGCGTACCCGGCTGCACCGGCACGGCACCCTGGAACGCGAGAACTTCCCCGTCCAGGACATCTCGGACTACGTCACCGACCCGGCCTGCACGGTCTGGCTGGACGTACACGACCCCGCCTCCTCCGACTTCGACATGATCACCGAGGAGTTCGGGCTGCACGCCCTGGCGGTGGAGGACGCGACCTACGAGCATCAGCGTCCCAAACTCGACACCTACCGCACCCACCTGTTCAGCACCCACGGCGACTTCTGGACGTCGCCCGGCGTGATCATCGGCTGCTGCGTCGTTCTCTACCGTCGCATTCAAACTCCGCGACCGGATCTAATCGTTAGGACGGGCCGATCGGTCGCCGCTGCCCTCACCCGGGGGGAGACCTTCGTCCAGCGTCTGAGGCCGTGAAGGGCCCTCCGCCGGAGCAGAGCCCGTCCGGACCTGGCCGACGACCGCCGCAGCCAGGCAGGCGCATGCGCCGAGGCCGACAGCGACACGCGGATTGAACGCATCGGACACGGCGCCCACGATGGGTGCGCCAATGGGGGTGCTGCCAACAAGGGCCGCGGACCACAGCGCCATCACCCGACCCCGGTAGTGGGGGTCGGAGGCTAGTTGAACGGTGGAATTTCCGGTGGACAGGAAGAAGATGGTCGCCACCCCCACCAGGAAGCACGCGCCGATCGCGGCGCCCAGCGTCGGGGCAACGGCGAGCAGGGCCATGGCCACGGCGTAGCCGACGGAGATGCGCTTGAGGCGTGTGACCCCGGTCCTCGCTCTGCCCAGGGCGTAGAGGCCACCCGTCACGGCGCCCAAACCGAACGCGCCGAGCAGCCAACCGTAGGCGTCGTCACCGCCTTTGAACGTGTCATGGGCCAGGAGCGGGAAGCTGACTTCGAACTCGAAGGCGAAGGTCCCAATCAAGGCCATCATGATCAGCGGCCGGATGACCTCGGGGATCCCTGCCGCGTAGCGCACCCCGGCACGCAGTTGCCCGCGGGCCTTCGGAGTCGGCTGCGTGGGGTGCAGTTGCGCGCGGTCCAAGCTGAGGAGCGATCCGATCACCGCCAGGAACGTGACGGCGTTGATGATGAAGCACCAGCCAATCCCGGCGGAGTCGACGACCAGAGCTGCGACGGTCGGCCCGATCACCCGTGCCACGTTGACGAGCGTGGAATTGAGTGTGACCGCGTTGCGCACCAGTCCGGGACCGACGACTTCGGACACGAACGCCTGCCGGGCTGGGTTGTCGATGGCGCTGAAGGTGCCGAAGAAGACCCCGAGGACGAACACCTGCCACAGTTCGATCGAACGGGTCAGGACGGCCAGGCCGAGCACCAGGGAGACGAGGCCCAGCCCGATCTGAGTGATCAGCAGGACCCGTTGTTTGGAGAACCGGTCCACGAGCAGCCCCGCGTATGGCGACAGCAATAGGACCGGGGCGTAGCGGGTGGCGGTAGTCAGACCAAGCAGCGTGCCGGAGTGGGTGAGATGCAGGACCAGAAGACCTTGGGCGACGGTCTCAACCCACGTGCCGATCAGGGACAGCGCCTGGCCACTGACGTAGCGGCGAAAGTTGGGGACGGCAAGGGCGGCTCCGAGTTGACGCAGCCGCCCCGACCGTTCAGGTGTTGCCGACATCGGTTTGGTCACCTTCAGCCCGGCCTCTCAAACGGCCCAGGAACCAAAGTGGAAATCCTCCTGTCGTCACGATCGTACGCGGTGGTTCCGATTACGCATCCGCCCGACCGAACCTCGCCCAAGCGATGAAGCACGCGGACATAACGCTGTGAGTGCGCCTTCCGACGGACTGTGAGTACCGACAGAAACACTCGAGTGGGAACCGTAGTTAAGCCCGTGACGAACACCCGGAGTCCAGCTGATCAATTTCCCATTGGACAACCTGCACACACCGACGCAACCTGGATTCATGTGATCTGCCCCTGAGAGACGAGGTCGTGATGATTGACGATCCACTCGCCGAGCCTGGCAAGGAAGCAGCCATCCATGACCGGATGCTGCTCATCCTCGCGGCGGATCACCGGGACAGCCTGGAACGGGGTATGTACGGGCTCACTTCCGAGCCCACTGCGGCACAAGCAGCGCGCATATGCGCCGACAAGCTGCTGATCTACCAGGCCCTCTTGGACGCGGTGGAGCACCTTCCCGCCGGCGCGCAACCTGGGATTCTCATCGACGAACAGTACGGCGCCGACGCCATCGAGTTGGCTGGGCGCTCGGGGGGAGCCGTCAACCTGACCATACCGATCGAAGCCAGTGGCAACGATTGGTTCACGTTCGCCTATGGCGACCGATGGCAGCAGCACGCGGAGTTCTTCTCCGCCGACCAGCTCAAGGTTCTCGTGCGTGACAATCCGGAGTTCGCCCCCGCGAGACGCGCCCAGCAGGGTGAGGACCTGGCCGGGGTTTCGGCGTGGGCCACGGAAACAGGCCGCCCTCTCATTCTCGAACTCCTCGTTCCAGCAAGCGAGTCCGACATGCAGGAGGTGGGCGGCGACCGGGCCCGGTACGACACCGAGTTGCGGCCCGCGCTGACGGTCGCGGTGATCGAGTACCTGCAGGATCACGGCGTAGAACCCGCCATCTGGAAGATCGAGGGACTCGAACGTCACGACGACGCCGTGGCCACGGTAGCTGCCGTCCGACGCGACGGACGTCAGTCCGACTGCATCGTGCTGGGGCGCCATGCACCGCACAGCGCCCTTGACCACTGGCTGAAGGTTGCGGCGCCCGTCCCCGGGTTCACCGGGTTCGCCATCGGACGCAGCATCTGGTGGGACCCGTTGCAGTCACATCTGCACCACCGGTCCACCGCGGCGGGAGCGCGCAGGCGGATCAGCGACAACTACCTTGACCTGGCCCAGTATTACATGCGGGCCCGTGAAGGCGGCCTGGAGGATAACTGGGACAGTGAATCATGGAGAATGCATCGATTCAGGTAAAATAGAAGGTGATCACATGGAAGAAACCACAGGGCCCGCAAAAGCCGGAGCTGAAGCGCCCGTCCCGAATTTCAATCCAGCGTTGCACGATCCGGATATTCGTTCCATGGTGCGTATCAATCTGCGCGCCATGGCGACGCCCATGCCTCTGGGATTCTTCACCGTCGCGATCGACTCGGTCGTTGTATCCGCCTATCAGATCGGAGCTCTTCCCCAGTCGGCCCAGACCGCCGTCGCCCTTGTCGTCCTTCCTGCATTCGTTGTCCAACTGACCGTCGCCATCTTCGCCCTGTTGTGCCGCGACGCGATCGCCGCGACTCTGATGGGCAGTTTCGCGGCCAGCTGGCTCATCGAGGCCGGCATCTTCTTCTTTCATCCGGCCTCAGCGACAACTGTGCTGGGGATCTTCCTCATCACCTTCTCCGTCTTTGTCTTCCTGATACTCGCCACGGTCGCCGCGAAACGAGCGCTAGCAGCCGTGGTGCTGGTCGCCGCACCAAGGTTTTTGGTCTCCGGAATCGCGGCCGTCACTGGCAACGACGCTACCGGCAAAGCCGGGGCCGTCCTCGGTTTCCTGCTCGCCGTCGTGGCCATGTATACGGCCTGGGCGCTCCTGTTTGAAGACACTCGGGGTCGCGAGGTCCTCCCCATCGGCAGGATCGGCCCGGCCCGCGCCACCAGCGGCAACCTCGCCGTTCAGTTGCGCGACATCGAGCGCCAGGCCGGAGTACGCCGGACGCTGTGATCCGCCGGGGCTCGCCGTGGCATGCACGCCAACAGTTGATCCTCGAAGACAACTCCACTCCCCACCAGCTTGTCGTGGGCTGCGCTCGGCACCAGACCCGTGAAGGTCGTGGCTGCGTCCTCGACGTCACTCTGAAGCCTGCTGACGACCAGGCTGGCCGTGTCGCGGCGGGGACAACAAGAGCACTCGGCGCAGTCGCGATGCACGCATGCTCCTTCGCGGCCGCCTTGGCGGTGTCCACGGGCGGAAGGATCACGTGCCTTCCGCGGGGACGATGTTCTGGTTGAGGCAGAACACATCCCTGGGGTCGTACACCGCTTTGAGTGCGCGCAGTCGGGCGTACGTCTCCGGGCTGTACGCCTCGCGTACAGGCGTGGTGGTGAGGGAGGAGAAATTCAGGTAGGTCCGGCCGGTGCTCCACGGCCGCATCCGCGCCAACACCCGCTCGGCGAAGACTTGTTCCGGATCGCCTTCGGAAGGCGGACGCATGGACATGATCCACACGGCGAACTCGGCGTCACGGTTCCCGACCGCGCTCGGCGGGCCGATCTGCCGTCCGAGCGCACCGCCCATGTGACGCAGTTCCACGCACTCTGCCGGCGGCTCGGTCCCTGGCCCGGCGAGTTCAAGCATCGCCTCGACCGTGTCTCTCTCGTACCCGGACAGCATGGCCGTCCACTCGCGGAAGTACAGCGGTTCTTCCGCGTCGTGGTGGAGGGACGCGAAGTCCACGATCGACATGTCGCCGAGCGTGTCGAGCAGAAGGGGCGCGGACTGCCGGAGGGGAGCGACGAGGCGCGCGCCCTCCGCGGAATCGCCCAGGTGGGCGATGCGAACATGCACGACGAAGGTGCCGCGCAGTACTTCGGTCACGGACGGAGTGTCCGGCAGCCGCAGCAGCGCGGCGGAGGAGGTGAGGCGCTCGGGTACGTCGGTGGCGAAGCGCCGGTAGGCGTGCAGCACGGCGGCGGCGTCCTTGCCCGAGAAGTACAGCCCGCCACCGTAGAACCGCGTCGCCTCGTGGAGTTCCAGCTCGATCGCGGTCACCACGCCCATGTTGCTGCGGCTTCCTCGCAGGGCCCAGAACAAGTCCGGCTCGTCGGTTGCGCTGACGCGCCTCAGTTCCCCGTCCGCAGTTACCACTTCGATGGCGTGCACGTAATCGGCGGCCCACCCGAAAGACCGCCCGAAGGTGGGACTGAGTCCGCCACCGAGGGTGAAGCCGACGACTCCGACGTTCGGCGACGAGCCAACCGTGGGCGCGAGGCCGAACGCGACCGCTCCGTCGACCGCTTGCTGGGCCAGCACTCCGGCCTGCACAACCGCCCTACGCCGGTCGGGATCGACCGACACGGCCGACATCCGCCGGGTGGTGATCATCATCGCCCCGTCGGCCGGCACGATGGCCTGGTGTCCTGTTGCAAGGACCGCCACGGGCAGTTCGTGCGCAGTGGCGAAACGTACCGCGGCCTGCACGTCGGCCGTGTCCGCCGCACCTACGACGATGGCGGGCCGGTGCGTGACGGCGAGGTTGAACGTTGCGCACTCGGTATTGTAATCGGTGTCGTCGGGCAGGAGGACCACACCACCTGTCACGCCGCCCGCGAGCGTGGAGACGTCTTCGGCGGGAAGGACAGCGGGAGGTCCTTCGTCAGCGGCGGGGGAAGCCAACGGAATCACGCCTTCCGGAGTCGATGCGGCAGGGCTGGACGGGCATAAGGGAGCCACCGAGGAAGGTGGGCACCCGCTTCCGCGCGCGAACGGCTTCGGCTGCCACCTCGATCCATCGAACAACGGATGCGCCCGGCCTGCATCAGCAGCGCGGCGCCCAACGGCATGACCGGCTCCGAGGGTGACGAGCCATGATCGTGGCCGGCCCGCACCGGGCCGCCTGCCGTCACGCTGTTCCGGAATTGCGACGGGGATACTCTCGTTCGAGCCGAGTCAATAAACCGAGCGCGTGTGCCGGACTTCATCGGATTCCAGCGCTTCCGACCGACGATCTACCGGCGGGTCCGAACTTGATTCCGACAGCGCACCCGCCTCGTTCTAACGGCGAGCATTGCCGCGCTGAGCGCGGTCCTTCATGCCAGCGGTCATCTGCCGAACTCGCGCAGGAACAAGCACTCCGGCACCCACCAGGCCTAGAACGGTTCCGATTGCAGCAGGCCACCCAATGCCGCGACGTGCCTGACGAACGTCCGCCGCCCCGAACGTGACGGCGAAGGCGCTGGCCCGCAGCCATCACGACAAGACGCCGAAGAGCGACGAAGGCAAGCGGCATCCACGCCGAGCTCGCCGAGCCCAGGACAAGTCCGCGCGGGACGCGTCTCACGTGCGCCAGTGCCATCCGAGAGCGAAATCGACTACCACCGCGTAGGCCACGTACATCAGCCATGCACCGGTGGCCAGGCGGACCAGGCCCAACCCGCGTTCGGCGACGCGGATGCCGATCGAGACGAAGAAGTCGAAAAAGTAGACGGCGAACAAGCCCAGGAACACCAGGCCGACCGGCCAGTCACCGACCCTGAAGAACACCGTCGCCCCCATTGTCGAGATGAGCATGAAGGCCACCGACATGCCGGCGTTGGGACGTGGGTCGTTTCCGCGATAGCGGTTCCAGCCGAGGCTGAACCAGTGGATGCCGTACGCCGAGAAAGCGAGCGCCGCCATATAGAGTGCCCGATCCTGAAACACCTGGAACCACGACAGCCCGATGAAGAGGATCATGCCAGAGATGAACTGACAGAACCCCGGCAACCAGATGCCCCATACGCCCAGCGACCGGTCCACACGGTCGTCACGTTTCGGCCATCCGAACAACTCGTTGGGCGCCCAGATCAAGTAGCCAGTACCCAATCCGAAGAAGCCAAGAGCCAGCGGAGGGAAATCAGAGGGAACGAAGGTTACCTGCATGCCAGAATGTCTCCTCAGCCTATCGCGTTCCCTCACGAGCTCACTTGCTAGCCCAGGAAACCTTTCAGGATGGTCATGCGATAAGTAACGAACCTTCGGCGTGTGTGCACCCCCTCACCGCCATGTGGAGGACACCGTTCCGTCCTGCGGCGCGGATCGACTTGCAGACGGCCGCCCCGCCGGTAGCTTCGAGGAGAAGTCCGGGGCAGGAATGAACCACGTGGGAAGGAGCGGGCCGATGGGTGTGAAACGGCGGATCGGTGCCTGGCCGGGGTACCGGCAACTCACGGGGGAGGACCCGCTCGCTAGGGACAAGGAAGCCCAGTCCCCGCGCTCATCTGCGTTTACGCCCCGCACCGATAGTGCCGACCGGGTGGCGGATTCGGTCTGCCCCTACTGCGCAGTGGGCTGTGCGCAGCGGGCCTACGTCAAGGACGAGAAGGTCATCCAGATCGAGGGCAATCCGAACAGCCCAATCTCCCGTGGCCGACTAACTCGAAAGGTTCGGCCAGCAGGTAAGTCGTCACCGGCCCCCAGCGCGTGCAGAACGTGCGCTACCGGCAGGAGACCGACGCTCGTTCCGCGTCGCCTTCGGTGAGGGCGGCGACCACGACGACTTGGCGCCCATCCGGCATCCGTGCACCCACGCCATGGTGTCGTTCGATGTGAGCGAGTGCTTCCGACCAGCGGCTAGTGGTGGTGAGGGTGCGGATGCCCTCGGCGAGGAGGACGCGCCACAGCCACGCGCGGACTTCCTGCCGCTCTACGGACGTGCGGCTGGGGCGGCTCGGCACGGTGATGCCCTCGAAGGTGACGGAGTCCCGGGTGCCGACGGCTTCGTAGAGGTCCAGGGGAGACAGCCGGGGCGGAACCGGGCGACGTGCGGGAAGCGCCGCGCTATCGCGCCGTGCGGGTCCATGAGTCCCCTTGTGATTGAGCGGTCCCTGCAAGTGGGCGGGCGGGAAGGTGGCTTGTGGAGCCTGCGGGCTGCTACTCGCGGGCTTCAATCCGGTCACGTCGGGGGGATGTCACCGCCAGTCGGCGACGATGCGGTTCAGCGGGGTGTCGATGACGAAGTGGCAGGGGCACGGTTCGGTTGCGGGGGCGTCGAGGTCCTGGATCTCGAAGGTCACCTCGCACCCGCGGTACTCGCGGTCCCAGGTGCGGACGGCGTCAGCAACCCTCCCGGCCAACTCGTCACTGCCGGGTCCATGTCCGATGACGCCAAACTCCCAGAGCTTGCTGCCGTCCTCAGTCGTCTCCTCGGAGACGCGGCGGGCGAGGCAGGTGACGGCTCCCTTGTCGGAGGCGGCCGTGGAAGTGGGGTACGGGGCGTCGGTCAGAACGGTGCCCTTGGCGGTGTTCGGGAACAGCGTCCGGGTCAGGCCGCCAGGCAGCGAGCAGGAAACGAACAACTCCATCCACTCGGGCGACTCCATGGCGCGGACCGTCATGCCGGTCATGGACGCCGCGCCATTCGTCGAGCTTGAGCTTGAGTATCCGGGCAACGGCCTTGAGCAGGTCCGGGTGCCGGGTCTTTCCGCGTTCCAGGTCCCCGTAGGTTCCGGAGGCCCGGCCGAGCAGAGTGTCCATGTGGGCCTGGGGCAGGCCCGGGCCGCGCCTGCCGCGGGGGTCGCGCGGGGCCGTCGCGTTGAGCAGTTCCAGGTAGATCGACGCGTCGATGCGGGCGCGCGCCCGGGCCAGGAAGGTCCGCAAGGCTGGCAGGTCCGCCATCGCGGCCTCCTTGCCGCACGGCCGGCGGCGACGAAGCCCCCGGGGACGGTCTCCTGTGACGTTGAGGCCGCCAGCGTTCGTCGTCCGGGCACGGGGCCCGGGCGGGGGAAGGTAGCTGCGGCCTTCAACAATCGAAATCACGCATTCCGATTGTCAAGATCCTTTCCGTCTGCCACGGGGCGGATCAGTCCCTTGAATGCGGCGAGTACCCCGCTCTGGAATCGGCCCTCGCCCCCGATGTGCGTCAGGACGTCCGCGCTGATGCGCCCAGTGGTTCGCAGCGATATGCCCAGGCGCCGTGCTATCTGGTCGTCGGTGAGGCCGTTGGCCATCAGCGCCAGCACCGCTCGCTGCTTTTCGTTCAGTCCGTCTTCGGACACTTCGGGTGACTGTGCGGAGTAGGGCGTTCCGTGGAGCCAGGTGTCCTCGTAGATGGCCAGATAGGTGCCCATCAGGTGCGGGTCGTGCAGGAGCAGCATGGGGTCGGTCAGGGCGTAGGGGTTGCTGGGGATCAGGGCAGTGTGGGAGTCGAACAGCAGCAGGTCGAAGGGCACTCGCTGTGCGAGTCGCACCTCGGCTCCCAGGGCGGAGAGCCTGTTCAGATACCTGCGGGCGCGTTGGCCCGATGCGACGGTGTGGCCGTAGATCGCGCGGACCCGGATGCCGCGGCCGATGAGTTCCGCGTCCAGTTCCAGCGAGGAGGTCAGCACTTCCGGGGGTGGCAGCGGTCCGGGGTGCATGGACCAGGTGTCGGTCTGCGCGGTGGCGTTGAGGGAGATAAGGGACTCGGTGCGGCGGCGCCGGTCGCGCAGGTACTGGATCTGCACACTGCTGGTCTCGCGCAGGACCGCGGGCCGCAGCTCCAGGGCGATTTCCTGGGCGGCGAGTTGGAGTCGTTCGAGCTGCTCGGACTGCGCCTCCAGCCGGGCGTGCTGTTGCTCGAAGAGGCTCATGAGCGCCACCTCGGGCTCTACGGTCGTGACGCTGTCACTCGAGCCGGCCGCCTGCAGCAGGCCCAGATCCCCCAGGTGACGCCAGGCACGATCGGCCGCGTCCTCGGTCAGACCCATCTCCTCCCGCAGGCTCGCCAGTTCGGCCTCCCCCCGTCGGCGCAGCTCCATGTACATCGCCATGGCCACCTCCTTCACCGACAGCAAGCTGCTGACAGCCGGCGAGGGCGGGGCGGTGGTGACGGACGACGACGCGCTGCACGACCGGCTGGAGCAACTGCGCAGCGACGGGCGCAGGGTTCTGCCAGCCGATGAGCTCGGCCAGCTCGAGCTCATTGAGGTCGGCGACCTCCTCGGTCGCAACCTTTGCCTGTGCGAGCTGCAGGCAGCAGTCCTGCAGGACCGTCT
>Ga0131853_10007158_pt1 | contig 20159 bp, 15 predicted proteins | sample TergutLab28metaG_FD_92764 | JGI IMG/M metagenome (GOLD analysis project Ga0131853, IMG submission 92764) | Labiotermes labralis P1 segment gut microbial communities from Petit-Saut dam, French Guiana - Lab288 P1 (version 2) (version 2) | ecosystem: Host-associated > Arthropoda: Insects >... | reverse complement strand
GTGTAACAGCTGTCAAAGTTTCAAACTTCTCTGGCCATTATCTCCGTAACTGTTCAACTTTGGATATAGGTGTTTTGGGTTATATCGGTATACTTTAACATAAGGAACACTCTCCCGAAGTCTAGCACATTCCTCCTGGGACACCCTGTATATGGGTAATAACCTGAAACTACACATTTCAAACTCACTGAATGCTACCTCCATGACATGTCCTCTAAAGTAATTTCATTTAATTTAATCATTATTTAACTTAGAATCATAAATGTATTACACTTACAACAAACCTCCATTATGAGCATTATAATGAATACTATTAAAGACATCTTAAAAAAGGACATATTTATGAAGTTTGAAATATTATTGCTAAAGAATAAGTAACAAATTTTACTCTGAAATAACATTATACATAATTTGGGCGACTATTTCTGAAGTATGAAATGCTACAGTTCTATACAAAATGTAACAATTGGTGCCTATCCCAAGTAAAGAGAAATTTTCTGACATGCTAAATTATTGTGGCAAAAAACTGTGATACACAAAGCAAGAAATCTGCAAAAAGAAAAGGAAAAGTAAGTGCTTTACAGTGCAAACTGTTGTTGGAAAGTTGATATATGGATCTTATAATGCATTACTTTATCAATAATACTTTACTGGAAATTCTTAATTTAAATTATTCTTAACAGCAACTTTGCATATTGGTGGAGTAATTGAAGAGCCCCACAATTCGAAACTTAAAATACAGGGCATATTATGTTAGTTACAGATTTATTCAAGTTATGCAACACAGACACAACATGACAAAGGCAATTCTTTTTTGTAAACTGCATTATGTTATACTACATAACATGAATTACATAAAAATTTTTGTGTTGTTTTATCCGCCTGATGGTGGCTTCTTGCGTGTCAACCAAAATATGTCGCATTAAAACCAATTATTTGAATAATTTAGATTAATGTTCTTAAGTTTTTGTGGTTACAATTAACAATTAAAATTAAATGTTCCACTCTTTTTTTGCAATTGTTACCACTGCCATAAAAATGGAAGTCACATTTCCTTCAAAGAAGTATTCACACAATTTTTTACAACAAAAGCAGTGACAGTGTTAAAAGCGAAAGTTCTTGGATCTGAAAATTTAAGTTAGAGGAGACACTTTTAAATAAAGAGCACTTGTAACAAACCCCACAATGCACCCTTCAATTACTCCTCAAAATGCAGAAAGCAATTCAGTAACTATTGGGTTTGTTAAGGAGGAAAACACATGATCAAGCATTATCATAAAACTACAGTGAAAATAAAAACACACTTAAGAGACATCAATATGTAAATGTATAGAAAAAAGTGACTTATTACAAATGCAATAAGGAAAGTACTAGTTTTTGTTTATAATACTGTGAATATTGTGAGAGAAAGGAATAAATGGAGAGGAAGGCTCAGTGAGAATGGGTCAGAACTCGGTTGGTTAGGTTGTGTAGGGAATGGAAAGGAGCGGTTAGGATAAGGATGAATGACAGGGCTGCAAAGGGAGGTTAGGTATGACAAAGTAACAATGATAGACGCAGACAAAGGACAGGGAAAAATTCAAGATGGCTACACTTGCCAAAAACAGCTTAAAACTGTTAACTCTCTTGAATTTGTGGTTTCAATATCTTTTTCTTTTTTTTTAAATGAAAAAATTATGAGCAATGAACAAAAAACACACACAACACGTTACAAAGAACTTGGACTGACAAAACAGTGCAACGAACGAACGACACACTAACACAGAGATGGTTCATTGATTGTTCAAAATAAAAAAAAAAAACAGATAACATGAATTCAAAGAAAGAAACAAACAAACGTACTAATCTTTGTATATAAAAGAATTAGGATGATATTCATATATAAATGGTTTCTACACAATATAAGACAAACCGCAAAATTGGGTTGCATGTAACTAATTTACAGCTCTAAACAACGCAATAATTCATTATAAAAACATGGAGAATACAAAAATTTTCAATGTGTAAACAACTAACCCCACACCCTTCTAATAACTCTTTTGCACAAGTCCAAGTACAGCGAACAAAATCGGTTCTCTGTGCAGTGCCATCAGATTGTGATCACACTCTACCTGAGCACTTAAAATCTCTCACATGCTAGGGTTTGGTGAAGTTTTGATTTTCACTAAATTTGGAATGGATTTCTCATGTATGCTATGGGACTGTGATATTTAAGCCACTAAAGCTACGCGTGATTTGAGACTTCCACCACGGTGGTTTTGTAACCATTTTGGATTTACTGAATATAAAATAAAATTCAAATTCAAGTTCTAATGAGGTCTTTGCTCTTCTGCAATATAATGCAGCATTTATTGGTAGTTAGTGACCGACGTTTGTTGACCTGCTTGACCCTTTGAAGACGGGACCAACAGGCTGTCCCATAACTTCGGTAACTAACTACTCATGAACAGTGCGTAACACCCCACAAGAGCAAAGACCTCACAATGAATTAACAACTTAATTCTGAGAAGATGTATTGTATTGTAATTTAAATACAAGTTGTTATAACCATGATAATGTTAATCTTGTCATACAATGCCATAGCAAACGTTTCAAATGTATTCTGTCCTGCATCTGAATCAGAAGAGACATTCTTTGAAATGATATCATGTCACATTTTAAAACATGCTGTAATTTGTATTAACTGTTTTTGGGGTTCCAGTAAAATAGAAATATATTTCTAAGTAACAAACCCAGTGGTGTGTCTAGTATTGTGTAGCTATTACAACAGAATTCACAATTTTGAAAATAAAATATATTTTTATACCCATCATTTCATTCAGTAATATAAAGAGACTCTAAGCTGACTCAATGCAACAGCATTTTTCAGTCCATTCTGTGTAATAATTTAACCACTGTATATATAAAATTATTTTAGAATGACACACATTCAAGTATATTTTTAATTCAGTGGAGCAAATAGGAAAAGTCACAAACTTCGTAACTGTACAAGCCTACTTTTTTAAGCTCAGTACTAAAGTATGCCAATATCAAAAACAACATTTGTCACAAAAATAAGAAATAGGCAAAAATGCAGTTCATTAACAATTTTCCTTCAGCATCAGAATGCTGTATGATATAAATCAAGGAGCTATTATTATGAGCTAATAACTATATTATGAAATGAACACAAGACTTGGAAAGTATATGATTATATTTACAAAGAAAATAACATATTGTATTAGATTTAATACATTTTATGACCTTAAAAATTCCTTGAATGTGTGTAAAAAAATAATTAGAAATAACTGCATTAAACCAGAGATGCCAATACAAGCAACAAAAGAATGTACTTTTATGTTCCTGTAAGCTCTTTCAGATAATGTTTACACCATCTAAATAAGCTTAGGGACTCAGGCCTTCTTTGAGCTTTCTACCAGCATACACTGGTAATGCATAGCTCAATGTCATTGATTCTCCACTTATGTGATACCCATTTGGGTCTTCAGTGTAAGGAGGAAAGAAATATATAAATAAATAAAAAGACAGAATTTTCATCAAGGAATTAAGTGAAAAGTACATTTTTAATTGAAAAAAAATTAAAACTCATGTAACTTCTCTTGTTAATTTTCTGAATCCTTTGGTATTTCTGACAGTAAATAAGTATTAACATGACATGATGGCTGGGGCCAACTTACCGCGGAGTAAACGAGTTCCAGAACTGACTACAATGCGGGGGAAGTAATGAGAAGAAGAGGACGTTACGAACCACGCAAGAAAGCAAAAAATTATGAATTACGAATTATGAGATACGTGAAAAATAAAACAAAACTCTTCCAGCATATGACAGCACAAAGCATTCATGAAGCAGACTAGTGAACCATCCTGAGGTACCACACATACTGACAGCCAGATGTATTAGTGCTAAGACTGGTAGTGCAACTCACAGCCATTTTTTTGTTTGCACTTCTGCTTGTATATATTTTATCTCTTTTACATAATTTTGAACCGTTTACACTTCATATAAATTTATAACAATAATATGATTCTCATTAACATTATAAACAAAAATTTCATATTAATCATCGTGATATGTTCTTAAACACAGAAATTTGGTTCTAGTGTGCTGCCTATTACAAAATAAGCCAATTCTTAATTGCATTTGTATATGCAATGAATGAACAAGTTTGTTTTAGACAAACTATTATGTATTTTACTATATTCATGAATGCTTGGGTCAGGCTGGTATTTCAACAAACGGAAGAATCACAAGAGGCACACTCACAAACACACACTCACACGCACACATCACACATGTAAAAAGTATTGCAAAATAGCAACAGACATACAAATACACAAAACAGACGCACACAAAACACAGATTTGTTTAAAAATTATAATGGTATCACTACATGACAGACACAAGTATGACTTTTAGCAGATTTGTTGATAAAAAATTAAGAGGAAGAACTGACAAAAACAAACAGTGATTTGGACAAGTACACAAAAATGACTACACACATATTCTATAGAGAGACAGAATATGACTCTTCATAGCAAAAATTTCCCAGTCTTATTCTTGAAAGGTATTTCCTTTTCTTGATGAATATGTACATTACAAAACAGACCAGAAGAGTAATGTAGATTATGTGGAATCTACAAGTTCAGCAAAAAATGGTAACTTGTGTCTACCATATAAATTCCTTATAAATAACTATCATGAAGTTAACTGTTTCTTTCTAAACCTTACATTTGATATTACTTTGAAAAGTTAAACTTTTTACTAGTTTGTTTCTCCTTGGTCTTGATTCCAATTTCAACGTCAAACTTGTCTCATGTAATTCAAGTATCACTAAATAAAATCACTTTCTAAAGGAACAGTTTTAACAGGTAAAAGGAAGAAATATAAATGAAAATTCCAGCAATTGTTTCTTCCCCACTTAAAGAAGAAAATATTTTCAAAAAGGAAATACACAGAAAAACATAGTGAAACGTAAATGGCAATGCAATGAAATGATGAAATAAGACTTCAGTAACTTCACATTAGGTAGTGGTCTTCTTTCTTAATTCACATATAACATTATTACTAAACCTTATTGAAATGCAGGAATTCACTGAAACCAGATCTGATATTGATCAATTAAAAAGAAAACTAAAGAAAAAAGTACGCAAATTGTCGAAACTAAGGATAAATAACAAGGAACATGTTTCACTAAAATGTCTCCGAATTAAAAAAAAAAGCAAAAAGTACCACAATAGCTAATTAACAATTTCGACGAGATCATTGCCCAGACAATAAAAAAATTTTAAGACTGCATCAATTCTTCTGTTATTCTTACTTCAATATAAATACAAATATCTCATATTGTTAAGCAAGTATCATTTTGGAAGAAAAACATAAAATGTAAATTTGAATCCTGCATAATGCTAAAATTTAATGTGGCTTAAAGTCAACATGTAGTATTGTATATTTATTTCATATTTGTATGTTGGCTGTAATAGTCCATATGGGACTAAAAACTGAAGAGCAAGTGTGGTTACCAAATGAATGAAATTATGTATGAACAATCTAATGAACGAGAGAAAAAGACACACACACATATTAAGGGTAAAACACTAGACAAAAGACACTTTGTTAGGCTATGACCAGCTCCTGTTATTAATGAATACCACATTATCTCTACATGCATATTCAGCAAAGTGCCCATCAGATGTTTAAATAATTAATGTTGTGTCACGTAAATACCTCATATAAATGAACCAAAATATTCTTCATAAATTCTATATAACATTTAGTAGTTGGAAAAATTCAATGTATGAATTAAATTGTCTGACAATGTATTACTGTGATGAAGTTCAGAACTTGATACCATATACATTATTTCCTGCATTACAGAGTCGAATGCAGCATAATGTTCAATACACAACATCAGAAACACTCAAGATAGTTAAACAGTTATTTTACAGACAAACCATCAACAGTGGCACAGTATTCTTCCAGCCAATCAAGTTTTAATTTTACTATGTAACTGGAAAAAAATATATCTTGGATCATACTTTGTCTGATTTGGGTCACTTGCTCAACACAAAGTAATCAATCATTCAGAATTATTTGAAGTGTGTGGTACACCAAGCTGATGGTGTAAATATGTTGTAATTTACATCAGTCACACAAATTTAAGCAGTTAGTTAGTGTTCATCAGATTTAGTGTACTCTGTTTAGAAAGTTACTATGACAAAATTATAGGAGGTAGAGGACTTATTTAATTTTTTAATATATTCCTCTAGTAAAAAATTTAGTCACTATTTCACTATTGGTTGCCACTTCATGTGGTCTTGTTTATCATATAAACATAGCTCCCTATGCAACTGCCCACATGTGGGGTGCAATACCAGCAGGCAGTGACAAACAATACTTGTAAGACAAAAGAAGGACTGTATATCAAAATCTGTGATGCAGTATGCTTAGTACTTAACCATTATTACGAAGTTCAGAAACAAAATATGGCAGAATAAAAGTGCATTTGGCAGTGTTTTTTTGTTTTCATTGAAATAAGGTCCCTAAATGTGCATATTTACAATTACTTAGGGGTTTTAAAAAGTAAGGTGACAGACGCTCTGATGCCAAGAACGCCCTTCTGACTTCAATGCACGCACGCACGCACACACACACACACACACACGCATGCACACATACACACACGCACACACACACATGTACTGATCAGATGACACATATCAGACCATCACACAGTCACCACTGACATTTAAGTGTTTGTCCCGTGATGGCACCAAGGCTTGTATGCCAGCATAGCAGAAACTGGTGTCAAGTGCCTGTAGCCAAGATGTGACAGTTGCCTTCATGTCAGCATCTTTGGCAAATTGCTGACCACGCAGGTGCTTTCTATGGTATCCAAAAGGATGGAAATCACAGGTTGCAATATCAGGACTGTACAGAGGCTATCCATAGCCACAGCACCATAACCAGTCATAGACTCAGCTGCCTGTGACTTCCACATATTTGGAGCCCTTACAAAGCATATGGTAGACAAGTGACGTGCAGCATATGCACACATGAATTAAACTGTCACCTCCTACCTACAGATACATGACACTGACTTTCTCTATGCTGATGTATGAGCCTTGGTGTCATGGTGGGATGAATGCTTAGATGTCGATGGTCCCCACATTGGCATCTGATGTGTATCATGTGCTACGCCTGTGCTCCGTATACACTGAAGTCAGATTGACATTCTCAGCAAGACAGAGATTATTGCCTCATTTTTTTAAACTACCTAGCATACTGCCCTTTTTTTATACATTCATAATGCAATATTCCTTGCTTCCTTTTGTTAATTCATATGACAAAGTTATTAAATCTACAGATAATCAACCAGACTGAAGTAATCATTGCATATATTAATTTGTGGGAACCACTGAACTGTATAACACTCACTGATGTATTAACTAAATGAAGTAATGTTTTCCTATAACAAAACAAATGCAATGATAAATAAATAATGTATGTTGGGCCATAATTCTGAATGTTTGATTACCCTTTGCATGTTCACATTACTAACATTTCATCCTGAAAAATAATGCAATTGCACTAAATCTTTGTCTTTCAAACTTAAAAGCACTGAACCTATTATTTATTTGCAACACAGTCACTTCTAATGAAGCTCAAAAATACGTGTATTTCTGAACTATATAGTATGACATTCGGAACTTATTTAATTACACACTTGAGAATTTCTGGGGGAGGGAAAAAAAAACTTACTTATTTTGCACTACAAAATCTGTTGTGTGCAGATAATGCATTACAGACCTCATGAATTTTAAGTTGTGTTATTATAGGACATGCATAAGGCAGGACATGTTATTATTCAACATTAAACAGAAAGTAATTGATCAAAGGTTATAAATTTGGCTGAGTATGCAAATTTTGAAAGACAAATTAAGATTTAGCATTTTCAGGATGAAACATGGTAAAGAGGATGTAATGGTTTTCAATACCAGGACCTGAAAATATGGGGGTACAAAGGGGGAGGAGTATCATGAAATCACGGTATTTTTCAATATAGTAGGGTGCTAGTAAGAAATTGTTTTAATTAAAAACAACAAAAATGAAAAACTACAGAATATTGAACAAAATCCAAACGAAGCTAGTAAGTCACTGGAAGGTAGCTTATAGTTTCATAAGTAAATTAGGAAAGAAACTGTGACAAGATTTAAATTAAAAATATATTTATATATCGGCAAAGATGGAGCTTGAGGTACAAAAGAACTATTACAGTTCACAGATAAAAATACAATTTTTCTTTTTCTAAATTCCCACCCCAACATCATACTACTAAAATGAAAAATGCCAGCTTTCAAACTTTAATTTTTTACTATATGATTTGTGCTTACTTTCTTCAAAAGGCAGAGAATTACTCTGACAGTGAATTTACCTGTCACTTTCAAAGTTCTTTAGGTACAAGTTATCACCACGTAAAGTTATCACATAATAACGTTGACAGTTTTGATGCCAATTTAGTATTTCATTATATGTTTATGATAATGCATGTCTGATAATAGTAATGACATAAAAGAATGTGCGATTTGGGCTTTTCAAAGCAATGTTGATAAGGGTTCAATTCTTTTTCGATGTTAAGTTGTGCCGACTTGCAAACAGTAATTGACGGCACAACATTTAGAAGTCTAAAATGCTCAACATAGCAGAAATGTATTCTGCATACTATAAACTACTGAGCTAAGAAAAATATTACTTTAAAATTTATTTACTCCTCTAGAATGGACTAATATCATGGCTTTACCATGTATGTATCCAGCACAATCACACCTATATTTAAACCTGGTTGCATGTTGCTTTTGGAAGCAACATTCAATTCACAGCTCAGAACAATATTGTAGGGAATAAAACTCTACTCCACCTTTACCAAAACCAGTACACTTCTCCATAAACCACCTTAAAATTTGCCTGGTATCAAAGAACAACCCAAAACAAATTGAGAAATTGAAAACAAAATGAAATAATAATAGTGATACAGTATTTGTTATATAAACAATAACATAATTTTAATAGTTAACAAACTTGACAAATTTAAATTGAAGATGAGTTCCTACCTTTCGCTGTATTCATCCATGTGAGCATAACTCTGAACACTGTTCTCCTCAATGAGAAACTTAACTCTCTGATGGAAGGAGGCTGTGACAGAGGGTGGCTGTTTCCGCAGTAGTACCTCTACAGGGTCGTTGGATGCTAGACACATTATGTGGCCATTGCAGGATGGATGCGAACAGCATTCACTGTCCGAGCAATCAATCAAGCCATCTGTTGGAACAGCACAGGTATAACTTAATGGATAACTGACCACAGGAAGTAAGACAACAAAATGAAAGGTCCTTTAACCTTCATCTTCCTATGAGACCATATCGTTAGTCCAGAAGAAAAATGATACAACTCAAAAACTGCAATTTATGGGTTACAGGAAAAGTGTCACAACTAATATCAGACCTTTAGTCGTAAGGAAGCTCTAGTGTCACCGTTCTATTGAGAAGAATAATGAATGTGTGATTGAAGAAAAGTGTCATACATTCAGTTATGTATTGTTGGAGTTGTGTCACTTGTGTCAATTTCTCTAACCCTCACCTTCATCATTGTCAATTTCATCATTGCACTCCATCTCAAGGCGAATACTGCAGTCAAGACCAGCCCAGCCATCTGAACACACACAATGGTATTCACCATCCTCAAGTGCGCAGGTACCATGCCGATTACATGCACTCTTACATCCAGCTACCAACACAAGAAGAGTGACATGAGTGTGTGCTTGTGTGCAAGGTACATCAAAGGCAGCTACATGCAGGTCTAAGACTGTTTTCATCAGTGAATACTAACCCTCTACAAGTGATATCCAATACATCTACAACAGTGCCCTCTGACAGGTACAGAACATTTAAAATAAAATCTGCCATTATTTTTCTGAGTCTGTTGCACTTGTATATGGTGTCAGTATATGCCTCCTACTAGTACTAAAGCTTTAAGTACACTGCATGGGAATCTTATGAGTTTAAGAAATTATATTTGAATTTAAACATAAAATCCATTCACAAAACATTAAACCATTTGCTTACCTACTAAGGCCTATAATATTGCCACTGAATCACCAATCATTTCTGACATTCTTCACTGAAACATAATCGCCCATCTCTGCGATGGATAGGTTAAGTTCAGAACATGTTACAGAATTTATTCTTAGAGAATGATGGGTTATGTAGTCTGGTAACTTCAATGAAAATTGTGTGCATATTTAATAACCAGTGTAACTACAAAAATTCACAAGTGTCTACTCTATAACACAGAATAAAAAGTTCTGTGAAATAATTCTTTTTAGTTTGTTAAGCTTGACTGCAATCTTTGTACTCACTGCCGTGAGAACCTCGGTGTTTTATGAAGTTCATAAAAATTAATTTTTTTGAAGACTTAGCAGTAAAATCATTATTCATTCCACAAGAGTAATTAGCAAAAACTGTACTTAAACTTTTCAAATTAAATCAAATTATAGAACATTTTTACTTTATCCTAAAAATTAAAAATATGGGTTAGCATAATCCAGATCTCTAAATTAAAATGTAAGCCTGTTACAGCCTCTACTTACGCAGGGTGCAGTGTTTCCCATTCCAGCCCTGGGAGCAGACACAGGTTCCATTCTTGCACTGGCCATGCTCAGAGCACCTAGGGTCGCACGGCAGCAGGTCACAGCGGTCACCGGTCCATCCTTTGTGACACTCACATTTTCCCTTGTCACATCGACCATGAGGGCCACAGTCCAAGCTGCATAAGGCTGAAGTTCAAATTAAAACACTCGCACTTAATCCCAGAAAAAGATTACTAAGATTCCACAAAACACAGTCCTTAATAAGCTAACAGTTGCTCAGTTTTTTCACAAATACTCTGTACTCTTTAAAAAAAAAAAAAGCAAAGGTTCATTAATGTGTTCACAAGATCCCATCACTTTTCTGTATTCTGAGCCACATGAATCCATTTAACACCTTCCAACCACAATTCTGTTTTCACTTTGGGTATCCCATTGTGTTTGTATATATTACAAGGTAGTTAGCACTTACCATTTCTTTTAACAGGTATTTTCATGTGAACTGCCTATTTCCAGCTCGACACAATTCTACAATACTTATATACACCTAGGCTACACTTCATTATCTGTGGGGACATAAACATTAATTACCTTAATGAGAGTGGAAACAAAAGCCAACTGGACAATTTATTACTGTCCTATAACTTGACCAGCATTATTAATTTCCTGACGAGAATACAAAATACCTCTGCTGCTGCAATAGATAACATTTTTATTGATGTATCTCAATTTGAAGGTTACACGATAACTCCCATTATAAACGGAGTGTCTGACCATGATGCCCAACTATAAACTATTAGCACAGACTATTCCTACATACCAAATCAGAAAAATTAATAAGTACACAATTTCTGATTTTATTGATGAACTAAGCTGCGAATCATGGGGTTCCATCTTTAACAGTGTTGATGTAAATGCTATGTTTAATTCCTCTCTAAATATCTACTTGAGGATCTTCTATTCCAGGTTCCCCTAAAAAAAGTTACCAACCGTAATAATAATGACAATAATTGGATGACATTGAGCATTGAAACATCATGTAGACACAAGAGAGAATTGTATCTTATAAGCAGCAATAGCAATGATGAGAAATTAAAGACATTACCAAGCATACTGTAAAATATTATTCAAGGTAATTAAGGAGGCAAAAAAATTATATTATGACACAAAAACTCAAAAATTGAACAATAAATGTGAAGCAAATTGTGAAATAATTAAGACGCTAACAAATAATCATTATTCCCACACTGACATACAAGAACTAATGATAGACAATAAACACTTAAAAGTCTGTTGCTTTCAATGACTATTTTTTGTCCATAGTTGACAATATAAATAAGAATAAAGTAAATAACAAAAAAAAATAATGCAACGTTTTTTATGACCCAATATTATTTAGAACAAAATTATGCTCATCGACCCCCATCTTTGGTTATTAAGACATTTTCAACTAAGGAAATTACTTCTATAATTAAAGCATTAAAAACAAAAAACTCAAGTGGGTTTGACAAATTTCCGTCAAACTTTTAAAAGTTAGTGCTACTTACATATGCTCACCACTAACTCACATCTGTAACAAGTCCATCTTGTCAGGAATCTTTTCTGACCGTATGAAGTTTTCAATTGTACAACCAACATACAAGAATGGAAACAAAACGAACCCAACTAATTACAGACCCATATCACTTTTGACTTCCTTCTCGAAGGTTTTTGAAAAAGCATTACATATTAAAGTAACTGAAAACTTAAATACTAATAACTTACTAGCTGAAAACCAGTTTGGCTTTAGAAAAGGCACCACAACTGAAGATGCCATTTTTAAATTAACGAATGAAATATTAAAAGCCTTAAACAAAAAAACATTGGCAGGTAGCATATTTTGTGATTTAGAGACAGCTTTTGAATCAGTTAATCATGATATTTTACTGTCAAAACTATCCTATTAAGGAATAAATGGAAAGACTAAACCTTTACTTAAATCTGTCTTCAGAATAGACATCAAAGAGTTCTCATTACTAACTCACTTTTTAACTCAAACACAGTTTCGAAATGGACCAAAATAAAATGTGGGGTGCCACATGGCTCAATTTTAGGCCCTATGCCATTCCTATTATATATTAATGACTTACCTAAGGTTGTTACATATAAAGCTCTTCCTATCTTATTTGCTGACGATACCAGTATCTTAATAACGAGCCCCAACAGTAACCAGTTACAGAGTGATCTTAATACAGTTTTTGCACAACTAAATAAGGTGTTCAAATCAAATTGGCTATTTTTTAATTTTGACAAAACCCATTTTATTAAATTTAGTAATGCAAGTAAATGCACCTCAGTTACAGAAATTAAATATGAAAATGAACAAATAAGTATAGCAAATGAAATAAACTTTCCAGGGCTATATATTAATAATGATCTTTCCTGGAAAACACACACAAAGTATTAAGAATAAACTAAGCTCAGCTTGTTATGTTATGAGGTTAGTTAAACCGTATGTAACAGCAAATACTTTGAAAGTGATTTACTATTGCTACTTTCACTCTATAATGACCTATGGTTTAATATTCTGGGGGAACTCCCCAGACAGTATTAAGATTTGCAGATTAAAAAAGAAGATTATCAGAATCATGATGGGCTGCAGAAGTAGAGACTCATGCAGAAAATTGTTTCTTAACTTGGAAATCTTACCCTCTCTTCTAAAAATATTCTTTCCCTTCTATTGTTCAAGATAAGAAACAAGAACCAATTCCAGGTAAATTCTGAGATACATCAAATTAACACTCGACAGCATGCAAACTTATACCAACCCTCTGTAAATGTGACAAAATACCAGAAGGGAGTACACTGTATAGGTGTTAAGGTGTTTAACATGCTTCCCTTTTACATAAAAGCAGAGTCTGACAATCCAAAAAAATTTAAAGCATTGTTACAAAAATACATGAAAATTCCTTTTATTCCCTGGATGAATATTTTGAACTCCAAAGTTAAATTCTGACATATGATCTAAATTGATACATGAGGGCTTTGAGACACATGTTCCTTCTCTTTACTTACAAGTCTGTACAATAAATATGTTAGTATATATCCAGCCACTATTTGTAACAAGGGAAAATTTCCTACTTAAAGAGTACCGCTAACTGCTTCTAACTTATCCCACTATTTTTATTTTTATTGTTATTTTTGTTTTTAATTTCACTTCTAATTTTTATTTTTATCCTTATTATATTTTATTACACTAAACAATTCATATTGTCCAATTTTTATTATATTTATTATACTAAATAACCATGTGATTGTTGTACACACTTGTGTTGATGTCACCCCTTAATCCCAACAAATATGACGATTTCCATATCCATATGGATTATGACATCCTGTACGGATTTACAGAAGGAAAATAAATGATATATGATACGATATGATATGGCAGGGTCCTCCAAGTTATCCCTTTCCCTCATCTTTTGTGACCTTCATTAGCATTTTTTCTTTTTTTCTCACACCCTTGTCCATTCCATCTTTCTTGATTTTATCAACCCAGTAATATCTGGTGAGAAGTACCAACAATGAAGCTCCTCAATACAGTGTTTTTCCAGCACCCTGTTACACCCCACCTTTTAGGTCCAAAAAGCGAATATCCTTAAAGCTGCAGGAATAAATCTGAGAGATGGATGTTGACATGAATCTTTTAAGTGCTAAAATTCTGTTGTGTTCTTGAATTACACATCAAATTACTTAATCTTAATGGTCTGGGAATAGTGTACTCAAATCCCCTGCTACCATAGGCAAAGGTGGCTGGACTGTAACTGGAGGAAAAGAGTACCTGAATGGAAGAAATGTGACATTAGGCCTGAATCAACCCATGCATGTACTGTAAGAATAGTGCAATATGCAGCCATCAACACTTCAAAACTTGCCTTTGTACACTGAACAGTACATGATTCCTCACATGTTACAGGCCTCTGTGTGAGTGTAATGTAAATTTAAAACTCTTCTGTCCTGGACAGTAGATGGAATTTAAAAACCAGCATCATTGAAGGGTTAGGAGTTAAAATAGAAAACAAGGAAATAGATCAAGTTAAAATTCTTGCAAAGTACCAGAACAGAACACAGTACTGCATATAACACAATGTTACAACATCCCAGTAACATTAACATGACAAGCGAAAGACCATAAATAAGTTACAAGAATTGATAGCTGTTCATTAAACATTCGATACAGACCTTGTGAACAGTCTGGACCAGCCCAGTAGTTATCACAGACACATGCTCCGGTCTCAAGGTCGTAACTGCCATGTTCTGAACATCCAGGCAAGCATTGGTACACCTGCTGATCAACAGCACTGCAGTTGGTGCCTTGCCATCCTGCTTTACAGTAACACTTCCCTCCAACACAGGATCCGTGGCCTGAGCAGCTGGGGTCGGGGCAGTCCACTGCAAACAGCAAACCATGTAGTACCAAAATCAACTTGACTGTCTGTGGAAAAATTGTGTTACAATTGTATTGTGAAATCTGTGGTTCTCACTGCAGTCACAATGAAGACTGCTCTCTTGTGGGATATTACCCTGTGTAGGCTGGTACAGATAATGTAAAATATGCTTTTTTAATGGCAATAATAATAAAGAATGGTCCAAAGAAACGAACGTTCTGCGCTCTAGTTTGTTAACCTTCCTCTTTCATTATTGTTATTTATCTGAAATGGACTATACCCTCTATCTACCCATGATTCTGAGTGGTCACAGGACATACAACTAGCTTATATGCTCTTCATGAAACCATACTGCAAACCTAATCATTTCAGCATCTACTTCGGTGTTTCCCAACCACGGTTATGTATCGTATTGTTAGGGGTCTCAGAATATATCGTGAAATAAATACATAAAAATTTTGAAATACCGTGAAAAATTCCAAACTTATTTCGAAATATCATGGGAATTTTTGTTCGATAATTGGCAGTACTGGAGTTATCTCCATGCGCTACTTAACTGCTTCTGTTATTTTTAGTCAGATCTTGCTTTAAAAAAACCAATGTTCAGTGTAACATACGTACTTTAGATATATGAAGATTACGGCAAGACACGACTGCAAATGGTTTAGGCTGTGACGTAGCACACAGAGTTTAATATGGCGTCCATGTTTTTCAAAATCGTGGAGTTTTACATATTTCATTTTATTCATGACAATCAGAAAGGTGCAGGCTTCCCTGATCCGACTTCCACATTGCTCATATGGAGGGACGAACAGAATAATGTGGACATCTCTTACATCAAGTTTCACACTAATCGGGTAATAAACGCGGAAAGCATGGATAGAAATTTAGTGTACATCCAATATCAATATCAAGTAAAGTATTACTTTCGGTGTGCCGGTTTTCACGTGACTCAGAATAATCCAACAAATTGTCTTGGACATCTCATGTACCCAATTTTATCCATATCAGATTAAAACTATACACAATAGGGTGAAAAATCCTTTACCCCTTTAGTAAACTATGTCTTACATCACAGCGATTTTCGTGAGATTCACACTTGACAAGTGGAATTTCGTGGACATTTTCTAAACGAATTTCACGGAAATCGGTCATGAAATATGGAAAAAGCATAGAAATTCATTACCACGCTTCCATGCTATGACTGTCACTGAGCCAACTTATATGAAACTAATGCTTTCTTAATTTTTTCAGAGAACTCCAAAACCAAATTTCATGAAAATCGCTTATGCTGGTTCACAAGCAGACAGACACGGTATCCACCTAAAGCGTTCATTTGAGTTCGTAAACAACGCCTAATAATGAAGGAACACCCATTCCGCTCTTCAGACAGAATGAGGGGTACAGACACGAAATGTGTATGTACTTGTTCTAAATTTCATGAGAAGACTGACAAAAGTTCTAATGTCATTCACTGTTATACTGGTTTGCAGTAAGATTATTATTCACTATAAGCTAAATTCATGAAGTTACTGTGTTCAAAACAGCCTGCTACGGGTCTGTGGTTATAAGCCGACTAAAACAATCAGCACAATCCCATTCTATTTCAATGTCCACCTTAATATTATCTTACCATCTACATCTAGATCTTCCAAGTAGTCTCTAATCTTCACGTTTCCCCACCATTACTTTGTATGTATTTCTCTTTCCCCTCAACGCATGCTACATGCTCCATTTTATCCTCTATGATCAGACCATTCTACTAGCAGTTGGTAGCATAGCTATCTTTATGGGCACCACCCCTAGTATTTATCTCTAAATAAAGTACACTTATTTAGTCAAACAACACAAGTTTATTTTGATTCAAATTGTGCCTCTACATGTGTACTACATGTTTCAGCCAGACATGTCTGAGGATGGCATATGTACAGGCTGAAACATGTAGCAATCATGTAAAGGTACAGTTTGAAACAAAATAAACCTGAGTTGTGTTTGACTGAATAATTATAGTTTTCTGGCAGTATAAATCATAAAGCTTCACATTCCAGGATGTCCTCAGTTACTTGTATCTTCCTTCTCCTTGCATCTCATTGCCCTCCTTTGAATGCTTTTCACTGCCATGAAAGAAACCGATAAAATTTAAACAATTAATACATAATTACAGATGAAACTTTTTCTTCCTGTACACATGGTAAAGGGTAACTGTATTTTCAGCTTTGTCATGTCTTTCCAAACCACACCTTCATCATATACATGTAATCAATTTTGCTCAAACTTGTTTTGAACTTTCTATTCAGCAGCCCCTCTCCTTTTGCTTATTTTGCCACTTTTTTACCCCCTTCATCTTTGTTGCATTCAAATAACATCACGAAGGGTTCTAACTCCCCCAAAAAAAACTGTATATGTATACACAAAACTGATAAAGTATAAACTTTGAACATAGCTGACAAGACTTCTATCTTACATAACTGCAAACAGCCAGGACAGAAAATCAGCCTACTGACTAGTAGATTGCTTAGCAGATATTTCAGTATTCAAGCTACCAAGAATTCCTGATTTGAAAGAGCTCATTACCGTCTCCTCAAAATCCATATTGAAACCTATCAAGATTCAGCACAGTTTACACCAAATCCTCATCTAGGTATTAAAGGTTAAGTTGTCGCTGTCCAAAACATAAAAACATACAGAGGGAGTAGAAGTATAATTCCACTCATTTTTAACCTCAGGTAGATGGAGGTAGGTGGTAAACATCGTGATCCAGCCACTTTACCACAAGAATGAACCCCGGTACCCACTGAATATGAGGCTGGATGGGCTCCAGAGCTGGTCTTGATGTTTGGTCATTAAAAAATCTCTTGGTCTTGCCGGGATTTGAACCTCGGACCACCCAGCTCATAGGTAGTTGCCATACCGACTAAGCTATCCCAGTACATCTTATCTACCTATCACCCCTTTAAATATTACCTCCCAAATATATCTTGGTCTCATGAGTGATCTCTTTCCACAAGGCATTTCATGCATTTCTTTTATAATCCAGACAGCACACACTTTCAGTATCACATACTGACCCATAGCACTGACCTAACGTTCAAACACATATATAATAATACCTAATAAATTGTCTGAATCTTCTTAAGAGTTGTGCCAAATAACTTTGGATGCCATTTATACCCTTTAGTATATAAGACTATGGGAAGGGAATATAGCACACAAGGGAGAGATGAGAAACTCGTACAGAACTGTCACAAGAACACCTGGGATTAAAGACAACTTGAATGCCTTATGCACAGGTTGGAAGGTAATGTTAAAACAAATCATAAGAAAAAGATTTTGGAAGATGTGGACTGGATGGATCTGACTTAGAATATGGGCTAATGGGAGGCCCTTGTGAATATGAAAAGATACTCCAAGGTCAATAGGAGGTAGCGTATTCTTGAACACACAGATTTTCAAGATACACTGACAAATTCAGTTGAAGCAAGTGTTCACGCTTCTGGTGTGTTTCTGGAAGGACTCAGTTTCAATTTTGGATGGGAAGATGGCTGTCATGGCTCACGAATTTATGGTTATCCTCAGATCCACCAGCAGACATCATGGCTGTGCACAGAATTAGGCCATGCCTGCTTCCAACCATATCCCTTGTAATTCATTATTAATTATGATCTGATTGTTTTATACTATTGTACCATAGTTAGGTAAATTATAAATAAATAATGCCTCTGCTTTATAAAGTCTGTGAAATTGTTAAATGTATCACAGGATATGCAATTTCACTGCATTCAACTGTGTTGAGCAAAATAAATTTAATTGAATTATTGAACTTGTGTTACAATATTTCACCACATGAAACTAAGTTATTCCCAGAAAGAATCTGCCCTATAAACTTCAGTGGCAAAACAACTGGCATAATGTATAATGATATAATTGTATCACAGCTGTAAAACACAAATACATTAGCCAGATTGTGGCATGTTAACTATGCAAGTTGATTAATATGTAATTACAATATGGTGGTTTGTAATCCCAGGAGAAATGTGATTACATTATAATATTGCAAGCCTGTGTATAAATCAGTGTACAATATTTCACATATGTAGAGCCTTTCAAGCATTTAGCTAGAAGTAATTTTGTCAATTACAAAACTGATAAAGATAACTTGACCACTATGCATTGTTGCATCACTGGAGGACAAGAAGTACATTTTTGCACATAAATAAAGGCTTTTAAAAACTGTCCTTTGGGCACATCATGAAGGTGTATGAAGAAGCAGGAAGTAAAGCTCCACCCAGTCTTAAATATGGAATTAGATCAGGTGAACAGCAACAAAACACAAGAATTTGTTTAAAAGTTTCAAAAATGTATTGATGTGTCTAAATACTGTTTTCTGAAATTCGCTAATAAAGCTTATAAACTTATATAGCCAATGCAATACCAGTTTTCATATTTTGACACTAAGTATGGAACATATTCTATATTTATGTGAAATTACATAATATTACACTTAAAATCCTTTTGTTATTCTGTGGTGAATGTGAATCTTTCAATGACAATTGAAACATGCACATGTCAGTATGTGTTTCTGATGGAAGTACTCACCCTCTCTCAGCTCCCTAGTTCCAGTCATTATACAAAGAGCTATAGCGCTTGTATGTGCTGGGCACAAAATCCATTAACCATGTTATATGTAGAAATTCCAGATTTTCACAGTGGTTCAGTGGATGGTTACCATATTACTGTGTGTTTATGTGACAATCAAAGAGCTTTGCATTTCCATCAGCACCATCATGAAACATTAACACTATTCTTTGAAAAAACAAAATTCAAGATCTTTGCAGTGGTGGTACGATGGTTTTACTACATAATTTGCTTGTTAGAATTATAAGAAGTTCACAATTGATGTAACCCCTTAAAACTAAACTCCGTGGCCTTAGTCCGCACGCGAACTATACCGACAGAGCGGCCGCCGCCAGTCGGCGAATTAGTGCCAACTTTTGCGGATAGAGGGGTGTCACGTGGTCAGCGCAACGGGTCCCCACAGCCGTTAATCTCTGTTTTCTAGACCTGGAGCCGCTACTTTTTTCATTCAAGTAGC
>Ga0131853_10007156_pt1 | contig 20161 bp, 10 predicted proteins | sample TergutLab28metaG_FD_92764 | JGI IMG/M metagenome (GOLD analysis project Ga0131853, IMG submission 92764) | Labiotermes labralis P1 segment gut microbial communities from Petit-Saut dam, French Guiana - Lab288 P1 (version 2) (version 2) | ecosystem: Host-associated > Arthropoda: Insects >... | reverse complement strand
TTGGAACCAGTTAGTAATTTCATTCATTACAGACATAATATTAGTTTTAAATTCATCTTGATTGCTGTTTGAGATAATGATACTCGTGTCATCTGCAAATAAGACAGTATTGGCTAATTTACTATAGTTCTTGAGAGATCATTGATGTAGACCAGAAACAGTAGTGGACTCAAAATCAAACCTTGAGGGACGCCATGCTTCACTAATTCCCATTCAGATGATATTTTATTATTTTTATTATCCTTAATCACTGTTCTCTGATATCGATTGTTTAGATACGACTTCAGTAGTTTGTTTGCAATGCCAGACACACCATAAATTTCCAATTTTGCTAACAGTATATTATGATTAATGTAGTATCTGTTTGTTTTTGTTGTAACTGTCTATGAGATAGTCTGTATTTATATGACCACAAACAGTGAAATCCACATCAGTGTTGTACAGTGATTTAAGTAAGGTATTCAACTGATTTAGGAATAATTTAAAATTACCAGTTAGTGCTCTCTAAATGGATAAAATGCGAATGTTTAAGTAGGTTAATTGCAACAACATTGCACCTACTTCTATTAATTTTACATTGTAGTAAATACATTATGCAATTGAAAAGTCCATAAATTTAATGAGTTATATTGTTGTTGTTGCTGCTGCTCTTGTTTTTGCTGTACAGTCCTTAGTTTATTTGGTGATATTTTTGGTGATTTCCTTTCAGCTTAAAATATACAGGAACTGCTTTCTTCCCATGACATCACAAGTTAATTGTATATTCATTTCATCATTAATGTTCGTGTAACTTAGGCAGTACAGAAGGTGTTAAATAAACCAGTAAGCAGACAGTTCGATATGGGTAGGTGTTTGTTGCCATAAATATTAAACAGTTTATAGGAACCTTGACAATTTTGGCCCGAAATTTTTTTTTTTTTAATGGATACAAATTCATGGTTACATGTGACACAGCAGTAAAATGTGGGTGGATCGTGTCCAAGGTCTGTATCAGTGAAGTGCTACCACTGAAGGTTATTGCTTGGAACTTCAAGATCACTTTAGAAAAGGGAAAGGAACTTGTTCCAAAAAGGACAACTATAAATCACTTTATTCTTAAATAAATAGGACATCAGTGAAACTGTCTACAGTATGTTGCAGTACAACAATGCTGAAGCAGGGTACCACAACAAAACATTTGGCATGATCAGACAGGAGTCTATAAAAATTTTTGTGTGAGGTATGTTGTAATAATATGACATATGAAAGGGACATTGAATATGTTGAATGTGTGAGTTCAAGCTTTGGAACGCAGATGTGTTATGCTGAAATTCAGGAACTATTGTAGTGTCTCTAAACATCAGATATTAACAGATTTGAAATGCTGTCATTGATGACTATGAAGATTACTGCCTTCTTGTGGAAATTCATCTACCTTAACAGTGAAGTTAGGAGTTCCCTCTGAGTAGCTAGTAACCAGAATACATGATGTTACATACAAGTAGACAGTAATTTTCATTTGATTTTATTTTCAGTGCAGTACAAAATTCAGTACTTTACAGTACAGTAGTTTTAAAATAAAGGACATGTTAAAGATAAGGGGTGAGCATCTGTGTACACACGCATTCATTTCACATGTACGTGCATCCTTGTCATATTTCCAGGGTGCCAAAATTGTTGGAACATTGTGGAGGTAGATAAGTTGCAGCACAAACTATGTGGCAACACCTAGAACCAGGAAGCTCACCAGTGGACTGGTGTGAGGGAAACTACTTGATTTCTCCTCTTATTGCTGAGTTTGTTAATACGGTAGGTTCCATAATTTGTGTCAGAACTATATGCTGTTTATGTGTCCCAGCATTATTTTCTTGTTCTTCTATGGCACTTTACTCCATTTTCAGACATGGACTCCCCATTGCTGGGGTTTAGAGACAGTTTAGTTTTTACAAGTTGAGGTTGGTACATCCATATCCTACCCCGAACCTGTAAGGTCAAGATACCTGTGTATCTGACCACAGTAACTTGTGCAGCAGCCTACCTGCTAGCTCAGTAGTTCACTTGTGCATGCATATTCACTCATCCAGCTCAATAAGCCATTAAAAAGTTGGAGATACAAGGGAGCAAGCAGTATTTTGTCACCATATTCTCAAAATGTCTTCATTTTTAAGGTTCCTAGCTATCTAATAGACTCTTAGGATGGAGGGTTATCCTTTTCCAAACCAGTGTAGTGACTAGTAAACTTATACTATTCGGTCTACAACATAGCATCCATTTTATCAGAATGACTCATCATCGCCCATTCTGAATTGTTAAAAATTTCATGTCTCTTTTAGGACTAAGGTTTACACATTTCTTTACAGTGGCATTGCAAAGGAAGTGACATGGTGATGCTAGCTGGTTGTTTTATATGTATCATGATCAAAATATCTAAGGCTCTGCAATCTCAGTTACTTTCACTTAGTACACAAAGATAGAAGCAGGTAATGGATGTCTTAAAATCTAGAAATTGTGAGGTATATATTATCAGGTTTTTAAAAAACCCTCATATGTCTGACTGTTGTCATATAATAGCATTTTCCATGATGAATGGGTCCCTGTTGATGTGGCATGATGTGTCCTCAGCAGGTGGAGAAGATGGCCTCTAGATGGGAAGCATAACTGCAAATGTATTAAATAAGCAGTCGTGGAAAGTTAACAAGGGGTCGTCGTCCTCTAGCTTAGGGGTTGAGCAAGGGTGTAACAACTCACCATAAAAGTGCAATGTGTTATGAAATGGAATACAGAGCTTGGGACATGGGACAGATCATTTTGAATGGCATAAGGAATGGAAAATTGAGATGAGATTTGGCACTTGGATGTGAGGATCCTGTATAGGTCAGGATCACAGCTGATGTGGTAAGAGTTATGCCAGGTTTTGGGTTCATAGTTATTTATTATTTTCGCTTACACTTTTTTACAGCTGGGTATGAGACAGTTTAGGGGGGGGGGGGAGCAAAACTGACAGCAGTTTTGGTATAGCCCTGTTTTGACACCTTGAGAACACCAATCAGAATGTACAGTATCATGCATCAATTATTGTTAATAATGCTGTTATTATGGTTTTTGGTATTTACAGTGTAGGCATTCAATTCAAATAATGAAAATTGAGGTTTAATTATTCTACCATTGTGGTTATGCAGTTCAGCAATGTTCTCTTCTTCCTGCTGCCTCCTGTGTTGATGCATCTGTTCCGAGAATATGGCCGTTTTGTGAATCCAGCCATCCATGTGATCTGGTTCTTGCTGATGGTGGTGGGGATGAGTTCTGCTTATTTTCATGCTACACTTAGCCTCATTGGTCAACTGCTAGATGAATTAGCTATACTGTGGGTGTTCATGGCTGCCTTTTCCATGTTTTTCCCAAGAAGATTCTTTCCATACTGTTTTCAAAATGATAGGTGAGTCATGGGAAGATTTATTATATTGTGCTTGTAAAGCTTAGCAAAAAATAAATGTTTGTATTGAGGACATGTAAAATTCAGCAACAGTAATATTCTCATATACTGTGCTTTGTCCTAAAGTTTTTGCATTTCTGTCAGTCAGTCAGTCATATGGCGCAGTATACTGTTGTTTTACAACTTCGCTATGCTGTGGGAGGTTATAGACATTATTTGAATTTCAGGAAGCTCTTCAGCATGGCTGCCATAGTTTTAGCAATTCTTGCCACGGGGTTGGCTGTATTACATCCAGCTGCCAATGCATTTGCTCTCATGACTTTGGGACTGCCTGCATTCTTTCTTTTAATTCATGAGCTGAAACGGTAAGTTCTCAGCATTTACATTATTTCCTTACTCACAACTGGGGACCTGGATTTTAGTAATTAAATATTAATTCTGCTAAATTGCAGAATGTGTTGTATGAGCTGAAATATTCATATTTTTGATGGCACCTACTTGATTCTGCCGTGAAAAGTTGTTCAGCTGGTTATGCTCTATCTTACTGCAGTGTTTATATATGATCAAAGTTTAATATAATGTGACTCTTTGTTCATCAGAATTTGTGATTGTATATTGAGAGTGGTGATAGAACAAAATACTTTATTATAGGGAATTTTTGTCACAGACTTTCATGGGTTGTCTTAGTAATCAACCAACTTGATGCACAAAATCTTGTTTTATAATAAGTTTATTAGATGCCTCTACATGTTTCGAGCACATAGTGCTTGAAATATGTAGAGGCATTTAATAAACTTATTATAAAACAAGATTTTGTGCATCAAGTTGGTTAATTACTAAGATTGTACTGAGGTGCACCGTCAACAAAAGGTCTACATTTCATGGGTTGTTATGAGATGGTAGTGCTATATTGGGGTTTGACTGCATAACATTACTAGGATTTTAAATTGACCTTCCCATGTTATGTTTCCACATTGTATATTGGACTTAAAACTTTGAACTCAGGGAATGCTTGTTATCATTCAGTGCAGAATCCCTTGTCTACCAGTTTGATAGCCAAAAATATAAAGTTTATATGTACAGAACTGTAATTGTGTCTGTTGTTTTATATGGTTGTAAAACTTGGTCTCTCACATTGAGTGAGGAACAGAGACTGAGGGTGTTTTAGAATGGTGTCCTGAGGAAGATATTTGGGCCTAAGAGGGAAGTGGAGAAGACTGTATAATGAGGAGATTTATGTCTACTCCTGACCAAGTATTTTTCAGGTGATCAGATCAAAAAGAATGAGATGTGTGCAGCATGGACTGGGGCAAGGAGATATTCATACTGGATTTTGATGGGGAAACCTGAGAGAAGGAGACTACTTGAGAGACCTAGATGATGGGAGGATAATAAATAAAATGGATCTTCAAGATGTGGGATTGGGGGGGGGGGGCATAGACTAGATTGATGTGGCTTGGGATATGGACAGTTGGTAGGCTGTTGTTAATGCTGTAATGAACCTCTAGGTTCCATAAATTGTGGTGAATTCCTTGACTAGTTGAAGACCTGTTAGTTTCTGAAGAAAGGCTGTGCTTCATTGAGTTCATTGATTAGTTAATTACTCAGTTAGTTAGCTAGGTAGGTAGGTAGGTAGATGATTGGATAGTTGGTTGGTTAGTAAGTTAGTTAGATAGTGAGATGGGTAGGTAATGTTGTAAGTATGTGAGGATACTAATATGCATTGTTCAGGTATGAAGAAAGTTTAACTGTAGCCAGCATTACACTTGTTGAAAGGACAGAGGACTATAGGTTCAGGATTGGACACATGTTGGGATATGGTAAAACTATTGTTTTCCAATAAAATTTATTTGCAAAGGGAGGGTTTGTTGCCTAAAAGCCTAATACTATTTGTGAGTGTGTTGTATATTAGTATAGTTCGCGTGCGGACTAAGGCCACGGAGTTTGTTTTGTTTTGTTTTGTTGTATATTAGTTTTTTAAGTTTTGAAACCCATTTCCACCCTAGAATTGACCATAGTAGATATGCTACTGTCGTAATGTATTGAACTGTTTTCAGACTAAGATTACTTCACATTATAAAAAGATTTAGTTATACCTTACAGTGAATATAGTGTGCTTCCATTAGATAGACCATTCAGTGAAAGCTGTTTAGGGGCTTGGTGGTTGCCTGTTGTTTCTATGAACACATTAACAAACTGTGTGGACAAAGTACAGAATTTATAAAGTTAAACCTGGCAGAGCATGTAGCTGGGGTGGCCAGTTGGATGAGCATTTGGAGGTGCACTTTGGGAGGCAAATTTGGCATGAACCATATCTTTAATCATCAAGAATAGCATCTGGGAACAACATTGTCAACTACCTCTGAAGATGCAGTAGGCACTTTCTGTTAGTAACACTGGGAACTACTGTTTGTTGGGAGTCCTTTAGATGTGCTAGTGGTCTGTTTTAGAGTGTTCTATATAAGAAATTAAGGTTATTAGATTTATAGACCAATTGTATGAGTCAAACCAGTGATGTGCAAGCAATGTTGCGGCCACCCCTGACATATAATAACCACTAGGAGTTAAAGGGTTAAGTAAATTGGCCATAAGCTAGACAGACAGTGAATACATGTGTCCTATGGTTGTATTTTGTTTCAATCACAGATTTTGGTTTATTTTGAACCTTTACATAGTTATTACCCCATAGTTCAAGATCCTCTAATTCTTTGACAGCTATACAGCAGATCACTCCATCTGGGTATGATATGTCTTTAATATAAACATGCAGATGACAGTTGTTGACTGAGAATAAAAGATATTTCACACCTCTCCTGTGGCATGTAGTGGAGAGGTGTGAAATATCTTTCTATTTTTTTGGACATATCAAAGTTGCTAATTCAAAGCTTTTGTCATCTCGTTTTCTTAAATGAAGTGACTGTGATGTGTAGCTGCATCACTCTGTTGTGTGTTACTAAGTACATTCACAATATTGCAAAAAGTGGCTATTAGCCTCCTCATGACTGTCTATCCCTATATTTGTCTGTATGGGACCACTTGGCTCCCACTAGATGGATTTTTATGAAATATGATATTTGAGAATTTTTTGAAACATGGAGAAAATTCAAGTTTGATTAAAATCTGAACAGAATAAGGTGTACTTTGCCTTAAGACCTATGTACATTTATGATAATATCTTGCTGAATTCTTCTTGAAATAAGAAATGTTTCAGACAAAAGTTGTAGAGAGAATCACGACACACACAGTATGCTCAATACATTTTTTAAAAAACTGTGTAATGAGATAATGTGGGGGGTGGGGTGAGGTAGAGCTGGACAGGACACAGGTGACAGTATGATATGGTTCATGCATTTTGCATGCTGACTAACTGAGGCTACAGACATGTACTCAGAATGTGTAATACTTATTGCTTTTCCTTGGCTGCATTGGTTACATGAAAGAAACCCATTTTTGTGTTATATGTACACTGCCTGTCATATTCATTATTTCCTTGATGAAAAATTACTAGGGGTTTTGTACACATAATGGTATTCCCATATGAATTTTTTTTATCATTTTAGGCTAAATACATGCTAGGATGTGTTAAAATTTATTCAATATTTGAAGGTATTACTCTTTCCTTTCTTTTAATTTCTTGTTTTCTTTATAGTTCAGTATGAAAATTTTGTATATGCTGTTTAGACTAAACTGACTAATGGGCTAGAAGTTCAGTCTGCCTAGAAGATATAATATTGAGAAACTAAATGCTTGTTATCAGGTGCCGATGCAGCCGTGTGTACCGTCTTGGAATTCGTTGTGCTGCCATTTGGCTGTTGGCTGTAACCTGTTGGATCAATGATCGTTTGTTCTGTGATGCGTGGTCAGCCATAAACTTCCCGTACCTGCATGCATTTTGGCATGTGTTCATCTTTATTGCCTCATATACAGCCTGTGTACTGTTTGCATACTTCTCTGTCAAGGATGAACAGCCACATCAAACACCAATTCTCAAATATTGGCCCCATGATAACTTCGAGCTGGGGATTCCATATGTAACAATACGCTGCTACTACAAATCTGACAGTAACCAGATATAGTTTCAAAATGTGATCAGTTGCATGAGCATTTTGGTTTGAATATATGTTCTCAATATTTAAATGTATTTGTGATGTCTGGAGACATTTATCGAATTTAACCCTTTGCTCCTTCTAATACAGTAGCACATTAATTTAAAAAGGGCCGTGCCCTTTCAGGATCTAGTTTCAGTGTGAAATACCCAGGAGAAACTGGGCTGATAGCACTAGTCAGCACACTGTTTTAAATGGAGTGCGCAAAGGGTTAATTCTGCAATTTTATAGCATAAAAATATATTTAGAGGTACATCAACTTTGTGGAGTAATTTATATAGTACATTTAGTGCTGGGAAATTGGGGTAGGTAAGGAAGTGGCATATTTTAAACACATCCTACTGGGTATACATCAGCTTTCTTGAAAAAAATAATGAAGGACTTATACTGTTTAAAGTACAGGAACCAAATGTATGGCACAGTAGAATTATTTTATGCAAGGAAGTTTCAGGAAATAATGCAACAAACACTGTGATGGCAAGAACTTTATTCTGACTTTCGATATGTACGTGGTACATGGGTAGCAGATGGTATACATCAGACCTCCACATAGAAGAAATTGGTGTCAAGTGTCTATGTAGGAAGTGACAGCTTGCTTCATGTCAGCATCTGCTGCAAATTTCTTTCCATCCAGGTGCTTCTTAAAGGGTCCAAAGAGATGGAAATCACTGGTTCCCCCATTGCCAACTAGACTTGTGACTGATTACGGTGATGTGGCTGGAAGGTTATGGACCATGCTTCCTGCACGTCTGTCTCATGTCCAGTTATTTCCATCTCTTTGGGCCCTTTAAGAAGCACCTGGCTGGTAAATGGTTTGTGACAGATGCTGACATGAAGCAGGCTGTCACTTCCTCACCACAACACTTGGTAGTGGTTTCTTCTGTATTGGGATAGAAGCCTGGTACCATGGTGGGATAGATACTTATGTCAGTGGGGACCATATGGGAGGTGTGATATGCACTATCTGCTATCCATGTGCTGTGTGTACTTCAAGGTCATAATAAAATTTTTAGCATCAGTGTGTTTCTTACCTTATTTTCTGAAATTATTTTGTACATGTTTATTGAAGTACTGATCATATGCTTTTATCCTGTGAGAGTTAAAAGGGACACAAATGCATATACATATAGTTTGGCATTTTTTTATGTGATTAAATTTTTTGGAATCTGTGCGATCAGTTTAATTTCATTGTCATAATATAGATTTTAGTTCCCACCATTCTAAATAAATTTTGGAACTTAAGTACTGCTGTAACACATATACAGTACTTGTGATCTGAATGAATATCCTTTGGCTGGAATAAATACTAATGCATTTTTTAAAACTGTATGTGTGGTTTACAAAGACAAAAAGCAAGAAAGAAAAGTTTACCACAATTTTTAAGGAATATTTGGTTATTGTCACACTGAAGATGGAACAGAAGGCAGTACATTTGAGTATTCTTTAGTTGCTCTCTATGATGCCAACAGTGTTTCAAAAAACAGGTTACTACTGAAACCTGTGTAACAGATTTGTCCAAAAGTACTAGCTGTTTCAGGAAAGCATCATAGCAAGTGGAAGAATGCCAGTACTTCTAAAACACAGTAACTACTTGTCTCATGAATTTGCACTTAGCAGATTTTCAAGGTGACACATGTTTTGTTACTTTACTGATGGTGAATTTTTGGTATAATAAGAATGTGCTTGTGTCTGTTGCCAGTCTTGCCTTAACAACTGAATATTGCCAGTTGTTTTTCTTCTTCATTTTTTACCTTTTTTTTATAACTTGTTTGTTTTTAATTCATACTGTTTATTTAAAAATGAATTCTTTATTTTATGTGTAGGTTTGCTTATTCTAAGGTCATTATTTTATCTTACAAATACTAGTTGCTACTTCTTTTTGGCTTATTTAGCCCACTGAGCCAACCACCCACACATGCAGTGGAGCAGTGGCAACATGTGACCATGCGTCAGGCAGAATAAGGACTCTGTATAAACAGGTTGAGTCAAATGTACAACCCACAAGGATGTCTCAGCTTTTTTTTTTTTGGTCTCACCTTCTGGGATGTAATATTCATACACATAAGATTTTACATCCTTCTTGATTGAAATAAACATTTATTCTAAGATGAATAAATGTGTATTACATTGAAGAAGGATGTAAAATCTCTGTTTACTGCGACACAATGAACAGTATCTGTAGGTACAGCACATATGCACTTTCCACTGTTCTGTTGGAGTTATTTGATGGTGTGGGGGTGTGTGAGCATTATTTTTTAAATAATACTGTGAAAATAAGTTTAACATAGAAAAGTCTGAAGATTTTTATACCCAAAAATTCTTTGACAGTATGCAGTCACCAAAGGACTCTTACAAATTTGCCACTTTGGTTTTGGTTGTGCGGTGTGAACCATCTTGCAGTGACCAGCAGTCTCTGTCATGTTCATGCAGTCAAAGGATGAAATGCATAATCAGTGTCTGGTCACATTTTGTGTTTACATTATGTCTAAAAGAAAAGGGGACCAACAATATGGTAATGTGCAATGGCACAATATATTTTGCTTTATGGAAATCAACACTTTGTAGCCCATTGTGCACGTCTGTAGCATAGTCCAACTTACCAACAGTTTTTATAATTGATTTGCTGTTGGTGATTGCAAAAAAATGTTACTGAACTCTGTTCACTGTTTCACTGCTCAGGATGGAAGGGCAACCATATTGTTTCTTGTCTTTGATGTTGCCTGTTTTATAGAAACTACTGGTGAGATGGCATAGTGTTCATTTATTGGAAACTCGAGAATTGGAAAAGCATACCTTAATGAATTTGGGTAGCCTGGGTATTTACAGATATACTACAGTACTTTATATGAACACAGTTTCCTCTAGTAAACAGTAACCATCTCCACTTTGGATGCTCTAAATAATGTTGCAGCTTGTGGACAGCTCATGGTCACTGCATATTTGTCATGTTCCAGTGTTGCCATATGTATGTACTTTAATAAATATTTGCATTTTCTGTATAAAGAAAGTGTTACAATAGTACAGGTTGTATGACTTCTGGACCTTGTGTATTTATCTCACAGTACTGTCTGTATATATCTGTGTCATTGTAGAGTACTGTATTTATATTAATTTTAGTTCAATAAGAAATTTATATCTTTTAAGGAATGTATTCCTTCTGTGGGATGAGGAGTTGGTGTATGTATTACAGTGCTACTCTGCTTTAAACAGGACAAAAGCAAGTAAAAAGGTTTGTATATTATTTGAGGTTACATCTCCTTGTGTCAGCCATAAACATAATAGATAAAAAAAAAAAAAAGAGCATCTTGAAATTTGTTTGAAAGCAAGTTACATTTAAGCACTGGTATATACTGCACTTTAAAACTTTTAAACTCATAAACTTGTTATATTGTTAATTAATATTTCATTGCATATGTGGTGTTCATTTACTTGTGCAAAATACTGGACTGTTACAAAGTTAATTTGAAGTTAAATGGCAACATTTTGAGTCTTGTCGAGTAATATTTTGATGATGAAAGAACGTTTGAAGATCCATGAGTAGAGCTCATGTAAGTAGAGTTTGTCGAGCTTAGAAATGTAAGATTACTGATGGTGGCATGCCAGACTATTATTTTTCTGTGGCTTTGTGTATGCTAATGATTTAATTTTCATGCCAAAGGTATGTGACATATGGCAGTACAAGTGTGTGTGTATGTGAACAACATATTTTACTCATGTCAAAAAGCTTGAATACTGCAAGATCAAATTTAACCTTTTATGGACATAATTAACCTGAATTATGTTTCAGGGTTCAGGTTGTTCTTGCAATAAACACATTCACTCTGAGTTTATACAAACCAGTCATTTAATGATGTATGGGGAAATGAATGTTGTATGTTCTCAGACCCTGTACAGATCAACTGTATGCACTGTGCGGGCGGAATGTAGAAATTTTAATTATTAAAACTGATGGTATTTATAATAACTACTGGACCTTATAACAGCTAACAGACACACTTGTCATCAGTGATGAAAGTAATATTGGCATAAGAATTGAAACCCGTCATTTTGTACTTTGAGTGCAAGCAAAACATGTCAGTTCTCTGGGTAAAATGCGTGAGTGGCAGAATAAATGGAAAAACTGAAAATGGTAGCTTTAATGTTGCAAGTATGAACAATTTTTTAGTGAAATTAGAAGTATTACAAAATATCCTTTTCAGAAAGCTATAGCTGTTGCAGTAGAGCAAACAACTGTTGCTCCTGTCCATTGAACACATTTTAGTAGCTCCATTCAATGATTAAATACAGAAAAATTGTGGCCAGCCTGAAACATGTATTATTTTACTGTGTACCTTATCCAATAATGAGTCTGACATTCCTGCTTGAAGAAATCTGTTAATATTACTGTGTTTATTGGAATGTTTCCAGTAATTGTGTATGGCATGTATTATTTCATGCTTTAATCATGTAATAATCAGTATAATGAAGTATATTGAATGATAGGCTGAGGTCTTCACACCAGCCAAGATTCATATTGTGACTTTCTGGCTTATGCTAGATGGACAGCAATGTTTAGGAGGAACCTACTGTCTACAGTGTCAGGGTACCAATGAAGATGAGGCACAGTGTTCTCTCAGACCTTGCTATCCACCTGTCATATTTCACAGTGTCATAACCCAGAAAACCACATATGAATGTGACGTTAATTCATTGAACGCTTTGCAGCCTTTCATAAAGCTCTCCATGATTCATTTTATAAGACCAACAACATATTTTACCATTCTTTTTAAAGCCTTCAATATATAGATATATGTTTATTTTAATTTTAATTCAGATGAATTCACATACACATCTTTTTTTTCTACCTTCTGTCTTGGCAGCATGTTACATGCATGTGTAGTGATTTGTAATAGGTCTCTCTCTAAATTTTCAATGTGGAATGGGTATTTCAGTTTGTGCATGATGTATTATGATGGGTTGCAAAGGGTTAGTGCTGTAGGAAAGTGAAAGGGGCCCCTATCACTGTTACTGTGTATTTTGCCTAAGATATGTGTGTCATATAATTTAAATATCAGTTTCAACTTCATATATTTGTGTATAAAAAGTAATGTGACGGACTACCAGTGTTGAACTGTGAAAGTTGGTCATATATATTTTTTACGCAAAAGTGGTATGATATTTGTGAATCACCATCAATGCGTTATTTACTCCTGTTTACCAGAAATGCAAGACATAATACTCATATGTTAACTGTTTCGAAGTACGCTGATATAGCATTCACAGAAGCTACTGTTACCTTCAACTTTACTAATTAAGTTCATGTCTCAAGGAATGTATTGTCAGTGTGGTGGGTGACTTAAACTGACTTCTGGGGCATTCTTGAAAGTGTATTTGTCCCAATTTAATACTCTTCATAAATTTCTCATTGCATTCAGAATACTGTATACACACTTAATTTTGAGCAACACTTGAAATGTTCCTCAGAAGGAGTGGTAGATCTTTTCTTCTTTATTGAAATATTAAGTAATAATGTAGGCCATTTATGGATTTTTTTACAAAGCTTAAGACATGTAAAAGAATCAGGGTTTTGTTATGCAGTTACTGTAAATTCAAACTGAAACTATGTATTAAATATTTAATTTATCAGTCGCTTACAGTGGATGAACTACAAACAAATTAGCCACACTGTTTTTAACTGTGATTTATAGGATGATCATTTCCCTTCGGTATGTATGTATACATGTTTGCCTGTTTCAAGAGTAATAGTGATATATCATTAAAGTCATAAATTTATGTAACAGTGAGGTATTTTAGCTGCTAACATTTCATCTCAGAACACTGAATGGCCTTCAGTTTGAAGGTCCTGATTTAACATGGTGTTCTGCTTCATTCAAGTGTTTCAAGTTGCCTCTCCCTCTAGCAGAGAGTTAATGTTGCATAATGCAATGGTGAAGTAGATATTTCACCACAATAGCCTTGTATAAATAAGCATGCTATTGTGATTGTGTGTAACAAGGTTAAAGAGATGGGTTGCAGACAGGTCCCACTCCTTAGCACTTAGATGCATAATGCACTAGTTAAGTAGGTAAACTTTCATTTTGTGTTTGTTTCATGTCCCTCCCTTACACTCTAAAGAAATGACAAAGCTTTCAAACAACCAGAAATCAGGTGATACTGCGTATGAAAATTTCTCTTAATAGGTAGCATTTCATCTGAACGTCATTACTAACCCCTTATCTGTGTGATGTACACCAAAACAATATGCAAACATATAATTTTTTTTCTTCTTTTTTAAAGTTGCCCTGACTGTAAATGATAACATGTTTTTGTTTCAAATTCTAATGTAAGTATACAGTATTATATGTCATATAGCTGTGTGCATTTTTAAAGGCTCCTTTTGTGCATGCATGTGTACCAAAAGGCAGTAGCATTATGCCATACTGTATAAACTGCTACCATATCTACTGTAACTCTTACATTATGTACTATTGCCACATACAGGTTACTAACACAGTACACATGCAAACATGGATTGAAAACATACTCTTTAGTATATACCAAACATGTTTTGGGTGATGGTTGCTTGCATAATACATTTTACTGTTGGAAGATATTTAATTTCCATTAATATCTTCAAATATCCTGATGTAACAAGCAGAACAGGGTTATACAAACATGTAGAGATTTTTAAATTGATGTCTGATTTAGTTAAATTACCTGTAAGCCAAAGATGGTGCTTTTTATATGTCTGTATTGTGACTCCTTTTGATACGAGTGTAGACGAATGGTATATAATCATTTGTCATTATCTATTTTATTTATATGAATGCACTGGAAATGCATGTAATCCTCACCACAATATTACTGAATAAAGTGACAAAGACAAACCTCTAGTTGTCATTTGTGGTATGGAACTTGCATATGGATGACTTCAAATCAATATTGTATATGAACAAGGCCCTGGCAACCGTGCAGTTTAAGGCAGGCATGGTTTTACAACTCCTGCACACTTGGAACATGGATTCCAACCCAGCTTTGAATACTGGTGTTTGCTTGTATTTTCAGTGTTATCATGTGATGGAAGAGGATTCACCTCCTTTGAGTGATATTTATTGTGTGAAATATTCATTACTACAGAATTAGCTCTGACATGGAGAGGTTGAACCTCTGAAAGTAGAAACTTCTGATTGCTACAACATAAAGCATATTTGGGAGGTCAAGCTTTTTTCTTACACAAATGCTCTATTCTACCAGGGGTTTTCAAGTTTTTTTGTTCCTATAGGTAAATGCTCATCCCATACTTTAGAATTTCCCCTTGTAAAATTTAAATAATAGTCCATTTTAGGGTTCGACAGATCCTGGCTGCCAGTTCACCATTAAACCTAGATCACTGGTCACGGCACCAAGAATTTCAGAAGTATGTATTTTAATGTCTCTTTTCTTCTGTCCTTGAAAATCCTAGTTCAACATACACTTTGTTACTCAACAGCTAGCTCATTTCCACCAGTCTTAACTGTTAAAATCAGTTAGGCGTAATATTAAAATGCATGGGAAAACTCGTACGTATCTTGGCCGAAACTGGTGTGGAATACAGAGTGAAAAATAAAGGACGAAGGGCAGGAGGAGATAGGTGGTCTTGCATTTCCATGTATATTGTCAGAAAATACTTTGTTCTGTCCCTCAAAACAGCAGGTTGTGGGCATCTTACAGTAAACCAGTAGGTTCTAGCCATTCCTTAGAACTGTTAATTCACTGACTGCTCTTTCAATACTTTTGTTCTTAAATTTCCTGTCCCCCCCCCCACTCCTACCATTTCTTGATAGTCAAAGCATATATTAATCAGCCCGCCCTTGAACAAACACTGTGAAGTATGTCACATATGCTCAAACTTTCAAGTCATTAAAAATGTCATGACCAGCAGGGCTGAAATACACCTGCCCAAAATATCAGGTTTTGCTGTCTAGCAGTGGTAAATTGTTTGGATCTTTTCCCACCCCATTCCACTTAAGTCCATCATGTTGGGACAATAAAAGAATGCTTTTCATCCAGCTAGGTGATTTGTTGAGGTGGTGGTGTAATAGTGAATGCTGAAAGTGAGATTCAATTTAGAAACAAATGCCCAATGTCTTTTTCTCATGCTTTCCCTAATCCTACAGACTGGTGTATCCAGGCAAGGCCATTTTGAAATTTTAAACATTTCTGCTTCAGTTTGTATAAAAAAAATTGTTCAATTTCAGTTTAGTAAAGTTTCAGTCATGCAGTTTTTTGTACTAACAATCAAATCACTTTTTAAATAACTGTTTCTGTTAAAAAAAGCCTGGATGAGATGTGGGAACATTGGGCATAAAGAATACTCAAAATGAGTCAGTTCAACAATTTTTATAGCATAATTACAAATGCCAGAAAAACAGTCTTCATGAGGCACTGAATTTGAAGGTTTCATTTACAATGTAACATTCTAAACAAAATCAAAGCATGACTCACTTATGAATTGACAAAAGATTTATCTCAAACATGTATTCTTCTGAAATCGAGAAGAAGAGAATTTAAGGGTTTAGAACACTGACATAAAAAGCTGTAAGCTACATGCCTCCTTTCCCAGTATATGAGATCAGACTTCAGATACAGTGAAATGGAGGAAAACAATGTCTGGTTACTTGAAATCACTTCTTCATGTGACTTGCTTCATTTATTATAGCTGCCTTTTGATTTTATATTCTTTGTGGGGTGTCATTTGATTAAAAAAAAACTTTGCAAATTATGGTATTTTGGACGAATATCCTCAGTACATATGAATATCTTGTGACCTGGCAAACAGATACACACACAATACCAGCAGTAGCTTACAGTGGAGGGTTTAAGTTTATTAGACTTTGCAACAAGTCTGGCTCCTGAATTTTTTAGCTAGCCTCTAGGTAAAAGAAATATCTGTCATTCCCTGGTCCATTACATGATGAATTATCACTAACAGTTATAAGCATGTTTACCTAATTAACCAACTCTGGTCAAGATATTACTCATTCCTACTTTTCTTAAAAGTCCCTCAATTTGTAAGATAAAGCTAGCAAAATTTGTAAATTAATCATTACAAGGAACATAAACCAATAAAACGTATGTTGAACTTTGTGATTCACCTTTTTTGGAGGGAGGGGTAGGGGGCACAAAACACTGAAGTTTCTGGGGTCTGTTCATATGTGCTGGACTTCTTTAGTTTCAAAAATAGCTTCCCAATCAAAAGTCTACAACTGAAATAGCAAAAATGTATAATATGGCCTTATTAGGAACACCTGCTCGACTCAAGGCCAGGTATAAAAAATATAAACCTTTATACAAGAAACTATGTTCACTTTTATTGAGACAAAGGAAACATACATGAAGATAACTCTCTAGTATATAAGACAGGCAATGATCATTTAAACTGCAATAAAAGCTAATGAAACTGTTCACATGTGTTCAGAGAATCTAAGAGCACTTACATTCTGAATCACCATGCATGTACTTAAAAAAAAAAAAAAAAAAAACTGGGAACATATATCTGTGACTCTGTCTTCTCAACAAACAACATTACATAACTCAACCACATAGTCAGCCAGTGTTTCCAATTTCAGCTATTTTATTTAAATAGAAAACATACACTGGTGGGACAATGCAACTGTTAAATTTAACTTAGTGGTACACCAGTGAAAAGTTTGAGAGGGCTAGAATCTTTATATGTATGCCCTCATTTAATGTTGCCCTAAACAGTGTTGCTTTGCTACAACATTGACAATTTGTTGTGACCAAAAAAATTTCACAAATGTTGCCCATACTTGGATTAATAATATTTGCTTGGGCATTTTAATTAATTCTTAGGGGGAAATATGTCACTGCTTTACACTGCACCACTCTATGTTGTGAATTTCAGGAATGTAACCCAACATTAAACAAGGGCTTGCTGTACCTCCAATTAGTCAGTTTCCCCCCGAAATATAACTATATTCTTTTCTGTTTCATAAATTTTTACCTCATACAAAATTGCTGGATTGGGTAACAATGCTTTCAAATTATTCCAGATGAACACAGCCACATTCTCAGTAGTGCTAACAACATCAGTGAAGTAAGGTACATCTTTATCCAGGTTCTTGTGATCCAGTGGCTCCATAATTGCACTGTTCATATACTTCTTCAGATCATTTATGTTAATGACCATGCCTGTATTTGAATCTACTGGTCCACGCAATGTCACTTCAACTGTGAAATGAACAGAACACTATATACAAGTACTGACATCACATGAACAACTACCAAGTAATTTTTATTTCCACACCAAATCAAAGTTTTGCATAAATAGTAAATCTGTCAGTCACTCTAAAACCAATTCCAGACTCTATAGGCATTTAAATTTCCCTCTACACAAACCTCCCATGCTCTTCCATAACTAAGCTACTGCAAGAAAGTAAGTAGTCAAGTACTATCAAGGAAATAATTACCACAATTTTTGTACCATTCATCAATACATGGAACTTTACTGTAGATTAGATCCGAATTTAGGGACTAATTTTATTAGGTTTGTTACTTTTTGAATGAACTTATTTATTTTGTTTCAGCTTTGTTTTATTAAAAAATGTAGCTAAACTTGTAACAATGAACTCACCAACATAATTATGTCCATGCCCATTAACATTATTGCATTTTCCATAAACATCCACGTTCTCTTCACCACTTAATTTTTGGCTGCAAAAAGAAACACAAATTTCCAAACAGAAGTAAAACAATAGCCAAACATACCATTTGTAAAAGCCACAAAACATCTGTGAAACCAGGGTAAAATAGTGTTGTCATTGCAGTTCAGCTAATACACTAGCTCTTATCACTTTAAGTTCAACTACATGGGCAAAATCACAAACGACTTAACTGGTTATGGCAATGTGCATCATAAATTGCACAAACCACATTTCCTCTTACAACATTATGCATGTATGATTTTGTCTACCACAACCTGTATGGCTGCATGTTGGCTGTATTTCAAATTCTGTGTAAAAAATATTTTGTATGTAAATTCTTACACTGCTATGTCTGCATTGAGCCCATAAATGTCTTAAATTGGCCCTGACATTATACAACTGTATGTGTTATCATCACATCATAGTGAACCACATTTTTCAGAGCATCAGCATTAGAAATGACAGCACATCTACCACACAGAGGGTAAACATATCTATACTTCTAACATACTACACAGCATCACACCCCAGAATACAGTAATGCTAATACTCATCACTATTAGAACTTTTAAACTTCAGTAATCAACTCCATAACTGGAAATCTGTAACACATGATGCACCAACATAATTTAATCATTGCAAGGAGTCCTGTGTTGTTGGCTGCAACTAAATGCTGGCTTGTAAATTGTTTTCTTAGAATGTTTCTATGATGGGATGAATACTGACAGGTGAATAGGACCACATGTGATAACATTTATTTGGTAGTTTGAAATATGTGAGCCATGTGGCACAACATGCAGTTGTGAGTTGGGGACTGCAGTTTAGATACAGGACAATAGCCTACATACTAACATCTTTGAAACTGTGGTGTGTAACATAACCTCATTGTTGACCAAACTCCGTCAACTGTACATACATTTTGTGTCTCTTAGTCCATAAGCTGCTGGGAATCCATGAAAGTTTTATGGTTGTAATGGGTGGGCATCAAATGGATTTTTCTGGCCCAGAATAGGAACCATGACAGGCATCATGTATTTAATGTATTTGTGGTGGTGGCGGTGGTAGTATTAGTAGTTATATCTTAGGCCATCTTATGCCCATTATTCTTCACAAACATCAGTTATCAAATATTTGTAATTGTTATTTGGGTTGTCACCTTCCATATTTTGCACCTCACAGCTGTACTGATTTAACATTACTATTATACTTATTACTTAGTATTCATCAATATATTTTTATTTTTCCATAATGGAGTCAAAATCTATGAAGATACCATTAGGCATAATGTATCGCGGTACAAACTACCTCAGCAAAAAAATGCATGTCAAGGTGATTACGATTTTTTAAAATACTTTTCCCAGTTTCAACCATAATGCACTACATATGCAAGAATTATTTTGAACAAAAAAGTATGCAGTAAGTCTCTAAAGCAATGTTGATACAAACCATTTTCATGCCCATAGTACATGGAATTTTGATGTTGATCAGATGTCTCTTTTGCAAGTTACTCAACAGTTTGTTGCTGCAAAGGTTATGCAACAATGAGTGTGGAATGAGGTATACGCTCACCAGTGGTGAATAGTGAGATATAGTGAGTGCACATGGCACTTGTAAAAGTACTATACCAATATGTACTTATTATTGTGGGTAGATGACGTATGGCCCATATGTCACAAGTAGTGAATGAAGTCCAGTAAAAAAACTGTATGTTGAAGAATTAAATGGCATTAATCCTTCCCTTGCAGGCCCATGGCCAGGGTACTGCAAGTCGGTGCAATGCATGTACTAGAAATTTGCAAAATATCAAAGTTACAAAATGCAACACCGTATCTTACTTACTTACTTACTCCATGGTGCAGAGTCCTTCTTGAGAAGCTAACTGTTTTGCAGCTAGTCAAGAAATTCCCCGCATTTCATGGAACCCGAAGGTTCATTACCGTACTCACAAGCGTCCGCCACCT
>Ga0131853_10007155_pt1 | contig 20163 bp, 17 predicted proteins | sample TergutLab28metaG_FD_92764 | JGI IMG/M metagenome (GOLD analysis project Ga0131853, IMG submission 92764) | Labiotermes labralis P1 segment gut microbial communities from Petit-Saut dam, French Guiana - Lab288 P1 (version 2) (version 2) | ecosystem: Host-associated > Arthropoda: Insects >... | reverse complement strand
GATTTACCTCTTTCGCTTGCTATTTTGTAGTTGGTGCGCTTGAAATGAACAAGCCTTCGTCTTGCGCAATGTCAACATATCCGTTTTTCGAGAACACTTCGGCAAGGTAATCAGTGAATTGCGGGATTTTGCAATCTGGTATCATTTCGCTGATATTTCCCATTCCGCGATAAGACAAGAAATATTCTACGAGTGGCTCTAATTGTGTGATGTGCAAACCGTTTTCATAACGCTTTAATTGAACTGAACCAAAATGCTTCTCTAAATAAGCGCTTCCGTTTTCCAGGCCAAATGCTTTGCACAGATCATTCACAACAGGCTCTATGCGATTATCAAAGCCGTTAAAAATGCTATCGACTTCTTTTAGGTTATCTTTTCCGAATGTAGCGGCAAAGAAGCTTCCGTTCGGCTTGAGTACTCGTGAGATTTCGCTTAAAGCCAGTTCAACATTTGGCACATGATAAAGCATGTAATTTGCAATCACAACATCGAACGAGCCTTCGTCATATGGTATTTTTTGCGCATCAATGACGGCATAGTCTTCGATGAAGTTAAGTTTTTTTGTGTTGCTTTTTGCGGTGTCTATCATCCCTGATGAAGCGTCCGACAGAACCAACTTAACGCCTTTCGGAATTTTCTTGGCAACGTGCTTCCAAAACACAGCACTTCCGCAACCTAACTCCAACACACGTTGATTGGGCTTCAATTGAAAGTTTTGCAAAAGAAAATCTGCCCAGCTTAATTTTGTGGTGCTAAAAAGCCGTTTTGCTGTGATGCGATGTTCTAAGTTAGAGCTTGAGCCATATTGTTCTTTTAACATGACGGTCTCCCTAAATATCTAAGTTCTTCACTTTCTTTGCATTCTGCTCAATAAACTCCCGCCGTGGCTCCACTTTGTCACCCATGAGAATGGAGAAGGTTTCGTCGGCCGCAATGGCATCTTCCAGCGTGACGCGCAACATAGTTCTAAAGCTTGGATCCATTGTGGTTTCCCAGATCTGGTCAGCATCCATTTCACCAAGACCTTTATAGCGCTGGATGTCACAGCCATCGCCGAGTTCTGCCAGCATGGCATCGCGTTCGGCGTCGCTAAACGCATAGCGGTGTCTCTTGTTCTTGCTTACGCGGTAAAGTGGCGGCTGTGCGATGTAAACATAACCTTCATCAATCAGCGGTCGCATGTAGCGGAAAAAGAACGTGAGCAACAGCGTACGGATATGCGCGCCGTCTACGTCAGCGTCAGCCATGATAACAATCTTGTGATAACGCAGGCGAGAAATATCAAAGTCTTCGTCAATGCCCGTGCCAAGCGCCAACACAACGGGGATCAGCTTTTCGTTGCCAATGACTTTGTCAAGCCGCGCTTTTTCCACATTGAGCATCTTGCCCCAAAGCGGTAAAATCGCCTGATAACGCGGGTCGCGGCCTTTTTTCGCCGTACCGCCCGCGCTGTCGCCCTCAACAATGTAAATTTCGGTTGTTTCGGGGTTTTTCTCTGTGCAGTCCTGCAATTTGCCGGGCAACGCTCCCCCTTCGCCCGTGCTGGCTTTTTTGCGGGCCAAATCACGCGCTTTGCGTGCAGCTTCACGCGCGCGGGAGGCATCCAGCGCTTTGCTAAAAATCGCCTTTGCAACGCTGGGGTTCTCTTCGAAATAGGCCATGAGCTTGCTATACACCATTGCGGAAACCATCTGACTCATTTCGGTGTTGCCAAGCTTGCCTTTGGTTTGACCCTCGAACTGCGCGTCCGTGAGCTTCACACTGATCACAGCCGTCAGGCCTTCGCGCACATCATCGCCACTCAGATTTTTATCGTTATCTTTGAGGATTTTAAACTTGCGGCCATAGTCGTTGAACACACGCGTAAGCGCCAGCTTAAAACCAGTTTCGTGCGTGCCACCATCGCTGGTGTTGACATTGTTGGCAAAACTGAGCATCAATTCGTTGTAGCTGTCGTTATATTGCAACGCTACCTCGGCGCAACGGTCGCCCGAAACAGTGCTGATATGAATCGCCTGCTCGTGCAAGGGCGTTAGCCCACGATTTTTGTTGAGAAATTCCGCAAAACTGGCAATGCCACCCTCATAACGGAAATCTTTGTGCCGTGGCTCGTCTTCGTCACGCGTATCGTCAATCGTGATGCGTAGCCCAGCGTTCAGAAACGCACTTTCGCGCAGTCGGCGCTCCAATATTTCAAACTCATATGCTGTGGTCTCAGTAAAAATTTCGGGGTCGGCCTTGAATTTGATTGTGGTGCCGGTTTCGCTGCTGTCGCCCACCACTTCAAGTTCTGTCACGGGTTCGCCGCGTTCAAAGCGTTGGCGATACTGTTTGCCGTTTTGGGCAACTTCAACCTCCAGCCATTCGCTAAGCGCATTCACAACTGAAGAGCCCACGCCATGCAACCCACCGCTGACTTTATAGCCACTGCCGCCAAACTTGCCGCCGGCGTGCAGCACCGTCAACACGACTGTCACGCTGGGAATACCCATTTTTTCGTGCAGCCCAACAGGGATACCGCGTCCATTATCGCGCACACAAATCACATCGCCGGGCAGAATTTGCACGTCAACTTGCGTGCAAAATCCCGCCAGCGCTTCGTCGATAGAATTGTCGACAATTTCATATACCAGGTGGTGCAGCCCACGCGGCCCGGTGGAGCCGATGTACATGCCTGGACGGCGGCGTACAGCTTCAAGGCCCTCGAGGACTTGAATCGAGTCTTCGTCATATGCTTCCGTTACGGCTGTATTGAGTTGTTCAAGTGGTTCCACTTGTAATTCTTGTTCGTCCAAGGTAACCCTCCAAAACTGTGATTAGCGCTCGAATATTCCCGCAAGCCTGGGGTGATTATTACATTCCTGGCAGCCCGCCACCACCCCCACCCGACATCAATTGTTGAAAAATGCCTGGCTTCTTCTCTTTTTTGGGGCGATAAGCTGGCGGATTGGCAAGGCGCTTTTGCGCGCGCTTTCCGGCGTTGGAATATAAATATTGGTTTACACGAATCACCACAGGGGCAAGGTCCGCGCTCATGTAATCCGTGCAACGCAACAGCAATTCCGTGTTGTTTTCAAGACTCCCCAAAATGGTAACCACAACAAGGCTTTGTGCTTCGTTCACGCCATTTTCATAGACATCGTTTAACAGATTAAACAATCGCTTCATTTGGGTTTTGTCGTTACTCCTGATGGTTTCCATTATAGCCTGGTTACCCACACTTTGGAAAAATTCTTCAGCCAAAAAGCCGCCGTATTTTTCATAATTAGCTTTAAAGTCCGCCCGCAATTCGGGATAAATGCCGGTAAAGCTGTTGGCAAAGGCAAGTGCATCGTAATAAGCATCGCCGTTTTTAATGGCGGTTTTTGAAATGCTTTTGGGCATCTTTTTGCCGGGTGCCAAAGGCTGGCCTTTTTGACGCTTACAGAATTTTTTCGTAATCTCTTCCGCAAAGTCGGCGGCTATGTATTTACAGTCGCGCTCCGTAGCCTGGTTAAGTTCCAGCAAAGCCAAACTCAAGCGCGCAAATTCGTCGCCGTCTTGCGTTTCTTCCGGCGTGCCCTGGGCAAATTCCAGGGCTACACGATCATCCACCAGCGCTATGCGCAGTGTAGTTTCGCTGTTGTCAAACAACGCAACATCAGGCGTAGAATGTTGTTTCGCGGCCTGAAAACCAGCTTTCGTGAGGCTGGGCAAAAGCTCTTTCAAAATTAGTTGCATTGCAGTGGTTTGGGTTAACATAGGGGCTGTCCTTCCTCGCAACAAATTGCATGTTTATAACATTACTATTATAACACAAGTTGGAACGTTTGTCACGCAAAACTTGCGTAAAACACAAAAAAAGTGAACAATAATTTGCTAAGCCTTGCCTGATGAATCTCAATTGATTTTCAGGCAAGGCTTAGCGACTGTTATTTTAGGCTTTCACTGGCAGCATCAGCAGCAGCATTGGCGACGTCCGCAGCACCAATTCCAACTACAGGACCAACCGCAGCCGGTCCAGCAACAGGTCCAGCCCGAAGAGTTACAGCATGACCACATGTTATCAGAACCTTTCAATTAGGAAATTGGACTCGCTATATCTTATGCAGGCAAGTCCAATTCGGTGTATCCTACAAAAAACCACCATCTACCCCCAGCACCTGCCCAGTTACAAAACCAGCGTTTTCACACGTAAAAAAGCACACAGCCCGGGCAATATCCTGGGGCGTGCCGAGGCGGCCAACAGGCGTTTGGCCTGCAAGCTCAACCAGGTCCAGGTGCGCATTCATGGGGGTGTTAATCACACCAGGGGCAACACAATTGACGGTAATAGCACTGGGGGCTGCTTCCTGCGCCAAAGCGCGGGTTAAGCCAATGACGCCGGCTTTTGCAGCGGAATAAGCCACTTCGCAGCTGGCCCCGCTTTGCCCCCAAACAGAAGATATATTGACAATGCGGCCATATTTTTGTTGCACCATATGAGGCAGCGCGCGGCGGCAACACAAAAACACCGCTCTCAAGTCCAGCCCAAGCAAGTCGTCAAACGCTTGCGTGGTGGTTTCTGTGATAAGCTGTTGAGGCAACGCAATGCCCGCGTTGTTCACCAGAATATCAACCGCACCGAAGCGCTCCTCCGTTTGCAGGAAGAGCGCTTCAATTTCATGTTCACAACGCAAGTCGGCCTGAATACCGCCGGGGATTTCATTTGCGTAGTAATGCCGAACCACGCATGCCCCTTGTGCTTCCAGGGCATCCGCAATGGCGCTACCAATCGCCCCGGAGGCCCCGGTGACCAATGCAATGGGGTGTTGTTTGTTCATTAGAACAAACCGCCGCCGAGCAAGTTCATCATGGTAACAAGCTGCGCCAAAGGCACACGGCCCATGCCCTGGCTTGTAAACAGCCGCGCATCGGGGTCGCCGTGGAACTCTTGCACTTCCATAATAATGCTTACGCCTTCTTCCGTGTGTGTGGCCTCCAGGCGGCGCAGTTCTCCGTTATGGAAGAAGTACGTGAAACGCATTCCGTCTTCCGTTATGGTGGCGCTCAGATATTCACGACCACCCACAGTAACTCTTTCAGCTGGAATATCTCGCGGAATTTCACGCGTGCTGCCAAAACCGCCCAAAAATTCATCAAGGCCGCTCATGTCGTCTGCCCCACCTAGATCCGTATCTGTGGCCTCGCCCAAATCTTGCATATCAAAAAAGAGATTGCGGTCCGGGAATGCCATCATAATGCCATCGGGCCGCATCACAACGCGCATGCGCCGCCCAAACATTGTGTTAAGGGTAGCCGCACGCACACGGGGTGCACCAAAGGCCCCGCCGTCAGTGTCTTGCAACATCAGGTTCCAGTCCATTGTTATTTCAGACATCATGCGGTTGCCGTCAACAGCCAAAGTCATAGGGGTATTATTGGCTGCTGTAGGGGCGAATTCATTGGGCGGGGTGGTGCTGCGCCCTTGCATGAAAAAGCGCCCGGAATTGAAAATGTCAATCGCTTCACGCAACATTGGGTAAACTTCGCTGGCCTGCGCTTGTTCGCCCCGGGGCATGGTTGTAAGCGCCGGCAATTCAGGTTCAGTTGGCCCCTCTGTTACGCCTTCCGGGAATGTCACCTGGAAGTTTTCATCCAGGCCATATTCATCGCGCAGGGCCGCAAGTTCGTCTGGATCTTCAGGCATGTCTCCTGTAGGCACCGGAATGTGAATGTGGGGCTGGTGTTCACGGTCACGCGAGAACAGGGTAAATTCACAGCCGGCAACGATGGCCATTACCAAGGCTGTGGCCAAAATCATTGCTACAATTCTCTTTTTACTCATAAGTCACTATCTCCTTTTGTTTCATTGTGTGTTGGTTTGGTTTGGGTTATGCATAGGGTTATGGTCTTAAAAAATCCAATTGAGTGGAATTCCAATCATCCATCTTGTGCTAAATAGGCTTTCGTCTACTGTACCAGAAAAATAGTCAACCTCAATCAGAACAGTTCCAGCCCAGCTAGTAGCCACCAAGCGTCTTAGCTGCCCATTGTGGTAATCATAAGTCCAAGTTGCTCCATATTCTTCAAAAGTCACGCGAAGATAAGTTCTTCTGTTAATTGTCACTTCGGCAACCGAAAGTTGTGCGGGTATTTCTCTTACGCCACCAAAGCCACCAATCCAACTAAAAAGATCGTCATCGTCTTCCAAAATCCCATCAAAACTTATAAAAGCACGCCTGTTTTGGAACACTACCGCAGACTGTTCTGGACTTAAAAACACGCGCAACCGGTTACCAAACACAGCCCGCATTGCAAATGCCTGAAATCTATTTACTCCGCGGTCAGACCAGAATCTTATGGAGCTCGGCGCTTCTACAGCCATACGGTCACCATCTATCACAAGCGTGATAGGATATGGTCGGCTGTCATTAGGCGTTTGGGAGCGTCCCCGCAATGTGAACTGCCCGGTTTCAAAAACCGCAAACGTTTCTTCCAGCATCGCACGACCCTGTGCTTGTAAGTCGGGCGCTTCGCTTGCCGCCGCGCCAATTGTCGCAAACGAAAGTAACATTGCCATTGCCAAAAGTGTTGCTATAAGTTTCTTCTTCATGTAAACCTCCTTCAAACTTCGTACGCCAATTGTAGCAAAAACCCTCGCAAAAAGCAAGGGCTTTCATTAGATTTTACGGACTGTTCACGGGACTTTAATAGAACAGTCCCGAAAAGAATGTTACCGTATTCAAACCGTTCACATATCGCATGTCGGTGCAGTCCTGCACGCTCGCAACATCAATGCCATGGGCTTCCAACGATGAAATGGCAAGCGCAGGAAAACGGCAGGGTTCGGCGCAATTTACCGCGCAGGTTTTGCATAAAAAACAGCCCCCCGCGTTGAGCGCCAAAATATCGCTACGCCAGGTTTTTGCCAATTGCGCAATTTCAAACGTGATATTGTTGTGGAGCGCCTGCCCGCGCTGCATGCTTTTATAGTCAAACGAATCTTCCAGCTCATGCACTGTTTGCCAAATAATTGCCGTTTGGCGCCGCTTTACTTTGGCAATTAAATCTGCAATTTCACCCACATGGGGCGGGCAGGTGTAGCTTTTGCCATAGCGCCCGCAATAGTTTTGTTCGCAAGCCTCGACAAAGCTTTCGCAAAAACGCAGTTGGCTTGTAGCAATGCATGTTGCTTTATGCGCGCCTTTTTCCAGCGCCAGCTTCACCAAATCCATCACTAAAACCCCATGTGTTCCATGAAATAATCGTTAAAACTGCGCTGTTCCGATAAATTCACGTGCTGCGCGGCAACAATCGCGGGAATCTCATGTTGTGCATCTGGATTCTTCAAAAGCCGCACCGCGCCACCAAGCGAGCTGTTACCCAAAGCGATGATCTTCCCATGCAAGCTTTTGGGAAACAGGCCGATGTCCAGTGCCGATTGTTCATCTAAAGATTTACCAAAACCACCACAAAGATACACTGTGTCTATCTCAGGGCGCCCGGCGATGTTTTGCAAAATTTCAATGCCACTGCGCACAGCAGACTTGGCCAACTGAATGTGACGTACATCCCGCTGCGTGAAGCCATGGCATTCATCATTTTCCATGTAGCCGGTTTCATCAATGCATTCTTCGCGCAGCAGCTTCGCCATGGTGTTGAGCACATCAGAGGCACACAACCCCGGTTTCAGCCCTTCAAACGCGGGGCCAGCGGCCGTGGCCGTAGCATACAGCTTGCCCGCATGGCCCAAAGCAATTTCGCCATTTGTGCCCAAATCCACCAACAAAAAGCTGTTGTTGCGCGGAACATTGAGCAGGCCCGATACGATGTCTCCACCTACATATGCTGAGATAAACGGCACCACAAACACCGGGCAGCTGCCTGCGCCGCCAAAGATTCCCCCCCAGATATAGGGGTTGTTCAGCTGTGTTCTTGGTTCAAAAGGCACCATACCCAGGCAGGCGCATTCATAGCCCAACAGCAAGTATGCCATAGTGGTGTTGGCGGAAATCACCGCTTGCGCCAACTCGCGCCCCCGCAAAAGCTTGCTGGTGTGCTCTATAATCGCGGTACAGATACACTGACGCAATGCAACCGCTTGTCCTTCATTCGCCGCCTGTATGCGCGAAATCACGTCAGAGCCAAAGGCACGCTGCGGGTTTTCGAAGCCGTAACCGGCAACTGTTTTACCATTTTGCAGGTCAATAAGCTCCATAGCAACCGTAGTTGTGCCAAGGTCAACCGCCAAGCCAAAGCCCTCGCGCGGCTCATGCGCCTGCAAGCTTAAGGAGATATAATCCCGCACGATGGGCACATTTTTGTTTAAGTAACAACGAACAGAGCAACTGCCACAATTTCCGGTGCAGGTTGTATGTTCCATCACGCGGCTTTTCGGGCCAAAATGGCCTCTTTCGCCGCCTGCGCAGCGCTTGCCGCATCCGTGGTATAAATATCCGCCCCGGCTTCCCGGCAAAATTGTTCTGTAATGGGCGCACCTCCCACCATAACCGTCACGCTGTCACGCAGGCCCGCTTTTTTCAGTGCTGCAACGGTGTTGGTCATTTCGCCCATGGTGGTGGTTAACATAGCCGAAAGCGCCACAACTTGCGGTTTGTGCTCTTTCACTGCCGCAACAAAGTCTTCGGACGAAACATCTGCGCCAAGGTTGATCACTTCAATACCCTTGCCTTCCATCATCATACAAACAAGGTTCTTGCCAATGTCGTGCAAGTCACCTTTCACTGTGCCCGCAACGGCCTTGCCAATTACGCCACTCGCGCTGCCCATATGCGGCTTAAGCTGCTTTGTAGCCATGTTCATCGCACGCGCACAGATGAGCACTTCCGGCACGAACACCTCGTTGTTTTTGAACTTTTCAGCAATCACGTCCATGCCGGGCATCAGGCCGTTTTGCAAAATATCGTTGGCATCAAGGCCATCAGCCAAAGCTTGCTCCACCAGTTGCGTCACAGCTTTTGCTTTGCCTTTTTGCAAGTGTTCAGAAATTTCGTTTAAGATTTGGCTCATATACATACGCCTCTCTATTGGGATTGTTTTTATAGGGTTACAGATACTTCGCAAGCAGCAAAAATTCGGACATTGGAATTGGGTTTTGTTTTTCATCAACACAAATGGGGTCAACACTACATTTTTTAATTTCGTGCACAAAGCCTAATTTTTGATAAAGACGCAAGTTTTGGCTTTCAGATTCATCAACACCAATCGTCACCTGAGAAAACCCGTTTTGTTTCAGCTGTGCAAAAATAGCTTCCAGCAACTTTGTGCCAATGCCCTGGCCTCTGTATTGCGATGCCACATAAAAATTGGTAATATAAGCCCGCGTTGTTGCGTCAGCAAAATCAGTGTCACTTAACGCCTTAAAAAAATACACCTTGCCAACCACCTTGAAGTTCTTCTTGGCAACCCAAAGTTCCGCTGTTGCAGCTTGCAGGCATGCCCTAAATTGACTACCCGCCGGTTCGCCGCCGTACCAATTTGCACTGAATTCAGCCAAGCTGGCGCGTCGTATCTTCATGGTGTCTCCTCTCAATCATCGTCCCCATCATAATCTTCGCCCATCAGAAAAAATTCTCTGCGCTTGCGCTCCTACACAGTATATCTCATTTCCCGGGAGATGTCAAGAAAAAACAGAGGACGGCATAAACGCCATCCCTGCAATTTTTATTGTAATGCGCTAAAATCAAAGCCCCGCGCAAAGGCCTCTAAATCTGCCTTTGAAAGGGCAATGCCATATTCCCTGTCACTTTGACCAGCAAGCACATTGATCGTCACAAATGCTTGGCCAGTGTCAGCCACTACAAGGGCGGTTTCTGGCCCCAAGGCAAGCAAAAGTGGCTGTCCCCCGGCGTTTATATGCCAAGTTTCATAGCTTTCCGCATCGCCAATATACAGCAATACTTCACTGAAAAAGCCCCTGCGCGCGTGCATAAATTGGAACGAAACGCCACGATGTTCACCCAAATAGGCAAAGCCGTCGATCAAAAATGAATTGCTTTCGTAAATATAGCCCCCCATCATCACATAGGTTTCGGGCAATAAATCTCCGCCCAGGCGGCCATAAAGCTGTTCCAGCGAATGCAGTGTTTCAACCGAACTGTGCAGTTGCAAGCTGTGGCGCATAATAATTTCATCAAGTTCATCTGCCATTTCTTGCGTATAAACAAAATACAGTTCGAAGCGCGCGTCCACCTGTGGCGAATCATTGCCCGCCTGTTGCAATTGGGCGCCGTCCAAATCGTAAGCCGCAGTAAACTCCAGCCACTCGCGCGCAGCCAAAAATTCAGGGCTGCCCTGTATTCCCGCAAGCGAAATGGCATCGCGCCGGGTGAAGTTGGCGGTTGAGCGCAACAGCATATCTTGCAGGCCAAACAAGTTGTTGCGGTAACTTGCAACGCCGCCAAACGTCAGCATCAACAAAAGCCCGACGCAGGCAGTAAAAATTAACAAGCGTTTTTTCATGGGGCCACACTTCCTTCAAATTGATATATAGGAATAGCATGCCCCTTTGCCCCAATATCAATGCAGAGGCAGAGCATAAAACTCTGCCTCTACAACAACGTTTACGTAATTAGGTTGCGCTACTTAATCAGCCCTTTTTTGCGGTCACCAATACGTAATACCAGTTTTATAATCTCTACTGCTACTACTTGCATTAGTGAAAGTCCGGCGATGATTCCCCAATGCACGCCACTTACAGGCGTAATATTGAAAATATCTCTTGTAATTGCGAACAAAGGCAACACTGCCGCAATCGCAACACAACCCACTGCAGTCCAAAATACACCTTTGTTGGTCAACAGCCCCGCCTTGAAAATTGAAAGCGTAGTGCGGGTGTTGAACACATCAATGGTCGAAGCCCAGCTGAGCACAAAAAAGGCCATAGTCGTTCCAGTTGCAAAGTCGGCAAAAAATCCATTGTGATATTGCGCATTGATCGGCAAAACAAACGAACCAATGGCAAACGCAGCCATAATCAAAATAGAAAACGTAACTGCGCGCGCAGCGATAAAAAAGCCAACACGCTGCGCAAACACACCCGCACCTTTGGGCAAGGGCTTGCGTTTCATCACGCCGGGTTCGGGTTTTTCAAAGGCTAGGCAAAAGCCCGGAATGCCATCCGCAATCACATTCACAAACAAAATTTGCAGCGCCGTAATAGTCGCCACACCAAAGGCAAGCATACCCGCAAGCAACACAAAAATTTCGGCGAAGTTCACACCCAACAAAAACTGAATTGTTTTGCGAATATTATCATAACTGGTGCGCCCTTCGGCAACCGCGTCTACAATCGTCGCAAAATTATCGTCGGTTATGACCATATCTGCGGCATTCTTCGAAACTTCTGTGCCGGTGATACCCATTGCAGCGCCAACGTCAGCAGCCTTAAGGGCCGGTGCGTCATTCACGCCATCGCCCGTCATGGCAATAACTTCATTGTGAGCCGACCAAGCCTGCACAATACGCATTTTATCTTCAGGACTCACACGCGCATAGACCGAAATGCCGCGCACCTGCTCAAACAGTTCTTTGTCGCTCATCTCGGCAAGTTCTACGCCAGTTACAGCGCGATCGCCTTCTTCCATAATGCCAATTTCTTTGGCGATTGCCGCAGCTGTGGCCACGTGGTCACCGGTAATCATCACGGTTTTAATGCCAGCTTCTTTGGCGCGACAAACAGCCTCCTGGCTTTCAGGGCGCGGTGGGTCAATCATACCCACAAGGCCCAAGAATGTCAAGTCTTTTTCAAGGGCTTCTTCACTGAGAACTTCAGGCATAGCATCGTACTTCTTATAAGCCACAGCAATCACGCGCAACGCTTTATTCGCAAAGCTATCGTGCACTTCAATGGCTTTTTGCTGAAGCGCCTGGCTCCAATTGACCGGCATACGGTCAAACGCACCTTTGGTGACAGCAATGTAGCCATCGCCGGCCTTGTGGACGGTTGTCATGCGCTTACGGCCGGAGTCGAAGGGCAATTCATGCACACGGGGATATTTCGCATCCAGGTCAGCGCGTGTCAACCCTTTGTTTCCTAACAAGCGAACAATCGAAATTTCAGTCGGATCACCTACCACTTGCTCGCCTTCAGCTGTCATTTCAATGGTTGCGTTCGTGCAACAGGCAAGCAGCTCCAACATAGAGATTTCATCGGCGTTAAAGTCATCTTTTGCCCGCGTAGTTTCATGCTCCATGTGCCAAACGCGCTGAATAATCATCTTATTTTGCGTCAATGTTCCGGTTTTATCGGAACAAATCACCGATGTATTTCCAACCGTTTCCACTGCAGGAATCTGACGGATAATCGTCTTTTTCGTCACCATGTTAAACACGCCGTACGACAATATCATCGTTACGATAATCGGCAATGTTTCCGGCACAGCCGCCACACCAAGCGCCACACCCAAAATAAGCATGTCAAGCGGGTTGTTGCCCCAAAGAAAGAAACCCACTAGGAACATCACCACACCGCTTGCCAACGCAATGGCGCTGATACGTTTGGCCAGTTGTTGTAATCTTAACTGCAAAGGTGTAATTAACTTTTGCGCAGTGTTGAGCGACTTTGCGATTTTGCCCATTTCAGTTTCCATCGCCGTGGCCACCACCACCGCTTTGCCACGTCCAGCTGTCACCAAACAACCAGAATACACCATGTTAATACGATCGCCCAGCGGCGTGTTTTCTTCCGTAATCACCGCATCGCTGTCTTTTTCCACTGGCTGGCTTTCACCGGTAAGCGAGGCCTCTTCAGCCTGCAAGCTGCTGCACTCAATCAGGCGCGAGTCTGCAGTAATTACATCACCCGCATTAAGTTCAACAATGTCGCCAGGAACCAGCTGGTTGGCTTCAATAATTTGCTTCATGCCGTCACGTATTACTGTGGTTTTGAAGCTATTCATCTTCTTGAGCGCCTCAAGGGCTTTTTCAGCCTTGCCTTCCTGGTAGAGACCCAGCACAACGTTGATAACCACAATGATCAAAATGACCACTACTTTCGCCCAGCTGCTGGTAGGGTTGCTGGGTGGTGGATCTTGCAAACCATTCATCACCGCTGCAACTGTGGCAATCACCGATGCTGCAAGCAGCACCAGCGTCGGAATTTCTTTTAAATGGTGTAACACGCGCGCCGCAAAACTCTTTTTCTTTTCTTCCTCGAACTCGTTTAAACCATATTTCGCCTGTCTTGCCTGTACTTCTTCCTGGCTCAATCCTTTGTCTGGGTCTGTACCCAACTTTTCAATCACCTGACCAATTTTCTCTGTTACCCATAGCAATCGTGATGTCCTCCTTTATGACAAATAATTATTTATATTGTAACAGCTTTCACGCAATGTGTCAACCACTTTGGTGTATTTAAATAAAAAAAGAGGGTCAAGCCTTCTTAAGCGGCCTAACCCTGGCTTATTATAAACCTAGCCCAACAGAGATTGATCGCCGGCAAATTCCTCGCCGGAAACCTGGCTGAATTTTGCGATGAGCGCATCAACCGTTAGGCGCTTTTTTTCTTCCCCGCTCACGTCCAGCGCAACGCGCCCGGCGTTCATCATAATCAGCCGGTTACCATGCGCAATGGCATCACGCATGTTGTGCGTCACCATCATGGTGGTCAAGCTGTTGTCTGAAATAATGCGGTCCCCAATTTCCAGCACCTTCGGAGCAGTTTTCGGGTCAAGCGCCGCGGTGTGTTCATCTAAGAGCAAAATCTTAGGCTGCTTGAGCGTGGCCATAAGCAGCGTTAGCGCTTGCCTTTGCCCACCTGAAAGCAGGCCAACTTTGTCGCCCAGGCGGTTTTCCAACCCAAGTTCCAGCGTAGCCAGGCGTTCGCGGTAAATCTTGCGCTCCGCGGAGGAAGTATACCAGCGCAAGCTGCGCCGCTTGCCCCGGCGGTAAGCCAAAGCCAGGTTCTCTTCAATGGTCATGTTGGCAGCTGTGCCTTTCATGGGATCCTGAAATACGCGACCAAGGTAAGGCGCACGCCTGTGCTCGGGCAAGTTGGTAACATTTACACCATCGATTTCAATCCGCCCTGTGTCTGGCATAAAAGTTCCCGCAACGCTGCTGAGCAATGTGCTCTTGCCCGCACCATTGCCACCAATGAGGCTAACATATTCGCCATCCGCCAAATTTAACGAAACATCGCGCAGCACATGATTTGCTATGGCGGTGCCGGGGTTGAAGGTCTTGTTTAAATGTTCAATTTTCAACATGTTCAACCCTCCTTACGTTGACGGATTTTACCCGCTAACTTGGTCGACTTTTCGCGTATCAACGGCAACGTAAGCGCTACAGCAACCGTGAGCGCCGTGAACAGCCGTAAATCCGTCGGGGCCATGCCCAGTTCCAACACCAAGGCAATGATAAGCCGGTAAATAATCGCGCCAATTACCAACGAAATAAGCCGCCCCCAAAAGCTGCGCACCTTAAACAGCACCTCGGCAATAATTACAGACGCCAAGCCAATCACGATAGTGCCAACGCCCATGTCTACAGACGCAAACCCCTGTTGCTGCGCCACCAATGCCCCGGTTAAACCCACCAGGCCATTGGAAATCATCAGGCAAAGCACAATCATCGCGTCGGTGTTTACGCCCTGGGCTTTCACCATTTGCGGGTTATTTCCCGTGGCGCGCATAGCAGAACCGGTTTCTGTTCCGGCAAAGCAATACAACAGGCTACCAATCACTATAACAACGCCAGCAGCCAAAACAATTACGGCGTTGCGGTTGGAGAGCCCAAAATTCTCAAGGAACGTAAACACCGTGACCGTTGTGCGGCGCAGCAGTGGTATGTTTGATGTGTTCCCCATAATGCGAATTACAATGGAGTATGAGCCGATCATAGTTAATATTCCCGCCAAAATAGGGGGAATTTTGAACTTTGTGTGCAAAATCCCTGTCACGAGACCTCCCAGGCAACCAACGATAATCGCAAGCAGGGTGCCCAAAAAAGGGTTACCCCCTTCAGAAATCCAGCGAGCAGCCACAGCCGCGCCCAAGATGATCGTACCTTCCACGGAAAGGTCGGGCATATCTAAAATCCGAAACGTGAGAAACACGCCAATCGTCATTAGCGCCCAAAGCAACCCTAACGATGTGGCTCCTTGCAAAATGGCAAGCATAAGAGTATAATTCCTTTCGGTGCCTATTCAACATCAACAACATAGTCTGTGAAACGCTCTGGCACCACAATGCCCAGCGCCTCAATCATGTCGCCATTTACCACATAGTGAAAGCCTTCTGCAAATTGAATCGGCATAGTAGCAGGATCACCTTCACCGCGAAGAATTTGCGCCGCCATACGGCCTGACTGCATGCCAAGCGCAAAGTAATCTACGCTGTAGGTAGCAACACCGCCGCCCATAACCATACCTCGCTCCGCTGCAAACACGGGGGTATTTGTGTCAAGGCTGATTTGTCCCACAAAGCCCATGGCATTGGCAATCGTATTGTCAGTCGGAACCCAAATGGCATCCACCTGGCTGGCCAGAGATGTTGCAACCTGCTGGATATCACCAGTGGTGGTAACGGTTGCGGTTTCCGCCGCAAGCCCCATGCTTTCAATCACGGCCTGCGCAATTTCAGCCTGATAGATGGAGTTGGGCTCATTGGAAGAAAACAGCAGTCCAATGGTTTCCACGCCCGGCACGAATTCAGCGATCATGTTAATTTGTGTTTCAATGGGCTGCAGGTCAGAAGCACCGGTAATATTGCTGCCGGGCATTTCGTTGGAATCCACCAGCCCCGCAATAACATAATTAGTGATGGCTGTACCCACAATAGGGATATCTTCCGTTTCGTTGGCAATGGCTTGCGCGCTACCGGTGCCCAAAGCCAAAACCAGATCCACGTTGTTGTTAACAAAAATCTGCGCGATGGCAGACAACGTGTTGGGATCTCCTTGTGCGTTTTGTTGGTCAAACCGCACCTGAATACCTTCGTCCTCCAATGCCGCAACAAAGCCATTGAGCGCGGCATCGAAAGCCGGGTGTTCTACCATTTGAATGGTTCCGATTTGGAACACATCCTGGCCATCCGGATCACCGGTTTCATAGCCACCGCTAAAATCGCACGCAGCAAGTCCTAAGGCAATCACGCCAAGGCAAAGCAACAAGCTTAAAGAAGTACGTATCTTTTTCATGGTAATATTATCCTTTCTGGGTGAATATTTTTGCAATGACTTATTGTAGCACATAATAAGATAAATTACAACCCTTGATTCGCAAAAAAGCGGTTACTGTTATACTTCAAATGCTGCGAACTCCGCGTGCAGCCCTTCTTCCACTTGCTCACTCTTGCCAAAATCAAAACCACTTTCGCGCAAAATCTCCCCAATGCTTGGTCCGTTGGGTTGATGTGCCAAATTCAGCAGCTCCACAAAATCGCGTATCACTTCACGCGGAGTGATGTGCGTAACCGCACCAATGCGCTCAAACTCAACTTTCAAAAACTGCACATATTCTTCCTGCGTGATATCGCACGCATAGCCATACAAATCTGCATGCAATGCCGCAAGCTTTTCGGTCAGCACCATCAATTCTTCAAACGAAAGCGGCTCCAACCGTATAATCGGCGCTAATAAATCGCGCGCGCCGGGGGTAGAGAATCGGCCCTCCGCCAAACGTGAGCGTAAAGCATCGTAGCTGAAAATCCCCTTGTCGCTGTCTTCAAGCGCTTGTGGTGTGGCACACATGAAAACACCGATGTGCTTGGCCTTGCCCTGCAGCATGTCATTGTACATTGCTAAAATTTTCTCATAATTGTATTGCCGGGTAACTCTATGCGGAATGCGGTAGATATTGACCAGCTCGTCGACCATAATCACCATGCCCGCATAGCCTGCCTGCACCAAGAAAGTCGAAAACAGCTTCAAAAAATCATACCAGTTGTCGTCATGCACAATTAAGTTAATGCCCAGCGCCTGTTTCGCCTGTGTTTTCGTGGCGTATTCCCCCCGAAACCAACGCAAAACCTTAGATTTTTCTTCTTCATCGCCCTGCCGTGTTGCCTGCCAATAGCGCGCCAAAGCCTGCCCGAAGTCAAAGCCATGCACCATGTCTTCCATCGCGTGAATTACGCTGTAAATCTCACGTTGTACGGCAGCTTCAAAGCCAGGACTTTGCGGTTCAATCCCCTGTCCTGCCACGCTTATCTGAATGGTTGAAAGCCATTTTTCCAAAACAAGCGGCAGCGCGCCACCGTCGGGCTTAGTGCGCGTAGACATATTACGCACAAGTTCCTTATAAGTCGCAAGGCCCTGCCCACGCGCGCCGCAAAACCGTCGCTCGGGCGACAAATCGCAGTCCAGCACCACAAAGCGTTTTTCCATCACATAGTTGCGAATGGTTTGCAGCAAAAAACTTTTGCCCGCGCCATAGCGCCCAACAATAAAGCGAAACGTAGCGCCGCCATCGGCAATAAAGTCCACATCACGCAACAGCGCATTGATTTCCGCCTGGCGCCCCACTGTAACATATTCCAGGCCAACGCGTGGAACCACCCCGCCTCGCAAGGAATTAAGCAATGCTGCGGCAATGCGCTTTGGCGCTTTGCGCCGCGGGGCAGCCGCTCCTGCAAGTTCGTTCATAGTGTCCCTTCCTTCCATGCTTGCTTATAGTCTTCCACCACCGCGCCGCTTTCAATCAGCGTGTCGCCCATTACGTCCAGGGCAATATCGTTGATAGCTTCCATCGAGACTTCGTCTATCGGTAGCCCTTGCCCGGCAATGAGCGCATCAATCAGTTGCACTTGCTCCTGTGAAAGCGTTTGAACCAAGCTCACTTGTGCGTCTGGTCGCTCAGGCTCAGGTTGTTTGCTGGTTGCTGCCGTTTCCGTCGCGTCTTCTTCCACAAGCAAGAGCTCTGTTAATTCATCCGCCTGGCGACGTATATGGTCAAGCCGCGCAAAGTTGATCGTAACAGACATTGGTTCTTTTTGCAACTCAGGTAGCAACGCCTCCTGCAGGCGAATATTGTTGTTTGCCCCTGCTGGCTTTATTTTGCCCATTGCTGCTTGCTCCACAGCCTGATCAATGGCATTTGTCAAAACACTCGCGCTTACAAAGCTGTTGAGTTTTGACTGATGCTTTGTTGCTGGCTCCAGCATACGAGCAGAATCGGCGCTCAGCGGACGCGGAAAATGCGCGAGCGTGCGCAACTGCTGCTCAATGCGTTTGAGCAAAAACCCCGCAAAAGCGGCCGCGAACGGCGTGAGTTCCCCCTGGCTTCGCATAAGCTTTGGCAGTTCAAAACCCGCCCGCGCAAAGGCTTGCTTAACAGCGCAGAGGCTCTCTTCAAAGCATGCGCGAAACAAAGCTTCGCCTTGCAGGGCATAAAAACGGCTTTTCTGCAGCTTGTAGTTCGAAAGCCGCAGAAACATCTCAAATTGATCCGATTCGCCAAACAAAAACAGCGCTGGGTACCAGGCTTCGAGCTTCCACTGCTTTAGCAAGTCTGATTGTAGCGGAATCAACTCCCGCAATTTACGGGCAACTATTTTGTCAAGCAAACCATAGTCGCGCAAAAAGCGGCACAAGTCGTCTATATCTTTGCATTCGTCCAAATAAAGCAACGCCAGCCGCGTTTCAATATAGCACGGGCTGCCCGCATGCAAACGCTCTTTCCAGGCAAGATAATCGCTCAGTTGATCCATGCTGTAAGCGGCAAAACGGGGCTTTTTCTGCAATGCGCGAATGGTTTTATATGGCTCTTGCCGCAAGCGTTGTTCCAACTGCACCGCAAGCTGGCAAAGCTCGCCCTGCTTCAATTTATTTTGATATATCGCTTGCACAGTTTGTGTGATAATTTGCTCCAGGCGCACATCTTGCGTAAGGGCAAATAAATTAGCGTTTTGCGGCTGTTCGTGTAACCAGCGCTCCAGCAAACTCTGAGCTTGCGGGTCGCTCCATGGGGTACGAAAACCCTCGCAGTCGCGCAGCGCCGCTTCCGCGCGTTTCACTAGCCAGCCAGCCGCGTGGCTGGGGAGCCGAAAAGCGCTGCCGGCCGCACGGCCCCACTTGCCAGCGCGATATCGGTATATTTCATTGTGGGAAACTTGAATTTCCACCGGGTTAGGCAGTTCGTTTGCAACCACCGCTGCGCCTTGAAACAGTTCATAATGTGCAAAACGCACAGGTTTCGGGTAAAACACAGCCCGAGACTTAAGACCATAAAAGGCAAGCAAAGATTCTAAATTGTGCGCAAGAGCCTCTAGCATTCGCTCAAACAACGGCAACAATTCAGGCTTTTCCCGGAAAAACCGTCCGCTTCGACAATCATAACTTGCAATGTCACTCACACTTTTTCCACGTGGTATTTTATAAAATTCGGCCAGGCCGTTTGCGTCCACCTGCGCCCAAAAATCCAGGCCATAGCACAAACAATAATCTTTGAACCAAGTATGCATACGTGAGCCAAGCTTCAAATGAAACGCATGCAATTCAAGCCAAGCTTCAGCCAACTTTGCAGCATTTCCCGGCATATTGAGCAGTTCAAATAGGTACAATAGCGCATATGAAAAACCAATGTTTTCCCAACAGCCTTGCCGCACTTTTTCGCGCCAGGTGAAATAGTAGCGCAATTGGGCCTGATTCATGTCGGCATAGGTCGGCACAGCATCGCTAAACGGGATATCGCGCTTTGAGTAATTGTCAGCAAAGTCTTGCATAAAGGCTATTTGTTGTTGAAACTGCGTGAGGTCTTTCGTACCATAAAGCCGCGCCCAGCCCCCAAGGGAGCCTTCGATTGCCTGCATCGCAGCGAGGCGTTGGATGGGATTGGCGTTCATGTGAGGCCCTCTTTATACTACAACTGCCAAATTTCGTCCATAGTTAAAGTATGTTATGCAACCCGCTCAAACTGGCTATGATACAGCTTCGCATAAAACCCGCCCTTGGCCAACAGTTCTTCGTGCGTGCCCTGTTCCACGATGTCTCCTTGATCCAGGCACAAAATCAAGTCAGCGTTTTTGATCGTAGAAAGCCTGTGAGCGATGATAAAGCTGGTGCGCCCATGCATTAAATTGTCCATGGCTTTTTGGATAAGAATCTCCGTACGGGTATCGACTGAACTCGTTGCTTCATCTAAAATCAAAATGCGACTATCGGCCAAAACGGCACGGGCAATGGTCAAGAGCTGTTTTTGCCCCTGGCTTATATTGTTGGCCTCTTCGTTGATAATCATGCGAT
>Ga0131853_10007151_pt1 | contig 20174 bp, 11 predicted proteins | sample TergutLab28metaG_FD_92764 | JGI IMG/M metagenome (GOLD analysis project Ga0131853, IMG submission 92764) | Labiotermes labralis P1 segment gut microbial communities from Petit-Saut dam, French Guiana - Lab288 P1 (version 2) (version 2) | ecosystem: Host-associated > Arthropoda: Insects >... | reverse complement strand
GCCGTTAATCTCTGTTTTCTAGACCTGGAGCCGCTACTTTTTTCATTCAAGTAGCTCCTCAATTGACCTCACGAGGCTGAGTGGACCCCGTTCCAGACCCACTACTACTCAGACAATCTGGTAGCGCTGGGGATCGAACCCGGGACCTCTGTATCTGTAGCCAGAAACTCTGACCACTAGACCACAGAGGCGGTCCCTTCTACTCATACACCAACTGAAAACATCAAGCACATCGAGTAGTATGTAGCGAAAGAGTGAACTGTGCGAATGCTGTCAGGATGGGTAGTAGCAACTCATTTACCGCGAAATCTTAGGTACGTGCATCTGTCGCATTCATAGCAGGGGACTGTTGTTGTTGTTGTCGTCGTCGTCGTCGTCGTCGCCGCCGCCGCCGCCGCCGCCGCCGCCGCCGCCGCCGCATCATTTGCCAATTGTGTAGGCCTGTAGAGTACCTAACCATTGTATTGTTCTAACAAAGGGGAGCTTGCCAGATGCACTTAACAATATACACCGTACCAGCAGACCGCCCAGCTTTACAAGGGAGATCGTAGCGAGGTTATAGACAAGCTCCACCGGGGCTTTTGTTACATTTTGAAGATAATGGAGTCGTGCGTTTGGTTTTCTGGATTAATATGCATTTAATTCGGACAGGGGTACACAAATACCATGCGCCTAGTATTGGTGGGTCATCAGTATGACGCGTGGTATTTTGAGGTGGTTTATAGATTTTAGGAAAATTTGCGTACCTCCGTATTAGGATTATATATCGTGTTTCATTATTGTGTATTAACGTCATAATTCTCTTCTGGCCCGTTTTTATTGCTGTGTTAGTCTGACAGATATGATGGAGTGTCAACCCGCGCATCATTACTGCCAACTGGAACATAACACCTAGAAACGTGGCGAAATACCCGTGCCTCGGACGCAGTTCGAACCCCGTGGCCGAAGACTGTGTGACCACCAAGATGTGTTTTTTTTTGTGTACGAAAATACGTATATATACAGTATATAATTTAGAAATTAGGAATTCGAGAATGGGAAACAAATATTTTTGATTTCTTGTTGTGCCTTTATGTGCCTCCAGTTCATTGCAGAATATGGGAACGTTTCTTTGAAGAACGAATTACTTAATAACGTGACACTTGAAAGCATGTCCCAGAGCGCCTTCCTTCATTTCATTAGTTGATGTTCCTTGACATTAGGGTGGTGAATTGATACAGTGCTCATTCTTTTCGTTTGTTTTAGAAGTGCCCCTCTGTCATTAGGAGGTTTACTGCTTATTACAGTTCATTTCATTACATAACAGTTATTAGTGATGTTTTAGACTGCGTTACGGAGGGACTATTTTAAGAATGGTGCCTCAAAAGTATGCGTATCCGCTGTCTCGTCAGTGAATGACATCATGTCGGCCCTATTCATAAGGTCAGTGTCAGACTCAGCAGCAGATACAGTTTCTGCGCAAATCAGCTAGCGAAAGGAATGTGTGTCTCAGCTTGTGGGATAGTTTTCGCCTGTGGTTCATAAGGGTACTGCATGCCAGAGCTTTCCAAGGGATTTGCCGTGTTGTCAGATGCTCCCGAAGAATATAAAGTCCAGATTGTTACCTGAAGAGTTAAAATTAACAAGAGTGGAAAAACGGGCGCCAATGGAGTACAAGTACGGAGTATTTGCTGTGTCCGTACCCCTGTGATCTGTAGTTCATTATACATAATTAACTGATTTGTTGTTGAAAGGCTTTCAGAAATATCGCTTTGGAATTGTAATTGTAATGAGACGAGAATTATTTGTCGTTGCATTTCAGTAAATATGTGCATTGAAATGTGTGTCACTTAACAGTCCTAGATAATAATGGGGGTCTTGCTTTGTCATATGAAAATATTTTATATGATGTGCCGTCTTTAAATAAAACAGACACTGTTGTTTGAACCAGAATTAACTTTTTCCTACAACCTTCGCGCTTAACGGCGTGGCAACGTTTAGTGTGGCTCGCCAATATCAAACTTAATTGAAAGACGCTGAAGTGAATGCCCTGAGATGAAGTTGTATCTTTGTGTCTAGCGAACTACATGTTTCGTCTCCGAAGTCGCCTAACGAATTACAGTAAAAATTTGGTGCTGGTGAACTACAATAACATTTATCAGATGAATTATGGTTTCTGTCGCACTGACGTATTCAGTACTTTATGCAAATTGTCGGCGTAACTTTGAGCATTTTTTCAGAAAGCGCTCAGGTTACAAAAATATTGACCAAAAATGTAAGTACAGTTAATCTGTCGCTTTTATTTGAATTAATATAAACGGAATGTGAATTATTTTTTAAGTCATTCCAGGGGAAATACTTTATTTACCTTTATGCATGTAGGTTTTTAGTATTTAAGAATTCGGCGTTAGCGAGATTTCAGGCTTCCACTGCGATGTAATTTAGGTCTTCGCCCTTTCACGGTGCAGGTTGATAGCTACCTACCGACATGTCGGAACAGCATATCGGTTCCATCGCCAATGGTCAAGCAGTCCAAGAAGAATATTCCTGAGTTGCTTGACCAACTGCCAACCTAAATCGCATAACATCCCAGAATAGCGAAGACCCCCCAATCAGCGTATACGGATTAATATGTGCAATCAAGGCTTATTATAAAATTGCAGATAAAGCTTATAACATTTGTGTTAAAATCGGAATATAAGCTCTACTTTTCACTCCTTTTTACAGAAGAAATGTTAACGGAATAGGTACAGTGACAATTGTACTTACAGGTATTTACATTTTTTAAATATTCTGTTGGCCGTGCATCTCTATATAATCCTGTAAATGAAACCAACTTGGTCCATCATCCTGATGATGGACCTGGAGAGGTACGAAACATGTAGAGGCTATAAATAAAATTGACGAAATATACTGAGAATATTGTGCGCTACAAACCGGAAGGTCACGGGTTCGATGCCCGATGGTGTCATTGGAATTGTTCATTGACATAATCCTTCCGGCCGCACTATGGCCCTGGGGTCGACTCAGCCATTAACAGAAGTGAGTACCAGGAATATTTCCTGGAGTTAAAGGCGGCCGGTGTGTAGGGCTGACAACTCTACCACCTTTGTATGCCGATTGTCTTGAAATCTGGAAGCCTCAGCCTCCTGGAACCCACAAGGCCTGTCCAGGTCTGTAATGGGATTGCTTTACTTTTTATTGTGCACCAAGTTGGTTTCACTTACAGTATTTACACATGTATGCAGATAATGTATTATATTGGCTCTTGTATGTGCCCTTGTTACGGAAGTATTATCGCTGGAATCATTTCGCGTTCTCACGCTGCTCGTTAGGCTGATATTATGTTACGATTATGTTTCGATAATATTGTAGTGTGTGTCACGGTGGAATGCGCACGGTTGCCATCTTGAGATGCGAAACGGAGTTGTGGCGAGACGTGCAACAGGTTGCTGACGGCGATCGTTTGGGGTAGTTTCCTGGAAGGGTGAGTGGGGTTCTTTAAAGAGGAGCGGACTCTCCAATTAGTTCCGCCATTAAGCCGCCTTCTGACCAGCCATTAATTTAACAAAATGAAGTAGGTTCCTGCTAACGTAATAGATTCTTATGGGTTCTTCCAAAGTAAAGGAAGATGCCTGTTGTATTATATGAAATGAGTAAGAGAAGGTCATTTTGTGGTCATATGACTAACCGTGAGAAACGTGAGGTCACTGACCATTTCTCGATTTGACTAGTTGAATGAAAGAAGCAATTTTTAAAATTGTGTTTTCGTAGTGGGGTTTTAATTGACTGTTGAATATCTGTAATCAGTTTTTTTTTGTCATGGCCGTGTTTAGAAAGGGGCAGATTTACTGGTCTGTAACTCCTCCAGCATTTTGTTGAATTACTTGAGAGATGAATACGGGACAGGTGAATCAGAAAGTTGTGATGATGGTGTATAATATTTTGGACATTATCCATCGTTCCACTTGGTAAATCTACTTTCATCCATTGTTTCTCAAAATGTTGTGTGGTGATTGTTGAAATCAGAGAAAGAGAATTTACGGGGTGACCTTCTGTTGGTATAGTTTGTCTTCAGACAGAAAATATTCGACACAGACGTCCTCTAACTCCATAGTATTTTTCTTTTGTAAGGATAGCGTTCTGGAAGGCCTGATCAATGCTGACGTTGTTTGAAGACGTTAGGTCTTCTGGGATGTTACACGGTGACGTTGGGTGAGTTAGTTACCGGCGTGTCGAAGGATCGTAATGCCTTCATGTTCAGTGTTAAGCAGTCCAAGATCAACTGTTCTTGACTGCTTGACCCCGAGGATGAAGGCGCTATGATCATTCGAAATGTTTGTAACTACTCATCCAAAGACAGTCCAGCCGCCTTACTCTGAAAACCTCAGACCTCGCACTGAGCTTATTTTCTTATGCCCTGTAGGGCTTCATCCAGCGGTGAGCCTATGTAACTGAAGAGGCAAGCCACACCGTGATAACTAACAAGTGTGTCTAGTGTCTAAGGATTCGTTTATTCCTGTAACTGAAGTGTTCCGAATTTCAGACTGCTGTATGTACAGAGTAAACTCTATGACGAAGAAGATGATTCAATAGTTACGAAGGAACCCAGCAGGGCATAACAAGCTGGACTAAGGGACTGGCTCTCAATTTGAATTGTTGTGAGTTTTTTTAAGCCCTTATAAATTAGGAGATCGCATACCTTCCAGTTCGGAGCAAGACTGATTTATGATCTGAAAAGAAGTGGGACATGATCAGTGCCCAAAATACCCGTAGTAACGGAGGGTTAATGGGTTGGATAGCATTGTTCCTGGGAAAGGTGCAGAGTTGTTTTTCAGTCTTTCGCCCTTCGTGTGAGATATTCGCTCTTCTGGGAATTTACGCAGCGTAGATTGGTGGTTAATTCCCAGCGTTTCGGGACATCCTCTAGGTCCCATCTGAAATGACAGGCTGTCCAAGAAGACTGACTGGCCCTTGAAGATGTAACCAACAGGTTGTCCAGAAACGTCGGTAAGTACCAATATATACGCCGCGTAAAATCCCAGAAGAGCGAAGAGCGCTAATTGCTGTTTATCTTATAATCATATGCATGGGAGAGTTTGGTAGTAGTATTGTTGATCTATTTCTGTTAGTGGATTAGAGTTTCTTGGAACAACCCTTAATTACAATAATTGTTTAATTGTTACAGGACTGGGAGTTGCTTGTTCTGTCTAAGCTGAAGTGGACCGTGACGGCAGTGACCGGTTTCGACTACGTGGACCATGTCCTCGAAAGGGTCGAGTGGTCCAAAGAAAACCCTCTGATCCGCAGACACGCAAACACACTCGTCGGACTATGCTATACCGGTAAGTTCTCATCGCTTATGCAGTTATTTTTAGAAAGAACTTGCCTGAAATGAAACTGACATCATATGGGAAAAATCTGTCTTGCTGTGTATAGAGTGGAAGCCGATGTAAAGAAAGCTCCTTTGGCTTGTAAAGAGGTAGTGTTCTTGCTCAAGCCATGAAGGCATATAGGGGGAGTGTAGGTATAGCTGCACTCATTCGTAATCTCGACACTTCTTTGAAGTTAATGGTTAACTTAATGCCCCGGCCGCTCTACTCCCATATAAGCACTGCGGTATCTATTTAGTAGGTGTCTGGGTGAGGTCCAAAGCCTCTATGGACATTATGGAGAAAAATGTCTTCCACTACCGTACTTCAAACGCCGGACCATCCACCCCTTAGCCAGTCACTATACCCATTGCGCTATCTCTGCACAGGACATACATTTGGAAGTCTTGAACGTCGAAGAAGTAGGGAAAGGTTTGAGACACGATGATCAGTAACTCGATCGGCCCTTGAACTCCGTATCTCCCGATTGCTTGCCACGTAACATGGCGGGATCTTGCGACTAACAGTTTGCCGCTATTAAAGTGCCAGTATTCATGGCGCCTTGCGTATAGGCAACTTGTTAGACAATTAGCTAACATGGGTTGCATTCAGGACCCGACTGCACATTGCTGGTTGATGTTCACAGCAACTGGACTGGTGAAATGCAGGTTTGTAGGTTTCTTACGTCTGTGATTTCCGATCAGTGTACGTACATTTACCAAGAAATACCGTAGTGTATACATTTCATGCACTATGATAACATGGACTAACATAACGAAGTTGCGAAAATTTAAGTTCGTGTCTGACAGGTGTAACTTTGTAGAACAGAGTCCTTCTTGAGAATCTGATAGTTTTAGGCTTGTGAAAAAATTCCCTGCGCTTTATGGAACCCGAAAGTTACTTAGCGTGTTCACAGGGCCCACCACCTATCCGTACCCCGAGCAAGATCAGTACATGCAATACGTTTTCTTTTGGGTAATTCCCCGGCGTCACAATGCTAATAGCCGACGTTTCGGAACCCTCTATCAGTTCCATCTTCATAGGCAGGTACTCCATACTTCACTCACCTGCCTATGAAGATGGAACTGATAGAGGGTTCCGAAACGTCGGCTATTAGCATTGTGACGCCGGGGAATTACCCAAAAGAAAACATATTGCATACAGGACACGGCGAAAGCTTAAAATCAAGAAAGATCAGTACAGTCCACGCCCTCCGAACCGATTTCTTTAAGATGCGTCTTTCTAAACGGTGAGCCCGAGGTCTTTTAGAACAATACGCAACGTCCAAGCTGGAGGACCAGCTGTTGTCGCTGTCCACGACTGTTAATTCAGTGTATTCGCCGCTACCCATCATGCATGGTGGCAGGCCTCGCCATCCGTAACCTTAGGACCGGCCATTCCGTGGTGACAGGGACGCACATATCCTGGATCTGATGTTTATACAGTAGTCGAAATTATTATTAATAGAAATTATGCGTGGAATGTAAATGTGGTTATTTATGTCTGCTGTAAGCCTCACCCTACATGTGGAAGCATCTCGAGGATAGCGGGCGTTATAAATTCTTCCTAGAACGTCTTCCTAATCACTGCCCTCGTAAACTGTTGTGAGGTTGTATTTTATGACAAAAGGTCCGCAGTTGAGAAGGAGGGTTCGGGGACATGAAAACTGTGTTAGGAAGGTATGCGGGTACTTACGGGCTTGTCAAACACTGAAACGCATGTGTTAGGAAAGGTGCGTAATTTCGATCTTGCCCCTCCTTAGAAGACAAAGGATATAAATTGTATAACAAACACCTTGCATTTCCCTTGGGGTGCATACCCTCGCCAAGGCCAGGGATAGTGCGGCTACTACTACCTTTCGCGTTGTAGGAAGTGCAGTGAACCGCCTCAGCGAAGCAAATGGTTCCACGAAGGGAGAAACAGGGGTGTACATTTTACTATTAGTCATTGTTTCGTGGGATCAGATGATGATCACATATTTTGTGCATATTATTGTGAGGTTCGTTGATTTGTAGGTCTTTTATTACACTGTGTCAAGCGTTGTTGCAGAGCATCGAATGAGGTGGTTACATACTGAGTTTGAATTGTGTACCTACGAAATATAAGCCGTAGGATTGAGTATTGCCCCTCTCTGGGCTATTACGCAACGAGTAGTGGTAATTCCTTACCGACGTTTCGGGACGACCTATCGGTTCTGTCAATTTGAAGGTGGGACATAGGTTGTCCCGAAACGTCGGTAAGTTACTACTAGTTCTACTCGCTGGGTAATATTCCAGAAGAGCGTACTTCTCATCTACTTTGGTGCGAAAGCATGAAATCCCGCAGACCTTAGGGTTCTACGTTCTACGGTTCTGTGTAGTATCTTGCATTTGGTTCCCTGTTTGTAAGTAGGCTGCCTGATCTGTACCTCTCTGTGGGGACGAGTGTTGTGGCTTTTTTAATTTTGTCGGCCTGTTTCGACACTGATCTGATGTCAGACTTCACTCGAAGCGTAAAGGATAGAAATTTTACGTGTTAATGTAGAGATAATATTCTTCCGTGATACAGAAAGTATTTTTATACCGCCGCGGTACTGGCCGTAGAGCGGACGACATCGTTCCTGCACAGCGGTCGATTATGCCTCCCACTCTGCATTGCTGGGTCCTGTGGTAAAAATACTTCCATTATCCTAGCAAAACACTTGAGATAGCCCAGAATGGTGAGATACTGTATATTCAGAAATCTCATGCACTGGCTTATTAATACCTAAATCGTACTGAACCGAACTTATTAAAGTTAGCAGATTCAGATCGCAGACGTGTGAAGTAATTATGCGTGTTGTGATAAGATGAGTCGTCATAGGAAGCTCGCTGAAATGCGCTCTTCTGCTGTTATTTAAGATAAAAGCACAGAAACAGAACGTTGTAAATATTAAGGCTATGTTTAATTTCTTACTCACTGTAGGAGGAATGTTAATAACAGTAGTAAAAGATGATACGTACGCCTTCATGTGAATATTGTATATGCAGTTAAATATTCAGGAAGCCAAACAGCTTTGAGCCACGTAACTTAAGTTATAAGTTGTATGGAGTATTTTGTTACGCGGTGGATGTTTTTGGACATATCTTTTAATATGACCCCAGGTCCGTGATGCCCGACGTAATTTTACACTGTGCTGGAGTTTATGTTTTTTGCGGTAACAATACGACGTTACAAGCCGTGTCTTGTAAATAAAATGTACCGTGTTTCCCACGGTTGTAGGGTTGACTCATTCGCACTTTATTTGGCAGCGTGTTTGTGGACCACACACATAGTTATACTTGCGTATCACGAATGTTATGTCTGGCAACATTTCTTTTCCGTGTCGTGGGCCAGGCGGACGTGGTTGAGGCGGAGAGCAGAAGCGATCTGTTGTTGCCAGTTACATTACGACAGCAACCAATTTTCTATTAATTATTCATGATTATTCACATTTATTTCTACTGCTCAACGCTTTTAGACATTTGTACAGATCATTTGATATATCATATTCTTCCACAATTATTTCGTTAGTTCTCTCGTCTTGGTTTACGTAAGTCTTTCTTCATCTTTGATCAGGCCCTCCAGGTTCCTTTGACTTAAACTGCCAAGATACCAACTCCGCTTCCTCTTTTAATTTCTGTACCTGTAGAAAAACATTAGGCTGTTGCTTTCGTACAATTACAGGGGTGCTGATAAGTCCTTAGCCCGACCAGTAAGAAAACAAGCTAATGTTTCTGTCAGAATGGCGAGAATTTCCTTCGGCGCCTTGCCTTGCAGGAAAAAAAAAAACTTGATGACAACTAGTATCTCGATGTTGTTGAAGTCGCGCGCATCTATGACATGCTTCCGAGCTTGTTTCCTTCCTGGTCGGGCTAAGGACTTATCAGCACCCCGGTATAATGCTGTTTATTTTGGAATTCAACCCTCGTCTCCATTGTTGAACTTTGCCGATGCTTATTTGTATTTTACGTCTTGATAGGAACATTCTGGTTCTCCATTCATTTCTCGACAAAATAATCGAGAAGTAAGGTTAATTTCTTATTTTTTGCAACCGTTTCATGATCGTAAAACTTTCTTCTACTTTATTGACAAGTGGGTATGCCAAAGCAGCACACATTCTGCATGTGGGTCGGACATCTTCATTGTCTTTTTATTCCACTGTAAGACCAATATTTTGTAGTTGTCTCCCCAGGCTCTGACTAAAATGAAAATTACAGCCAGTAATAACAGAGTCTGGAAAGACTTTGTTGCACTGAGGCCGCTGCATCATGTTCGTCCTTCATAATTTTTGGTGACCAGAAAGAACACCAGTTCTTCAGCAGAGTGTAACAAATAATGGTGTGCTGTTTCTTTTTTATAAGTAAAAGTGCAAACAGAACCGAATAGGCTATTTCCCATGCGATGTGCTACCGAGACCTACAATTTTCAAATGGACAGTCTAAAAAAATAGTTCTGCTTCTAAGTAAATTTTCACAATCTTCTCTAGCGAAGACAAGAATTATTTTTTCCCATTCAACAGTATGATCGACTAGAGGAAAGCTGGATTTATTTCCCAGACGTAAAACTTCGTCCGAAAATACAATTTTCGAACTGTCTTCCGGATATTGCTCAGTACTCAGACCTTTTCGCTGTTCTTGCACTGTCGTGTCTTAATATTATCGTATTTTGTTACTGGGTTACACTTCATACCCTTTCACGTTAATGTCGGACATCTCTTCCTTACAAACTGTATGTACAGGCACAGACACTTCCTACTTTCTTTCTGCAGTTATCCAGTTTTTACTTTAACCTCCATTCCAGTTAGGTTTGGAACGAAACTGTGGTCCGTTTTACTAACCACTTCACACTGCAAAGTAGTTTTCGGCTTTCGTTTGCACTTGCCGCATTTGTCTTTAACACGCACCCACTTATCTTGGAATTTTTCCGATGAATTCGCCATTGACATCCAATAAAATCAAAGACAGTTTTCCCATTCTCGTAGAAACTACTGAGATTTTACCAGCCATGATTGACTATTATTTCGCGCACCCATAAATTGTTTACCGTTTCAAACCAAATAGCAAATAATGAAAACAAAACGACAGCCAACCCAGTACTATGTTTACGGGTGTAGGGGTGGAGTACTATAGGGTTTCAACTACCCAAGGTAATCGTATGCATTTTGTGCACTGCATGTATTTATTGTATTCTTTTGCATTTCCCCCCCCCCCCTCATCGAGGCGTCACGGTCACACTTATTTAGACACACCGCTTTGGGTAGGGCTTCTCTGTATGGGTGATCAGCCGGACGCGAAAACCCTACCTGACAACACGTACAAGACATTCTTGCCAACGGCGGGATTCGAACCCACAATCCCATCAAGCGAGCGGCCTCAGACCCACACCTTAGACCGCACGGTTGCTGCGATCGGCCTTTCGTCTTCTCCTTCTTTTCAAAAACTATGTTCGCCTCGACCACGAAGTGTTCTTTTAGTGGCCGCCCAATCACTATCCGCGTCGTCCACTGCCGCTACACCCACGTCACCTCAGCAGAGGCATATTTAATGTACACAGTGTATCAGATACACTGACATCGGAAAGTATGAATCGGCGTTGCAGCACACTTGAGCGAAAGTCACTACTGACTGAATGTCGTCCCTGATTCTTAATCTGCAGATCCCATCTTCGAATATGGGTCGGAAATTGGCAATCATGAGTGCATTGTTTTCATGGTTTGCCTTGTTTATTTCGGTCATTTGTGGGATAGATCTTAAAACACACCAAGAAGGCTGCTAGATCTCTCAAATTTATGCATCACATACTATTCCAAAACTTCACACAGTACGTAGAGGAGGCCTGCGTAGTTGAGGCGGGGTTGATATGAAGAAGAACCTGTCACTGACCGTTACAGAACTTCTTATAGCGCCGGGTTATACGACTCCTTAGACACTGTCATGTCGTGGCACAGAGTATGTAATAAAATACGTAGGTTGGACGGGGCGTGGGAAGGACGGAGAATTCGTACTTTTTTTCTGTCCCGGAAAACGAAATACTGGAGACCTCTGGGAAGGTTTAGACATAGATTCGAAGGCAGCTTTGTACTGGAATGTTATAGAAACAAGAGGTAGATGAGTTCACCTGGCTTGGGATAGGCACCAACTCGAATTTTGTAATGAACCTTTGGAGCCAATAAGATGCCGTTAATTTCCCTATTTTCCATGCAGAAAGGACTCTTAGTGAAGTTACTTACGTAGTTAAGGGTGCCGAGTGTGATTTCTGTGTGCGTGTTGTGCCACACCCCTGTGTGGAAGGGCATGTACCTTCTTATGTTTTAAGAAAGAAGCCATGAACCTTTTGGCATACGGGTTCAGGTGCAAGTAGTGGAACTCTGTCATTAGTGTATGCGGTAATTGAACTTACCTCCTGTCACCTGGGTTTTAATGTCAGAGTACTGACGAAGTTACATGACGACGCGGTTTCAACCGCAAAATTCTTTCATGTTGGTGAAACTAGAACGGGAGAGATATCCTGAAGAAAAGCTACATTCCACGTAAGAATTGGGGTCTTATTGCTACTTAGAATTCTTTCTTAATTTGTTCAGTAAACTATAAGTTTACCCACTTCCAAAATAGAAACACGAAGACTTTTGTTAATACCGTAATACTGTTTCTTTCGTATAGGAGGAATTTCCATTCTCTGTTGGCACATAGAACTATTTTTATATACCGTGCGCATGACATTGTAAATGTGCCTTGTTTTTGTGGTTGCCAGTTAACTGTCCATATCTTTAGCTGAGACATCCCCGTTGTGCTTAGTTACATATATATTCAAACCATCGTCACTCATCCTATAATTTTACACAACTTGTTTGTATTTTAACGTAAGTTTTTATGACGTATGTTGTAAGGGAGTGAGATCTCAGTCACTCATCCTATAATTTTACACAACTTGTTTGTATTTTAACGTAAGTTTTTATGACGTATGTTGTAAGGGAGTGAGATCTCAATACCTCATGCAGGTAAAATTTTTTGTATGGCTCTTGATAATGAGTAGGTCTGGAGATGGCGTAATTGGAAACTCGAAACCAGTAATCTGAAGATTTGTAAATTGTGTTGTTGACGACAGTGGCTTTAATATACATAGTTGTCCATAACTGTAACCGAACGGTGTGCTGTAGTTGTCAGTACTCCTGTTTAGAATTTTACTCCATTCCTACCATCAGTGACACACACCACTACACCTTCTGCAATGTAAATTGTTGGTTAAAATACAAGTTACTTACCTACGTCTCTACGTGTTTCGAACCTTCTTAGGGTCATTTAACGTATATTGTGAAATGAGAAAACAGCCTGAATTACGGCTACAGTGCACGGGTTTGTATCTAAAGCACTGTGTTTATTTGTAGCTTGATATCGTGCGGTGTAACTTCAGACACTGTAAAAATAAGATGATACTCAAGAATGTTCACATGGCCCTAAAGGTGACTCCAAAGGAATAAAAAATTGTCGTTTCATGTGTAAGTAATTTGTATGTTACCAACTGACACTTCGTTTTGTTGTGTAGTCACACTGGACTGTATTACGTATGGTAGCTATACGCAGTAAAAACTTTTTTCATCGCAGTTGTGAATATGGCACGAAGCTTAATTCATTTAAGTCTCTTACACATAAATAATTGGATATGTTTGGGGCGCTCGCAGTGGCGCAGTTGGTTGAGGCACTGCGCTACAATCCGGAAGGTCGCAGGTTCGATTCCTTTCTTCCGCACTATGGCCTTGGGGTCGAGACATCCTCTAACAGAAATGAGTACCGGGAATACTTCCTGGGGGTAAGGGTGGCCGGTGCGTAGGACTCTCAGCCTTACCACCTTCATGTGCCGGTTATCTGAAAATCTGAGAGCCTCAGCCTCCTGAAATCCTCAGGGCCTGTGCAGGCCTATACAGGGATTGCTTAACTTAATTGTTGGAGATGTTATGTGGCGTGGTAATCGGTTTAAAGTCGACACAGCTGTACTGATTATTCTGTACTTTTAAATTGTAATCACTCAATGAGACTATGCATTGCCTTGAAGTAACAATCTCACTTACATGTAGTGTCGTTTTTTCGACGTTAGCTGAAGTGTTGCTGCTTCCTTTACTCCGTCTTCACTTCCACTCTTTATAGGCTGTCTTGGTTTAGCGTTAGGTCCTCCGTTTCAAAACGAGAGAGTGCATGTGAAGACGTTTTTGGAAGCGAAGTACCTGCAGTGCGAATTTCACTTGTTTTCTTTCGATTAGTGCGTGTGATGCCTTTCTAAAATTGTCCCTGCGCATGCCATGAAGACATGGTGAGTGGAGGTGTAGCGCCACTTGCTCTTAACCTCGGCCTTAGGTGGAGGTGGCTGTTCGACTTCATGCCCAGACCATTTTATTCCCGGAAAAAAATAAGAGGCTGCTTGGGACTCAGATCCCATTTGGACGCTGTAGAGAAGAGAGAAATATCTTGCTTCTTTCGGGAATCGAACCAAAATTTTTCGGATGCCAAATTCAGCAGCGCAGTCGCTATACTGACGACGCTAACTAGGCTCCTGGACACGTTAGTGATATATTAATGAAAACACATATGTGTGGTTTCTGCTTTTTATCATACTTTATCATATTTGCTATGTCGAATAATGTGGTTAGTATGTAATGATAAATTGATAAGGGGGTAGAAGGACACGGCCTTGGTTTATTTAGATATTGTGCCGCTGAATTTTTCTAAACATGCTAAAGAAAACCACAAATAAATGCCAGGCTACGTCTTCGGCGCAGGATTCGGGAGTGGGACTTCCGGGATACGAAGTACAAATACCGACTTCAAAGCGATATTTGTTATATATTTTGTTTGAACCTAAATAAGTCAAACGACGTTCAGTCGAAAGCGGTAACAGAGTGGGGCACCCGAAGAGTCGTGATTCTGTAGATATCTGGACCAGTGTGATGTGGTAATGCGTAGGGCGGCAGCTGGTGACGTGTCACAACACTGGGGGAACCCTTATGCAGCTGCTCGGGTTCAGCAGCCAATCAGAGGCCTTAATTCTGTAAGGGGGAATACACTTCAGTATTGTCTCACATATGCCGAAGGACATGTATTGGAACTATCTGCGATATGAAACATGCCTTCAGGCCCCCCTCGGTCTATAAAAGCGGAATGTAACATTTGCTGTAGGCCTGTCAGAATTTGTGTGATCTCCAAAACAAAATTGACCAGTACTGAACAATTGGGTAGTTTTTCATGCGGCCAAGAAATTTCTTGCATTTCTGAAGCCGGAAATTTGTTGCCGTATTTACGAGTGCCCGCCATATTCCTTTGTAGTAATGCATTTCATTCAGAATTTCAGAGGATGTCCCTTTAGCTTGATATACTTAATGCCTTGTTCCCAGGATATGCAATCGTTTACAGTGTTGTGTATGTTCTGACTTGCCGAGTTTCAGACTAGGGTCCTTTTTTCTGTTCTTAGGCCGTACCATAAAAAAAAACTTTAGCCCGAGGAATTGTAGATAATGCTGAAAAGGTTTTTTTTTTTAATGTTTTCTGCTTCTGTGCACGGCCCAGCAGGTTGTCTGTAACTTGCGTCTGTGCGTAAATTTTCAGATCCTTTACGAGATCGAGCTCCGACCTTTTAAATACTTGGTTAGGTCGCTAAGCACGAGATCAGTGGAGCGGTCAGCAGTGTTGAATATTCAGAAAGTATTTAAGTAATGCCAAATGGTCACCAAAAACGGGAGAAGGCTTAAACCAATTCCCGAAACTTCGTGTAAGCCTGGGTGTATGAGGCTATACATCAGACAAAGGACAGTGCTCCACGTTGTAAGTAGATCTAATTCATGACAGGCTGGTTCTTCTGTTGCACTTAATATGTAAGTTTATTTTGATACGAGATTCTATAATCGCAAGGGCCTGTAATTACTTAGGTAAAAGTATTCCTATGCACACCATGAATGCATATGGAGGGCGGTAAGTGAGTGGTCACCTTTACGTTCCGGCCGCTCTACCGCCGCTGCAAGAGTGCCCGGTACCCATTGAATAGAAGGCTGGTTCGGCCCCCAGATTGGTGTAAACGCTTAGGCGATAGGATAAATCTCTTGTCGCTGCTGGTAAGTTACATTAGGTATTGCTTGAAAACGGATATACTTACATGCACCTAGTTAATTTCCTTACCCACGTTCGCATTGCTCAAGTTACCTTCGACTGCAGACTATGTTGGGTGCCTCTCCAGCCTAAAAATTAAAAGTCGTCTGCACCTGTGGGCCCGTTATTTATTGAGATGGGATTATTTTTAAGGATGCGAGGCAGGTCGTACTAAGAACCTACAGTGGTCTGTTTTAGATATGCCTGCTATATTGACATGTGTCTGGAGGAACGGTAGGAGACGAGCGTATGTCATTCTAGTCGGTAATCGGCGGAGAGTCAGGAGGTTTTCCCCAAGTGTCTATCACACATTACTCGCACGTAACGTTTGTCATAAAGTTAGAGCAGTGGAGCGGAAATTGGCTTGAAATGGCTATGGAAAATCGCTGGATTTTACAATTTATAGTAGCCAGTGCAGAGTACCGCATCATGGGCGACGTTACACCAGAACTTCACTATTCGGTCTTCAGATACTGTCTTAGCAACGGCAGCGGAAATTCGAAGTTTAAGCAGAACGGCGGCGGCTGTAGTGGTAGTGATGATAATATTGACATCCAGCCATTGCGATTAGACTGAGTTCTGTTCCAAATTTTCCAAATTCGTTGTGTTTTCCCCGAGTCGTTTAGTGCTCCCGCGTGTGTATGTTAGACACGCTGTGATGAATTTTTGTGTGTGTTTTGAGGCGCGTTCGCATAGTCTCGAAGAGCGCCTATTAGATTCGTCAGTCCGTCCATCCGTCTGCCCAGTTGTGCTGTATGCGCTACCACATGACGGATTTCCATTAAATTTGATATTGGGGACTTGAATGAATATCTGTGGAGATAATCCAAATTTGGCTAAAATCGGGAAAATTATGTACACTTTTAAGTACGTTTTGTTGTTGCCGGCGACGTGAAGTCGCTCAGTAGTACTAATTAGAGCTTGTTTTTTGCTTTTCCGTGGCAACGCTTATTTATTAAACATTTATATTGTTGACAGTGACGTAACAAGCTCAGCAGTACAAAGGGAGGTCATTGTTGCTATTTAAGAATGGTTAGCCCAACGCGCCAAAATGTTACGTTACACGTACGTCGCCTATCTTAATATTGCGTGTGCTGTTCATAGTGTAAAAAATGCACAACAGAAGCACAAAATTTCCTCCTGCATGGAGTGCCGAAACATGTAGGAGGAAATTTTGTGCATCTGTTGTGTATGTATATTCCAGTGCATGTAAGGCTGGTGTTTTATGAGTTGTACGCCTATCTTGTTTGGAAGAGAGTTTGGTCCGTAATCAGAGAGGTTTGCACGTTTTCCCTAACCGCATGATATAATTCCTGAGCAAAACTAATTTGACTTATTCACGGAACGTAGTCCTTCTGGAGAACAAATAGTCAAGCTGGTCATTAAGTCCCCTTTTCGAATGTGCGTTTTTTTTTAATCGTATCTAGCCTACTAATTTCGTGGTACAGTAGCTGCCTTCGCAACTTCCCATGATCTGCTTGCCCAGAGAAGTGTTAATTAGACGTCTATAGATTTGGCTCATTTACGTACCCATTTGCGTTAAAATGCAAAACCTGTGTTGGGGCCGGGTGACCCAGTTACTGCGGACTGTCGCAATGGTATCCAACATCATGCATGCATTGTAGTTCCTTTCAGGTTCCTGTGCAGACTTCAGAAGGGAACTTACACACTCATTATCATGAAGTGTGTTGAATGGAATTTGGGGAAATAATTGCTTTCAGTAAGTACGGCGTGACTGTGTTCTGAAAGCACGCCTGGCCCAGCATCTGCGAATTGGTAACGCACAGAAAGTTCGTGAAGCAACCAGTAGCGTTACAGTACTCAGTACTTTGTAAGAGCAAGTCCAAGTAACGTTAGATTCTGTCCACGATTTAGCTTCGGCCGTTTGTAATCTGACCGTCGAAATGAGGCAAGGAGAGGGGTGTATATCTTCGCCAACACGTCCGGATGGGTTCAGCGATCCAGTGCAGCCAGCAGACACGACGGCAATGAGTGTTCACCGTCGTGTATTGCCGAGATCCAAAACACCAAGAACACCCCCCGTTCACCTCGACTTGGCGTGCCATTTACGTCCAGGAACACCCTTCTGCGTTAATGTGAACTGGAATTGCCTTATCGGACTCCTCTGTCGCAAGAATAAGATAGTTTTTTTTGGTGATTTCTTACTGTGGGCCCTACTGAGCTTGGGGTGGTAGCAATGTTACTGCTCACACCACGACTCCCTACCCGTTCCGTTTTTCCGTGGTTACAACTGGTATATCTGTCTTGGAGCCTTATCAGTTTCGAACAAAGGAAATGATTCTCTTTTTAGGCACGAGCCCTCAACAATAATGCATTTTTCTCGACGATTGAGAGTACGTAGAATTTAACACAGCGCATTGCCTTGATAAGGCCGCTAACAACAGGCATCACTGTGTGAGTGTTGCAGTGACATTAGGTCAACGCTTTACACTGTTGCCTTTATTGTATGTAATGAATTACAGTGCAGGACAACAATACACAACACGCGAGCCGTAACTGCTTGCTAATAGAGCGCCATTAAAAACATTACGTCATAACCGAGCCGCATCCATTACGGTATCAGAATGCGATTTGTTTTGTCGTGTTAATCATAGGGCACTTTCAACTGTCGACTCTCAGCACTTAGTGTGGTATCGGCTTCTTTTACTGTTATTCAAGTGACAGTTTTCCTGGCCTTCAGTGCATTGTTCCCGTCGTAAAGCGGGAGTAACGACCGCTCCTGTGATCTAAAAATTGGTGTACCACCTCGTTACACTGAGTGCAGGAAGCTACATTGCCGACCCATGTCCATGATCCTTACAATAGGTTTCAGCACGTGTTTGCATGTATTATGATTGGGTTTGTAGAGCAGCTGTGGCCACCACACAATGGCGCCACCTTTAAATACACGTGACCCTTTGTTTCCGCACCTTGCTGAAGTATAATATGGAAACGAGGACCATATCCAGGATTTCGAAAGGTTTAAAATCAGTGAACAGAATCTTGTTTGTAGATGTTTCCCAGTTCCACAAAGGCAATGAAACCCTTGTTCTCAAGTCTCTTCACGCGATAGTATTTGAAAATGTTGGTTACTTGACGTGAAACATGTGGACGCCTTACCATTTGTGACTGTCACAATGATACTGTTCTAATTCCGTTCCATCTACAGTACCTACAATACGGACGTGTAAACGTCTTGTGTTGAAACAGCATGGAAGCACACCTCCACGCATTCGTAACCTCATCCCTACACGGCGGTATGTAGTCCAGTTAACTGCCCGGCCGCTTTACGCCCGGTAAATAATCTTGCTACTCATTGAATCGAAGGTTTTTTTCAACCCCAGAGCAGGCCTGCACGTTTGGGAGAATAGAAAGATATCTTCTTCCCGCCGGAATTCGAACCCCGGATCGTCCAGCCGGTAGCCTAGTCTGTGTTCCGATTACGCTGTCCTTGCACCACACCGATCGTTTCGTTGGCAGGTTAGTGATATGTTGGATCTGTAAGTGGAAGCTTCAGACGTCCGTCCCACTGTACAAAGATTCAGAGAGCAATGTTGCTATTGATAACACAGTTTGAAAGTTGCAGTCCGTACCGGAATATATACCGTATTTCCTGCCACACTAGATACTTTACTCCTTCTTAAAGATTCCCCAAAAATCAGCCAACCGTCTTAACACCGGTAGGTGAGAAAGACTGTTAAATCTGCAAAAGCACCTTGCTACTTATGAGGTGCGTCTTATCACTTCAGCTTCTTGTGGGGTAGGAACGGCTGTATTTTTTTTTTTTTTTTTGCGTCTTCCCAGTTCGAATGCTGCTTGCTGTTCCGAACAAATTCGATGAAAGTCGGAACGACCGCAGTCATTGTCGATACTGTGTTTAACTGCGTTTTGGAAGTGGCGCTAGTGTTACTACCACCTCACAAGTTCGTGCATCAGCTGTGTTATTAAAGTTGTGGGAGAGCTTTAAAGTAGGAGATTTAAGAAACCTGCAGTGGAATGGCGGCCATATGCCGTTTAATACTTATTCGGTGCAGCGATTCTGAGTGAAATGCATGCACGGACTGATACATGTAGTCGTCAGTTTATGCATTTGTTTTTATGCGCCCCGTACAAGGACGTAAACATGAAGAGTAGTTGCCATTTTTTGACATTCAGAGAACCGTACATTGTGATATATTCTTATAATAAAACCAACGAGATGCACTAATTTTTCAAATTTATTTTTGGAATAGAACTCTACATGTTTCGGACAGGTTTTCTGTCCATCATCAGGAGTCTATACTGTATACACATCAATAGGTGTATGTCATACAGGTTATGCTGACTGCTTGCTAGCAGGATCAGGGTGGACATCCTCATCCCGCTCGAAAGTAGGCAGTATAACCTGTATGACATACCTATTGCTTATATAAAGTACTACTCTCGGTGACGGACAGAAACAAAACAAAAACAAACTCCGTGGCCTTAGTCCGCACGCGAACTATACTGACAGAGCGGCCGCCGCCGGTCGGCGAAGTTAGTGCCAACTTTTGCGGATAGCGGGGTGTCACGTGGTCAGCGCAACGGGTCTCCACAGTCGTTAATCTCTGTTTTCTAAACCTGGAGCCGCTACTTTTTTCATTCAAGTAGCTCCTCAATTGACCTCACGAGGCTGAGTGGACCCCGTTCCAGACCCACTACTACTCAGAAAATC
>Ga0131853_10007147_pt1 | contig 20176 bp, 16 predicted proteins | sample TergutLab28metaG_FD_92764 | JGI IMG/M metagenome (GOLD analysis project Ga0131853, IMG submission 92764) | Labiotermes labralis P1 segment gut microbial communities from Petit-Saut dam, French Guiana - Lab288 P1 (version 2) (version 2) | ecosystem: Host-associated > Arthropoda: Insects >... | reverse complement strand
CTTGCCCTGTGCATTGTATTGACTATGACATAGTATGTCAGGCTGTACTGCACGACATCCAGCAATACGCAGTTCTAGCAGTAGAGGACGAAAAACAGTTGATTGATAGGATTCTAAAAGCAAATGACGAATTTAAGAATAAAAATTTGTCACGATATGAGCGCAGTATCCGTCAATCCAATAACCGCATCAAAGAAATTGATGGGCTTTTGCAGTCCTTATTTGAGGAGAAGCTGGCTGGAAGCGTAACGGATGTAATTTTCAAGCGAATGGCGCAGAAATACGAAGATGAACAAAACAAGCTCTTAGCCGACTTAGAGCAGCTTGAAAATGAACGTGCTGAATGCGAACTCGTACAACATGATTTGACTGGCTGGGTAAATCGTGTTAAAGCTTGCTTGACTATCGACAGCTTAACAAGAGCCCTCGTTGTAGAATTGGTTGAAAACGTAGTAGTGTCACAAATCTATGAAGCTGATGGAGAAAAGAACCTAGATATTTCCATAAGCTATAAATTTGGATATCTGGCACAAAAAGCAAAAGAACCTACTGGAAGCCTCCCATCCAAAGCAGACTCTCCAGCAAGTTCTATAGCTTCATAGTAACCACTAACACCAACAAAGATATTAGCGAAAAGACGGAGAAGGGGGGATTTGAACCCCCGCGCCGGTCTCCCGACCTATGCCCTTAGCAGGGGCACCTCTTCGGCCACTTGAGTACTTCTCCATATGCTTTAAAACTTATACAGTATAAATTAAGCTAGCAGTTTTGTCAATACTTCTGCTGTTTTTTTTGAAATATATTTTTGAGAAGGTTTGCTTAATTTTTGCAAAGTATAAGTTTAGGGTACATGTTTAAGTAATAAGTAAAGCAGCCGAAAAGACCCATCCGTATGGACAGCGTCCCCTCTATTGCGGTGGAAATATTATCCGTTAATAATAATATTTCTTATGCTTCTCATTACACCAATGCTTAAGAAAATTCTGCCCTGACTGATAATATAAAACGTGTTATGAGAGGGAATCCTATGGGTTTGTATGTAATCAGAAGCTATAACGCTAAGGGATATTAAGAAAAAATTTGAAAAGGCAAACGTCGGACTCACCGATTGTGCATGAAAAAATATACCAACGCCGATTCAATCTTTCACATATTCCACTATATCCTGCAAGCTGCAATCCAAAATTTCACAAAGGGCGTTCAGTGTGTCCGTAGTTGTGTTTTCATTTGCTTTTAGCCTCCGTATAGTGCGGGTATCTATTTTATATTTTTCGCGAAGCACATAAGTTGAAACGCCTTTTTTCTTCATTGTTTCCCACAGCTTATTAAACGTAATCATAGCAATACCCTCCAATAACATAAATTACATATTGCATATTGTTATTATGGGGGTTATAATCACCATATATAAGAGGAATATACTCCCCATATTAAAAAATAAATGAAGGAGGAAAGTATATGGATTACAAAAAAGCCTACGCCTTACTGGCAGGGGTAATGTCAAGGGCAATTGATGAAATTGAAAAATCACAAGTTATCTCACAGGAAACTGAAAGTGCCTTTCAGATGTTGAAAGAGGGGCTGAAAAAAGCTGAAGAAATGTATCTATGTTCAGATGATTAGAAAGGAAATTTAGCATTGTAAGATTACCGTTTGAGGGCCTTCTTTTTCGGCATGTTTTAGGCTTTAAAGGGTTACGCGTTCAAGCTCCTAACCTCAACCAAAGAACAGTATTTTTGTGTGGGATTCTGATATGAAATATAGTATAATTAGTGTTGAAATAATTTATTTTGTACATTGCTTGGCTTAGTTTTAGGCGGGGTTATGAACTTAAATTTTGTGAAAATATGTTAAAGCAGGGACATTAACGAGGTTTATATATGCATAAAAAATCCAAACTTAAAAAATGGGTAATACGTATTGTAGTAGCTATAGCTGTTATAATAGCTGTACCTTGGTATATATTTATTGGCGCTATTGTTTATGAGGTTATTACAGACCCCAGTAATACTAGTGCCCCGGTAGTTCTAACTACTGCTGACGCTTTACCCGGTTTTGATCGCCGTGTAATACTCCACTCGGCATTGGAAGCGGCAGGGTACGCATATGAAAGACCTTGGCTTTCCGATGCCCCTGTACTGCAGGAAATAACTCATCATATTTATGTTGGGCAACTGGAAGATTCTTATATATTTGTAATGGTACGTCATCGTACCAATATCTTTGGACAACCAACCGATATAAGCAATGCCATAGTTCATGGGCGTTTAAAATATTCTGACAGAGACCCTCAAATGCGAAGGTTTATTAATGGTATGAGAAATGAAGACGGAGCAAGCTGGGACGAAATCCGGGAAATCTACACCCCTTATTTTATTGAAGTTTCTCGGCTTGATGATTTACAGATTGTTGAATAGCTTCCATTGTTGTGTTTATAAATAAGCAAAGTTAATCAGCAGTATTTATAACACCGCTATTTTACTTATTGCTATTTTTGCAAATGGTGCTAAATTTCCTCTATCGCCTTCAGTTAAATCAAACCAGAAAGCTCCGTTAGAATCCAGCCCATCCGGTTCATCCTTTACATCTACAAGGGCTTCAACAGCAATTTCGTAAAATATTCCTATGTGATGAAGTTCCTTGATGGATTTGTCGCTTGCGGCGTTGTGCTTAAAACATAAAGAGTCACAAAAACTTAGCTTGTAGTTTGTAATATTTAGCCCTGTTTCTTCTGACATTTCTCTTACCAGTGCTTGCTCCGGTTTTTCTCCAAACTCAACCCCGCCACCCGGCAAATCGAATAGGTTCGCATATGGTCCATATGCCTTTTTTATTAACAGCAGCTTATTGCTATGTTTTACAATGCCATACACGCCTAAATGAGTGTTACGCATTTTTATCACCCACAATACTTTTTCTATGAAGCACTATTTTAAGAAGAATGTAAAAACCAGTTAACAGCCGGCCTTATGATGTTTGCCTGCAATTTTAGCTATGTGGCTTTGTATGACTTGTACCAGTGAGCGCGTATTTGAATTTTTTACAGGGAAGAAATAGAAGATAGTTTTAATCACTTTATTACTTTAAATAAACCTATTAATAAATAAATTAACGCACCTGCCATTAGTGCAGAGCTAAACCCAAAAGTCATAGACAGAATAATTGACATAACAGAGCCTATTACTGACATAGCTCCATTTATCCCCCACATGAGCGGAATTATATCTGCTTTATTATTTTCACCCAGCAAAATCAAACCTCTTGGGAAAGGCATTCCCATAAAAAAACCGGTGCTTGCTGCAATTAAACCTGCAATTATAACTTTATATGTAACAGCTAATCCTGCTGTTAGTTGAAATATTGAATTTAGCGAAAGCAGTAAAACTATAATAACCACCGCCGCAAGTATGGGAGGCAGGTACAGTATTCCAACAGGTTTTCTAAAGGGCTTACACCCATTTAAAAATCCTCCAATGCCGCAGCCAACCAGCATAGCCGCCAGCGTATAGGAAAATGCCGGTGTTGGGTGACCCAGATACAAAATAAACTTTTGAATAAGAGGGATTTGAACCATCATAAATCCCATTCCCAGCAGCCCAAAATATAGAAACGGTTTTAGGCGGCTTTTTTTACCGGCAAAAGGAGCAAATAAAGCAATGGTACTTATAAGGCTAAATATCAAAATCTGCAATACTACAGTGGGAACGCCCTTGTCAAAATTAAAAAAATACGGACTATTGTCAGTAACGGGGTCGGCTCTCAGGTCAAAACTGTCAATAAACTGTGTAAATGTAGCCTGACCGTCCTTAACTTGGCGTAAAATGCCTTCTTCATGTACATAAGGTATATAAGATGGCATTACACCAATGCCACCTATATTCAAAATTTCTTGTTCAAGAGCCCTGCTTTCAGTTTCAGTAAAAGGTTCGCTTTTAACAATAATGACAGGTGCAACCATTTGCATCGCCGTGCCCTCATTCACCTCCACAAACTGATGGAATAAAGCCAAATAGTTAGGCGTTTCCTCCAGAGGCACGCCTTTATTTATCAGCGCTTGCATTGCAGTTGTGGTCAGCCTGGCAAGAGAATGCTGGTCGTGAGCGACAAATGCAATTTTGCCGTTATTGCTTAGTATACCCAGATAATCTTCCATTGCCTCTACCGTATGTATGTAGTTTTCGGATAGGGCAAAACCTGCCCCTTGAGTTGTGTTGGTTACTACAATAGATAGAAATATTAAATCAAATTGTTTATTTGTCGTTCGAACAAAATTTCTACCGTCTGAAATGTCTACTTTCACTTCCGGCCTGTCAAAAACAAAGCCGTTAAAATCTCCAAAAGCCCTGACAGCTTCAATGCTGGCCGGGTTTATCTCAATTGCGGTAATATCAGTGCTGCCACCGGCCAGGGCATATAAAACACCGCGGCCGCCACCGGCGCCAATTATAAGTGCCTTATTATTGCTGCCCATGGAGAACGGCAAAAACCCTGTATTCACCTTAAGCGCATCAAGGCTTTCTATGTTCCCGTCCCACACATACATAGGAGCATTGGCGCTGCCGTCAATTGTGAGTATCCTAACCTCAGAAATTGCGCCCATTTTGATTAAGTCAGTCCGTGCGAACGAATCCCATCTGGAAAAAACAATTTCAGGAGCTAAGCCTGACCTTTTCATATCTCCAAAGGTTTTACCTGTATTATTTAAAAGAGCATAGAAATTTATTTCTATAAAATTTACAGCTTGCATTGGCAGAAACAAACTTAGAACTAAAAAAAACAGCAAAATATATTTTTTAGCTTTTAACTTTCTGCTTTCACAAGGAAGAAGTAATGTTACAATCAGAGGCAGCAGACATATTAGAACTACTGTTCTAAACATACCTAAGCTATTGAGAAGTATTACAATAACAACACTGCCGGCTCCGGCTCCTAAAAGGTCGGCAAAATACAGCCTGCCGCTTAAAAACGGCCATGCTTTAAACAGCATGGCATACAGATATCCTGAAACTACAAAAGGTATTATTCCCAAAATAATATAAACAATCAAATAGTCAACAAAAGGCTGAATATAAATCAATATAAAAACTGTAATAAAAGAACATGCCAAAATAAAAGATAATTTGCCCATATACGCTGCCATTTTGGGCAGCGCTTGGCCTGCATCTGTAAAAGCCCTTAGCCTTGCCTTATCTTTGTATGCTAAAACGCTCCCAATACCAAGACCTAAAACAGCAAAAGAAGTAGTTAAAAATACATAGTGATAAGATAAGATTGCCGAATATAACCTTGTCAAAGTAACCTGATAAGTAAAAAGGGATAGAGAAACAATAAAAAGACTGAGTAATATGGCTGCACCCGTATCCGTTTTTTTGGTTTGCATCACTTTTTTAAGCCACACTTTCTATAAACCACTTACTTGAGAAATTGATTTGACAACTTACTGCACAAGTAGTCTTATGTATTAAGAACCTTCTTTAGTGTCATTACAACAGGTGTGGTTATAAGGACTATAATAACCGATTTTATCAATGTTGTAGTTGATATGGCAGTTATTATCAAATTAAAAGCGGATACACCGGTAACTTCAAGAAGGTGCTGTGCATACAAAAGATAAATCATTATGTATACAGCAAAAGTATTGGTTAAGTTCCCTATTAAAGCACTGGCAGATACAGCTATAGCCGTTCCGGCACTATTTTTCGTGAACTTTTTAATCAAGTGATATGAAAAGTAGGTTGTTATAGGTATCAGCACTCTGGGAAATACAGAAATAAGCGGGTTAACGAAAAGCAAGTCAAAGGGAGACACCGCCATTGTCAGTGCAACTATCATAGATGTCAAACCAAAGGCCGTGCCCACTATTAACCCCGATTTAAACCCAAACAAAAGGGTAGCAATAAGAACAGGTATGTGCGCAATAGTAACACTTATAAGAGGAAGGCGAATGGTACCTATAGGCGTACTAAACATGATAACACAAATAGCTATCAACATAGCTGTAGACACCATAACTTTAATAGATAGCGTTCTTTGATTAGTAGTTTCTTTGGTCATTAAAATTTACTCCTTAATATAAAAATATTATAGCAAATACATTTGAAAAGAAACCCGAAACAACACTTCGGAAATTCCTTCAATGTATGAGCAACTCTTGCATCAACACTTTAGAACCTGTATTCAGTAATGGGCCGGCTGTTTGCCGTGATTACTTGGCAATGGTGCATAACCTGTTTCACGCGATTTTTTTCGGACTGGCAAAATAGAAAACCGCTATTTTGCCCGCGCTCACGGACATGCCCCGTTGGTCTGCCGCGCGGTTTTAGGCGCGGCGTAGACTACAGCGCTCGTCCTGGCTGCCTGGGCGAGCAGTAAATGCGTAGCATTTACGACCAGCCCGAAAAAAATCGGTTCAACATGGGTTATGCACCGTTGCCACTTGCTCATACAGCAAACGACATTGAAAAACGTGAGGTGGCAAGTGCGGCCCAAAAACAGTCTATGTGCGGTTAAATCATCCGCACAGACCAACGGTTGGGGTAGATGTTTTTGGGCAAAACCATACTTTACTGCAAAAGTGATATTCACCTGGTTGGAACATTGATATGCTTTTGCTAAAAGCCATACTTTACTGCAAAGGGGATTTGTACCTGGTTGGAAAGTTGCCTTGTTGCCAGTGGAAAGTCATAGGTTTTAGCACGTAGGCGGCTCACGATTTCGAAAGTCGTTTGCTATACAGCCATTCCTACTAAAATATTCAAAAAAATTATAACAAACAAAATGAGTAAGTTCAAGCATTATAAAATATTTAATTTTATACTTAAATTCTTTTGAAACAGTATCAAATTAATTGCTTGTAATTAATTTGATACTGTTTCAAAAGTAGGCTGCGCGCAAGCTGTAAGCGGGAACCCATGAAAGCCTGCTTTCCGCTGGTCTGGCGCCCGGCTTTAAGGGCGGCGTAGACATGGGTAGCGGCGGCTTATCTTTGCAAAATAGTACCGGGCATGGTACTATTTTGCAAGGATTTAAGTATAACCTCTGGTTTTAATAAAGTGAGCATGATATGCTTTCGAGTCAAAAATAATACAATTTCGTTCAATAGGTACACCACAATCATCATAGGTAATATGCATAATCTCTAAAAGTGGGGAACCTAAATCTACATTAAGGTATTTGCTCAATTTTTCATCAGCAGAAATTGCATATACAGTTTGATGGCTGTAATCCAACTTAAAGCCCTTTTCATTTTCAATATAATTAATTTTAGATTTTTTGAGAGCAGCAATTGAAAGATCCGAAAAATATTTAAGCGGCATATAGCCATTTTCATAGCAGTAAGGAGTATCATCTCCAAAAAGTACCCGCTCGTAGTAAAAAACCGCTTCTTCAGGCTCCAGTGCCAGTTCTTTTGCTAATTTGCTATCGGCATAAACCATTTCAAAAACAATTACTTTTGTATATGGCACCTTTCCCATCAGGCGCATTTCTTCACTAAATGGTATTATCTTTGAGGAACGGCTAAGGGTTGCTTTGCGCCTTGAAAAAATCACATGAGTGCCGCTGCCTTTGACTTTTTTAACATATTCTCTTTCGGCTAAAATTTGAAGAGCTTGTCTTATAGTTACTCTTGATACATTATACCTTTTACATAACTTTGCCTCTGTGGGAAAAACATCTCCTTTTGTATAATTTCCGCTCTCTATTTCCTGTATCAGTTCATCTGCTACACTTCGGTATAAAGGCTGCATAAACTCCCCTCCCAGTCACTACTTGTATTATAAAACAAATATATGTATCAAGTCAAATTAATTTGTTATATCAAAAACAGCAATCAATATTGCGTCCTTGTCAAACCGGTATTACAATGGTTGTATAGTGAGTTAACTTAAAAATACTCAAGCTTGCTTGAAAGTATTTTAACTTTAGCCTTTTAAAGTTAACCAACTATAGCGGCGGTAGAATTTTTTTAAGGAGAACTTACATATGAACATATTGTACATACATACCCATGATACGGGGCGGGTAATTAGCCCCTATGGCTATGCAGTCCACAGCCCAAGCTATCAAGAATTGTCTGAAGACGGTGTGCTGTTTCAGCAAGCCTTCTGTGTATCGCCTACCTGTTCCCCCAGCAGGTCAAGCTTACTTACAGGCGTATATCCTCATCAAAATGGAATGCTGGGCCTTGCTCAAAGAGGTTTTGAGCTTAAGCGGGAACTGCATTTGGCTAATATTCTAAGTAAAAACGGCTACCGCACTGCACTGTGCGGCGTGCAGCATGAAATTGGCTATTATACAAACCACGAAATGGCCATAGGCACAACCGGTTACAGTGAAGATTTAAGCGCTGATCACAGCGGATATTCTGAAAAAGAGCTTGTAATTTGGGACAAGGAAAACGCTGCAAACTTGGTCAAATATCTTGAAAGCTATAGTGATGACAAACCTTTTTTCATTTCATACGGAATGCATTCTACTCACAGGGAATATCCTGACGAAATCCACGCAGATGAGCGTATTGATAACTCCAAGCCACCGGGTAATATACCAAATAACGAAATTACCCGGGAGGATTTTGCCCGGTTTAAAACCAGCCTGAGGGTGGCAGATGAGTGCCTTGGCTTGGTTTTGGAAGCATTGAAAAAAACAGGATTGTATGAGAAAACAATCATAATAGTAACTACAGACCACGGTTTAGCCCAGCCCTTTGAAAAATGCACTTTATCTGATGCGGGGTGCGGAGTGCTGCTAATAATGCGTGTTCCAGGTTATGAGAATATTATTCACAGTTGTGAGCACTTAATTTCCCACTTAGACATTGTTCCGACAATATTCGACTTAATTGGAATTTCTAAGCCTGAATATCTGGAAGGTAAGAGCTTTGCCCCACTTTTTAAAGGCGAACCTTACATTGAAAATGATGTGATTTATGGAGAAATTAATTTTCACACATCTTATGAGCCGGCTCGCTCTGTAAGAAATAAGCGGTATAAATACATACGTTTTTTTGACAGTGAGTATTTAAGGCTTAATATGTCCAATATAGACAACTCAACCGTAAAAGACTTTTTTATGGCTAATGATTTAGAAAGCATAAAAAAAGAAGAAGAGTGCCTGTATGACCTTTACTATGATGTGCATGAAAAAAATAATCTCGCTAATAAACCAGGATTTAGTGAAATACTTAATGAAATGCGCAAAAAGCTTGATGAACTTATGATAAGGACCAAAGACCCATTGCTAAACGGGCCCATTAATATACAGCCGCTTTGGAAAGTTAACAAAAGAGAGTGTTTCAGCGCCAGCTCAAAAAATCCCGAAGACTATGTCTAGGGCCTGTTGACACTAATGGGGCACATGCATTTTGCGAGACGCCTCTAATACCAATCCTGATTAAAATCCTGTACTTTTTCATGCCTAAAATCACCCCAAAAGCGCTTCACCTCGCGCTTTTGGGGCGGCGCTCAAACTACAGGTTTTAATCTAGGATTGGTATAAGCTAGACGAGGAGCGGCGAACGCTGAACACCGGAAGTAGTTTGCAACGGTGCATAACCTGTTTTACAAGATTTTTTTCGGACTGGCAAAATAGAAGACCACTATTTTGCCCACGCTCACGGACAAATCCCGTTGGTCTGCCGCGCGTTTTTAGGCGTGGCGTAGACTACAGCGCTCGTCCTGGCTGCCTGGGCGAGCAGTAAATGCGTAGCATTTACGACCAGCCCGAAAAAAAATCGCTTCAACATGGGTTATGCACCGTTGCCATCAAGTGAGCCGCGACGGAGTATAGCAACGAGGCGGCGGCAAAGGCGTGTGGCAGCTTAGTGTCAACAGGCCCCAGTATAAAGAGGAGGAGAGGCCAGTGAAAAAAGCTATTGTACTTGTAGGGCATGGCGAACTGCCGCTTGGAATGAAACAAGCCGCAGAAATGGTTACAGGTAAACAGGAAAATTTATTTGCCGTATCACTAGACCCTGAAGACGGAAGGGAGGAGTTTGCAGAAAAGCTGTCGCAGCTTAACGGAGCGTTTAAGAAAGCTGATTCAGTTTTTATTTTCGCAGATATTGCCGGCGGCAGTCCTTGTAATGCAGCCTTAGAAGGGTATCTTACAAATGATAAAGTTGAAATAATAGCCGGCATGAATTTTTCTATGGTACTCTCTGCAGTAATGGATGAGTCTCCACAGATACACGAACTCTTAAGCGCCGGAAAAAACGCCATATGTAATGTTAAAGCAAAGGCAGAAAGTCTTGACAGGCCGCCGTCAAAAGCTGCTGCTCCAAAAACTGCAGCAGACAAGCCTTTTGTAATCAAAAATGTCAGGGTTGATGCCAGAGGCATTCACGGGCAGGTGGCTACAGCGTGGATTCCAACTCTCAAAGTCCACCGTGTTATGGTAATTGATGACCATGCCACCAAAGACGAAATGCAAAAGCTGGCATTAAAAATGGCCAGGCCCGATACGGTTAAACTGTCGGTACTGTCAGCAAAAATGGCCGCTGAGCGCCTGTCTGACAAAAGCTCATATCCGGGGGAAGAAATTTTAATAATTTTACTGAAAATATCTACTCTTAAGGCTCTCAAGGATTTGGGATACTTCTTTGATGAGGTAAACATGGGCAACATTCCAAACCGCCCCGGTACAAGCTCTTATGGGAAAACGATAAACCTGACAAATGATGAAACCGCAATAGTAAGAGATCTAATAAAGAGCGGAACTTGCTTTAGTGCCCAATTAGTTCCTGGTGATACAAAGGCAGATTTTAGCAAAATTATAAACAAGGAGGGATAGAAATGCAGCTTTGGCAAGCGGTATTAATCGGTTTATTCGCATACTTAGGCAGGAATCAGGTTCCCTGGCTGTTTGGAACTACGGTTGGTTGGTACGGCATAGGCCGCCCGCTGGTGGCGGGGCTTATAATAGGGCTTATAATGGGTGATGTGGCGGCCGGGGTTCTTGCCGGTGTAGCAGTTCAAGCCATTTTTATAGGGCAGATTACGCCCGGTGGCGCTGTCCCCGCCGACATTAACCTGGCTACATTTGTCGGCATACCTCTGGCAATAGCAGCCGGCGGCGGCCCGGAAACCGCTGTTGCGCTGGCTATACCACTGGGGGCTTTAGGTGTTGCGCTACATAACTTTACAATGACCACACAGGCGGCCTTTGCCCACAGGGCTGACCGCAAAGCTGCAGTTGGTGATGCCCGCGGCGTTCGCATGTCAAACATTATGGGCACATCAGTTTCCTTTGCAGAAAGATTTTTAATAGTTTTGTTAACTTGCTATTTTGGCGCCCCTTTTGCAGAAAGTTTGTTAGGTGCATTGCCTGATGCCGTTTTAAGATTCTTGGCTGTCGGCGGCAGAATGCTGCCCGCTCTTGGTTTCGCGGTTTTATTAAAGCAAATCGTTCAAGAAAAGTGGATGATAATATTCTTTATCTTCGGCTGGGTGTTTACCGCAAACTTCCCTATTACAACAACATCTCTTGTATTTATAGCCGCAGCCTTAGCGCTTATTTATGTTATGACAAGGTATGGCAATAAAAGTAATGATGCAAGTTCGCAACTGACTGCTTCCGAAACAGTTTACAGGGATGAGGAGGGTAATTATGAGGAGTAAAGTAGAGTTGACTAAGAGAGATGTTTCCATAGCATCATGGCGGTGGATGTTTTTCCATCAAAGCTCTCACAATTTCGAGCGTATGATGGGTACAGGTTTTGCCCACAGTTTATCAGGTGCCCTTGAAAAACTTTACAAAGATGATAAAGAAGGCCTGAAAAAAGCTTTGACAAGAAATCTTGCTTTTTTTAACACAGAGCCACAACTGGGCTCAATAATCCCGGGCATCACTCTTGCTTTGGAAGAAACCCATGCCAATGATGAAACATTTGACTCTGAGATTATCTCAAGCACCAAAAATGCATTAATGGGGCCTTTTGCCGGCATAGGTGACTCGCTGCTCGTGGGCACTTTAAACCCTATTCTTCTAAGCATAGGTATAGGTCTGTCTGTAAACGGTTCTGCAATAGGCCCTTTGGTGTTTTTAATTTCCTGGTCGGTAATTGTAGGGCTTATTAAATATTGGGGTTTTATTTACGGCTATTCTTTAGGCTTAGATGCTGTAAGGGTTTTAACAGACGAGAACTTGAAATCAAAAATCACCTCAGCCTTAACTATAGTTGGGCTTATAGTTATAGGCGGCATAGCCTCAGGCATATTGCAAGCACCAATTGCCCTAGAGTACACTGCGGGAGATATGACCATAAGCATACAGCAAATATTTGACAGAATTATGCCGCGGCTGTTTCCCTTAATAATAGCTTTAGTGAGTTATTTTCTTATAGATAAGAAGGGTTGGTCGGTGAATAAGCTGCTGCTTGGGATTTTGGCCTTTGCCGCTGTTATGGTTATACTAGGTGTTATGTAATTGTTTTTCTTGCTTATTCTTACTAAAAAAGCCGCTCTTTTTGTTTATGAAAGAGCGGCTTCCTTTTAGTTCATAACAATAAACTTATAACCCACAAAACTCTCTAAATATACCTGTAGTTTCTTCAGCAAGATTTTTATCAGGCATTTCGCAGAAAATACGCAGAAGAGGCTCTGTTCCTGAAAAGCGGGCAATTATCCAGCCGCCGTTTTCAAAATAAACCTTACACCCGTCAATATAACTGACTTTTGAAACAGCAATACCAAAGTCAGGCAAAAGTTTTCTGGAGAATAATTGCTGCTGCAATTCTTCTTTTTTAGAGGCAGAAAACTTTGTGTCAAACTCTGTCATTTCCGTGCTGCCATAACGCGCTTTTATCTCGGTTAGAAGCTCCGGTATATTTTTTCCTGATGCACTAATCATTTCAACCATAAGAGCAGAGGCGAAAATTCCATCTTTGCCCTTAATATGGCCGCGTATTGTAAGGCCGCCGCTGCCCTCGCCGCCTATTACGGCATCAACCTCTTCCATTTTACTTGAAATATGCTTGAACCCTACAGGCACTTCATGGCAGACAAAGCCAAAATCCTCTGCTATTTTGTCCAGTAAGTGAGTGGTGGCAATATTCCGTACACAGTCCCCGCGCCAGCCTTTGTATTTAAGTAAGTAGTAGTAAAGCATGGAAAGAATTTCATTGGGGTGAACAAATCTCCCGTTATTGTCAATAATACCTATGCGGTCAGCATCGCCGTCGGTGCCTATTCCTAAATGATAGCCTTTTTCTACAACCCTGTTTTTAAGCTCTAAAAGAGTTGCTGCAGATGGAGAAGGCAGGCGGCCGCCAAAAAGCGCGTCATGCCGTTCATTAATAATATCTACATCACACCTTGCAGTCATTAATATTGTTTGCAAGGTAGTTTTTGAAACACCAAACATAGGGTCCAGCAGAATCTTTAAGCCGCAGTTCCTTATTGCCTTCATATCTATCATTGAAATAATACTGTCTATATACTCGTTATTTGGGTCTATCATACGGATAATACCGTCACGAACCCCTTGCTCAAACTCCATAGATGAAACGCTTACTCCAATACTTAATATTTCTTCAAACTTGGCGGTAACCGCAGCATCAGCATCTCTGCCCCCCTCAGTAAACACCTTAACGCCGTTGTACTCAGCCGGGTTATGGCTGGCAGTAATGGTTAAACCATATTTAACACCGGAATTTTTCACAGTGGCCATTACCAAAGGTGTTGGCGCTATACGGTTAATATAGTATACTATAATACCGTTTCCGGCAAAAACCTCAGAAGCCCAACCTGCCGCCCAATCTGATAAAAAGCGCCTGTCATAACCTATTACAATTTCATTACAGCCTTTTGCTTTCATATCATCTGAAATTGCTTGAGAAAGGCGCTGAACATTATCTTTAGTAAATTCATCCCCTATTATAGCCCGCCATCCACCTGTGCCGAACCAGTACTTCCCGCTTTTTTGAGCAACATCTTGCATGTGTTGTAACAATTTTTCGCAAAAGTCAAGTTCTTCCTGTGTGTTTACGCCATAAATTTCATTAGAATTGTGGATAGTAAAAGTTTCCACAAGACCTCTCTCCATAAAGAGCTTAGGCACATCAGGCAGATAGTACTCGCTTTGAGCATTGTCGGCCTTTATCAGCTCCAAAAGCTCAAAAAGAAGGTCACCTTTGAAAATATATACACCCGGGTTAAGCTCATCAATCTCTCTCTGCTCAGGCGTACAATCTTTATGCTCTACAACATCCACAAACTTTCCATTTTCTCTGATAATGCGCCCATAGTGAAGCCCGGAGTTTGGCGCTACTGCCGTTAGTATTGTGCAAATGGCACCGCTTTTTTTATGAGCAGCAAGCATACCTTCGAATGTGCCCTGCGAAATCAGCGGCATATCACCGTAGCAGACCAAAATATCGCCGGCAAAACCTTCCATGGCTTCTTTAGCGCATTTAGCGGCATGGCCTGTGCCCAGCTGCTCATCCTGAACGGGATAGTGATATCCAGCGCCCATGCCATCCATAACTATTTCTTTCTTGTAGCCAACCACTATGGCAGTATCCTCTTTTAGAATAAAACTTATGTTATCCAGCACATAGGACAAAAGAGGCCTTCCTGACGCTAAGCGCATAACTTTCGGTATATCATATTCTTCTGTTGCAAGGCGCTTACCCTTGCCTGCCGCTAAAACAATAGCTTTCATATTTTTACCCCATTCGCCCTAAGAGCAATCTTAAGTTTTTCTATATTGCCTTTAAATATAAACCCCGGCATACCCATATTAATTGCCCCTTCAATGTTGATATGCAAATCATCAATGAAAAAGCATTCAGGAGGATTCAGTGAAAAATGTGTGCAAAATGTACGGTATATAGTCTCAGACGGTTTTAAAAGGTGCCAGTCGGCAGAGATAAACAGGCCATCCATTAAACTTAGTGCAGGAATGTCTTTATAATATTCATGAAATGAAATACCTGCATTTGAAAGCAAATAGGTTTTGTACCCACTTACTTTAAGCTCTTTTATAAGCTCTTCCATACCCGGTATGACATCTATTCTGCCGTCTTTAAACCAACCGTTAACAAAAAGGTCTGCACCGGCGTGAAGCCTTTCAGGCAGCCTTTTATTTATGGAAGCAAGCGCCTGCTCACGGGTGATGCTGCCCCTATCCACTTGAACCCACTCTACCGTATTAAATACTTCGTCTAAAAGCAAGTTACGGTCTTCCTCGTTATCAGTAAAGAGGGCAGCATTAGCATTATCCCTTGGGTCAAATTTTATTAGTACATTACCTAAGTCAAATACGATATTTTTTATTTCCATCATTAACCTCCTTTAAGAACCTATCCTTTAATTAAGAAGCTTCATACTTTTTTGTCTTTTTTCTTTTTAATTTCGTCGTTGCTCACTAAACAGAAAAAATCCTGCAAAATTACTTCGCTCTCATTAAGGTATAGGTTCTAAACTACAGACATTTTACCCTTGGTAATGCGCAGGAAAATAAGCAGGCTTGTTACCGTAGTTACTGTCAATATAGAAGCAAGAGCAGCGGCCGTTCCAAGGCTGTTGCGCACAACCTCTGTGTAAATGGCTACTGCTACGGTGCTTGTTCGTCCGCCGTAAAGCATTATACTTGATGATAACTCATTTATACAGGCAATCCAGCTTAGAATAGCGCCTGAAAGTATCCCCGGAGCCATAAGCCGCGCAGTTATTTTAAAGAAAGTTTTCATAGGCGAAACCCCAAGGCTGATAGACGCTTCCTCTACATAAGGGTCCATCTGATACAAAAAAGCGCTGCCGCTTCGCACAGTATAAGGAATTTTACGGACTACAAAAGACATTATCATAATAAAAGCCGTACCTGTCAAAACCAAAGGCGGGCGGTTAAAAGCTACTATAAAACTAACCCCCAAAACCGAACCCGGAATAACATAAGGGAACATAATAAGCAGATCCATAAGCTGGCCTGTAATACCTTTTTTGCGCACAATAACGTAACTCATTAAAGAGCCTATAAGCACTATCATAATAATGGCCGCCCCTGAAAACACAAATGTATTTCTTATGTTAGTTGAAAGCCTTCTTGCTATGCTAGTGTAATTTTCCAGACTAAAGCCGCCGACAAAACCTGAAAAATCGGTTTGTATAAAGCTGGATACTACAACAACTATCTGCGGCAGCACCCCAAAGAAAACTATTATTATTATAGGCAGTGTGGCAAAAAAGCGCTTCCAGCCAAAAAGCTGAACCTCACGTGGAGGGCGCATGGCGGTCATATTATAATTTTTTCTTGAAACATAGTATTTTTGAACAAAGAGTATAGTTAGAGAACAGATTATCATAATAACAGAAAGAGCACTTGCCAAATTGGCATTACCACCCATTTCACTCATATATTCAATGTAAACAAGAACAGGAAGAACCGTATAACCCTCACCTATCAGCATAGGCGTTCCAAAATCAGCAAAGCTGTTCATAAACACCATTATAGCTCCGGCGGCGATTGACGGCAAAACAACGGGAATGGTAACGGTAAACAAGCGGCGCAGCTTGTTAGAGCCTAAGTTTTCAGCCGCTTCCTCAAGGCTTACATCAATACTCGACATGGCGCCGGAGGTATATAAGTAAACAAAAGGGAACAGTGAAAACATGAAAACCAATATAATACCGGGTCTGCCATATATGGTAGGAGTTACTATACCAAAGTTATCAAAGAAAAACCGGGTGATAATGCCTGAACGCCCAAAAAGCATTATCCAACTGTAAGCACCTATAAACGGCGGGCTCATTAGGCTGGTGATTATTAATATATGTAAGTATTTCTTGCCGTACAAATTATATCTTGTCATTAAATAGGCCATAGGAACGCCTATAATAACCGTAATAACTGTTGCTATGCCGGAAACAAGCAAACTTCTTCCCAGGGCAGAGTAATAATACGAGCGAGTAAAAAAGCGCAAATAATTAGCTAATGTAACCCCTTCTTCGCGGGGTGAGAAAAAACTTCTGGTAAACAATGAAAAGAAAGGATATAAGAGGAACAGCGCCATAAGAGCAAGCACCGAAACTTTAACCCAGAACCAAAAATCCATTTTAAACCTTAGAGCACTTAACATGAGAGCATCTCACCTACCCCGTCTTCACCGTCTTGCGTATAAAGGCTTACTTTATTATAAGCAAAGCTTACTTTAACTCTTTCTCCGTCTTTTCTAACCAAGCTTGTGTCTTTGGTGTATTCGTTTAACTGAACGGTTTGACCGTTGTCAAGTTTAATTTCATAGTCAATAAAATCACCTAAGAAAGTAGAAAAGCTTATTGTGCCGGGAACACCTTCGCTTTCGGAGAAAAACAGCTGCTCAGGCCTGGCAGAAAGAATAGCTTTGCCGTTGTATGGCCTTATAAGCGCAATCTCACCGCTTGCACCGCCTTCTATAATAACTTTCGAAGCCCCCTCACCGCTTTCAACCATAACCTCCATAAAATTGGACACACCTATAAAACCGGCCACAAACTGGTTTTCAGGCTTTCTGTAAACTTGCTCCGGTGTACCCACCTGCATAATATTACCGGAGGACATTACCGCAATACGATCAGAAATGGCAAGGGCCTCTTCCTGGTCATGGGTTACATAAATGGTTGTAATACCTAGCCTTTGCTGGAGTTTTTTAATAACAGAGCGCATCTGAATTCTAAGTTTAGCATCCAAATTTGACAGAGGCTCGTCCATCAAAAGCACTCCCGGCTCAATAACCACAGCCCTTGCAAGGGCCACACGCTGCTGCTGTCCGCCTGAAAGGGCATTTGGCCTTCTGTCTTTAAGCTCGGTAATTTGTACCATAGCCAGCGCTTCATTTACCCTCCGCTCTATATCTGCTTTGGGAACCTTTTTGGCTTTAAGGCCATAAGCCACGTTTTCAAAAACAGTTAAATGAGGGAAAATAGCATAATTTTGAAAAACCATTCCGATATCACGTTTATGTGCATCTATATTATTTATTACCTTATCGTCAAAGTATATATTGCCGCCATCAACCGTGTTAAATCCGGCTATCATTCGTAAAAGTGTGGTTTTGCCGCAACCTGAGGGCCCTAAAAGAGTGAAAAACTCACCCTGCTTGATTTTAACATTAATGCCATTTACCGCTACAAAGTCGCCGTATTTTTTAACAGCATTTTCTATAGTTACTGTATGGCTCATTGAGTAACATCTCTCCCTTTTGTATGACTATCTAACCTCTTTGCAAACAAAAGCAGATTTTATCTCAAGGGCAGAAGCCCACCGCTTTCGCAAAAGCGTAGCTTTTGCGAAAGCGGTGGGGTGAACTGACTATTGTGTGGGGTTTTTAAGCCCCCACACAATAGCTTTACATTTTGCCCCTAGCAAAATGTAAAGCCTTGACTCTGCTATATCTAAAGAAAAATGGGGACAATTTTTACTGCCCCCATTTTTGCTGTTACTATAATCGTTTAAGACCAAAATGGTCTTAAACGGCACCCCTCATTCGCACTTTTGCTGATGCAAAAATGCTCATGTACGGGGCGTTCATTAAGTTTAATCTGCCCAAATCGAGCAAGCTCGATTGGCCCGTTTTAAACTTAATTCACTATATTTATAAAAGTTTGACTATCTTGTCATTATGTCATTAAATCTGTCAATGATTTCTTCTTTATAGTTTGCAGCCCAATCAAAGTCGTAGTCAACCAATATAAGTTCATCTAAAGAAGCCATGCCTGTTGTTATCTCAATATCAGAGCGAACCGGCCTGCGCCCCCAGTTTTCCATTTGCTCAATTTGAGCCTCTCTTGAAAGAACAAAGTCAATGAAAAGCCTGGCGTTATCCGGGTTTGGAGCACCCGCAATAAGAGCCACACCATCAGGAACAGCAGAAGTGCCATCTTGAGGATAAATGAAACCGACTCTGTCAGTATCGGTGTACTGTACAGCTGCTTTTTCAAGAGTAAGACCAACATGGAACTCGCCGTCATTTACCATTCTATGTGCTTTGCTGGAGGAGTCTACAATTTTGCCGTCAAGGTTGTCATAAAGCTCTTCAATAAACGCCCATCCATCTTCTCTGCCGCCGTGGGCCAAAAGCATTGTTATGAGCTGAGTATAAGCAGAGCCGGACATAGAAGGCATAGCGTAAGCTATTTTGCCCCTCCATTCAGGCTCAATAAGGTCTATCCAACCGGTAGGCTCGTCCATACTATCTCTTGCCAGAAGTTCCCTGTTGAAGAAAAGAACCATAGGCAAAGGCGATTCGCCTATCCAAAGACCATCCGCATCTTTGTAGGCATCGCCAATAAATTCATCATGCTCACTCACAAACGGCTCAAAGAACTCTTTAAAAGCCGCAAGAGAGTCAGCGCCGCCGCCCCAAAGAACATCAGCCTGTGGATTAGAAGACTCAGCTCTAACCCTGTTTAAAAGTTCGCCTGTACCTGCCGCCACAACCTCTACTCTAACGCCGGGATATTTTTCCATAAAAGCATTGACACCGGCATTAAGCGGGTCAGCGTCATGAGGCGAGTAAACAACTACCACACCACCGGGCTCAGCAGAAGTTGCCGGTTCATCAGCCGGAGCAGGTTCAGTGCCCGTGTTAGTAGCTGTCGGTGGTGCCGGCTGAGTTGGTCCGGCCGGCGCCGCCGGTTGGCAAGCAACAAGCCCAGCGCTAAGAGTAAGCGCCATAAGAAATGTAAATGTTTTTTTAACTTTTGTCATTGCTCATTCCCCTTTATTGTTTTTTCAATTCTCACGTAGTATTGAACCGAACACGAAAACTTTTGCGTATTTCGCCTTTGGCTAAACCAGCCACATCTTTGCAGCACTACTTTCACGTTCGGCTAACCCCGCAGAATAAATACCATCCCCCAAGAACCTGTTTGCCATCTCCGCTCCGCCACCTTTTCGGCCTATTTTCCGTTAACCGTCGTCAGAGCCTCCTAGCAAAAATACTTTGATTTTGCGTCGTTGACCCTTCTCAAGCTAACGAAAAAACGTTCGAAAATACGGCAAAAGCAAGATGGCAAACAGGTTCTTACCTTGATACAGGGTAGTTGGTAATTATTGTATTTTGAATTTTATAGCTGTATCACTTTAAAAGTGATACAATCCAAATGTGAACACAGTTCACATTTGGCGCACCTGGTCAGTGAGAGTCTTGTGACGGGCTTTAGCGTCACAAGCTCGAACGGTTTTTTCGCCTTTGGCG